>ENA-OZVY01001004-OZVY01001004.1-human-gut-metagenome-genome-assembly--contig:-NODE-1004-length-10221-cov-4.681389_pt1 | contig 10221 bp, 2 predicted proteins | sample MGYA00243453_ERZ654061 | MGnify/ENA primary metagenome ERZ654061 (study PRJEB26926, sample SAMN06165135) | human gut metagenome | biome: ENVO:00009003; feature: ENVO:2100002; material: ENVO:00002003... | reverse complement strand
AGATGTCTTAGGGTCTCGTGGGCTCGGAGATGTGTATAAGAGACAGGTGCTGCCCGTTATACCGCCGGACCTCCGCCCGATGGTGCAGCTTGACGGCGGGCGTTTTGCCACGAGCGACCTGAACGACCTTTACCGCCGTGTCATCAACAGAAATAACCGTCTGAAAAGACTGATGGACATGGGCGCGCCTGAAATCATCGTCAGAAATGAAAAACGTATGCTGCAGGAAGCTGTCGATGCCCTCATAGATAACGGCCGCCGCGGCAGAGCGGTCAGCGGCCCGGGAAACCGTCCCCTGAAATCCCTTTCCGATATGCTGAAAGGCAAGCAGGGTCGTTTCCGCCAGAACCTTTTGGGGAAACGTGTCGATTATTCCGGCCGTTCTGTTATCGTAGTCGGTCCTGAACTGAAAATGTACCAGTGCGGCCTGCCGAAAGAAATGGCAATCGAACTTTTCAAACCGTTCATCATGCATGAACTGATTGCCCGCGGTTTGGCGAGCAATCTGAAATCGGCACGGAAAAAAGTGGACAAGCTGTCCCCTGAAGTCTGGGACGTCCTTGGCGATGTTATTAAAGAACATCCCGTACTTCTGAACCGCGCTCCGACACTCCACCGTCTCGGCATCCAGGCGTTTGAACCGATCCTGTGGGAAGGCAGGGCGATCAAACTGCATCCCCTTGTCTGCCCGGGTTACAATGCGGACTTTGACGGCGATCAGATGGCGTGCCATCTGCCTCTGTCCGTGGAAGCGCAGGCGGAAGCGAGAACGCTCATGCTTTCCATCAACAATATCCTGTCTACGAAAGACGGCAAACCTGTCGCCATTCCTTCCCAGGATATGATTCTGGGATCATACTATCTGACCATTGTAAAAGAAAGCAAGGAAGAGGAAGACGCGCTTGATCCCTCGAAATTCCACGCCTTTACCAATTACGATGAAGTCATGCTGGCCTATGCACTGAACCAGGTACAGATCCATGATTTCATTAAAGTGGACATACCGGGGCACGGTCTTGTCATCACGACCCCGGGGCGCCTGATTTTCAACTATGCCATTCCCGAACCTCTCCGCTTCTTCTATAAACGTCCTGATGGAAAAGAAGGTCTCGGTATCACCATCGGCAAGAAGCAGATGGGCAAACTTGTCAATGACTGCTTCAAGAAGCTGGGTTTCAAAGAAACAGGAGATCTCCTGGACTCCATTAAATCACTCGGATTCCATTATGCTCTTGTTTCCGGCATTTCTATCGGCATTTATGACGTGGCCGTACCGGAAGCCAAAAATGATATCCTGTCCGCAAGTGAAGCGCAGATTGAAAAAATCAAGGAATATTTCCGCCGCGGCCTGATGACGGATGACGAAAGATACAGGAAAGTCGTTAAGATCTGGGAAAAAGCGACCAATGATGTCGGTGAAGCGATGAAAGCGTCCATGACGAAAATGAATCCGCTCACCATGATGGCCCAGTCCGGCGCCCGCGGCAACGATAACCAGATCCGCCAGCTGGCGGGGATGCGCGGCTTGATTGCCGATACATCCGGTAAAACGGTAGAATTGCCTGTAAAGGCAAACTTCCGTGAAGGGTTGACCGTCCTTGACTACTTTACGTCTTCCCACGGCGCCCGCAAGGGTCTTGCCGATACGGCTCTCCGTACAGCAGACTCCGGTTACCTCACACGCCGCCTTGTCGATGTTTCCCAGGATGTCATCATTCGGGAAGAAGACTGCGATGTGCAGACACTCAATTTCGACCGTGAATGGAATAAACTGGTTTCCAAGGCGGCTGTCCGCAGCCGTTACAATGTCCACCGCGCTGAATTGGACGGTTCCATTCTCGAAGAAGACGTCATGAACCGGCGCAGCGGGGAAATTCTCCTTGTGAAGGGGAAAACACTGGATGCGTCCGATGTGGCCCTTATGAATCGTTTCCTCGTTGATTCCGTTGTTGTTACCGTTCCCACAGCGGAAGGAGAAGCGGGCGAACCGAAAACCGTTACCTTCGGCGTGGAGGATGTCGCAGCGGAATACAAGAGTATCGTGAAACATCATGTGACAGTCCGCTTCTTTGAAAAGAAATTGGAAACGCCGGCTCTGAACCGCAAAGGAGAAGAAGTGCTGGCGCAGGGAACCGTCCTTACGGCGGAAGCGGCTGAAAAACTTCTGGCTGCCGATATTCCGGTGATTTCCGTACGCATGGAAGGCACGGAAGGCGTAGAAGTCCGCAAAATTACGGAAGCCGGGGGTCTCATCGAGTCTCTGGCTGACCGTATCGCCGGCCGCTGCCCGCTGGAAGATGTGGTGAATCCGGAAACGGGAGAAATCATTGCCGCGAAGAATGAAGAAATCACTGACGACCAGGCTGCTGAAATTGAAAAGCATTATGACCGTCTGAAAGTCCGTTCCATTCTGACCTGCCATTCTGAACACGGCGTATGCGCGAAGTGCTATGGCAGGAACCTGGCAACAGGCCGCCATGTGGAAATCGGCGAATCGGTAGGCATCATCGCCGCACAGTCCATCGGCGAACCGGGCACCCAGCTGACCATGCGTACGTTCCATACGGGCGGTGTCGCAACGGCAGAGGATATCACCCAGGGTCTGCCCCGTGTCGAAGAATTGTTTGAAGCGCGCAAGCCGAAAGGGAACGCGATCATCTCCAATATCGCCGGCAAAGTCACCATTGAAGACTCTCCGGAAAATGCGAATATCAAGATTGTTACCGTGACCAATGAAGAGACATCCGATACCTACAAGATTCCGTTCGGAAAGAGGATTTCCGTCAATGAAGGCGATGAAATCGAAGCAGGTACTCGCCTCATTGAAGGGAACATCAATCCCCACGATATTCTCCGGGTCCTCGGCGTACAGGCGACCCAGAACTATATCGTCAAGGAAGTGCAGAAAGTTTACCGCTCACAGGGTGTTGAAATCAATGACAAGCACATTGAAATCATCGTCCATCAGATGCTCCGCAAGATCAAAATCGATGACCCCGGAGATTCCGAATGGCTTCCGGGACAGACGGTGGACATCGTGGCTTACCGCGTCATGAACGAACATCTGGAAGATGAAGGAAAGAAACCGGCGGTGGGTGAGAACCTGCTTCTCGGTACGACGAAAGCCGCGCTGGCGACAGATTCCTTCCTCTCGGCGGCTTCTTTCCAGGAAACCACCAGAGTTCTTACGGAAGCGGCAATCAAAGGGAAAGTGGATCCGCTTCTCGGCCTCAAAGAAAACGTCATTATCGGCAAGCTGATTCCGGCAGGTACGGGGCTTGCCCGCTACCGCAGGCTCTCCGTACAGCATAACGCGGAACCCCGGACGGCGGAAACCGCTGATGGGCAAGCTGACGTGCAATAAGTATTTAAATAAAATATCCCGCTGTGTAATCCATAGCGGGATATTTTTTGTGGGAGACAGAAATGCCTGACTTGAGAAAATATCTCTAATTCCTTACAATGAAAAGATAAATGATATATTACAGGAGAATTCCATGTTCAAAAAAATCATGGCGGCTCTGTCCGCTTTCATTCTGGCAGGCTGTCTTTACGCGGATGCGGAGGATCTCGTCATCGACGGACTGGGGAAACTGTCTTTCGGGGAAGACGTGCAGATTACCGATGGAGGGGGCAGCCGCGCGGAAACCATATTTAAGAAATCGGGACACCGGAAAGATTACGGGAAAACAGATTGGGCGGCAGTGATGTACTTTCTCACCACGCCTCCGGGAATGGACATGTACCCCGACCGGGCGCCGTACCCTTACGACTCCCTTCATCTGTACCAGATCAGGAAATCCGATATCCGCGGCACCTATTCCGCTTCCGTCTCTGTTGTGAAAGGAACGGAAGAAGCCTTCTTTCATGGGAAACGGGAAAAGGCTGCCCGGTTTTGGGAGCGCGCATTCCATGAAGATGCGACACGGCCGCACTCCCTCTTCGGCCTGCCGAAAATCAGCATAGAAGAATATCAGCGGATGCTGAACAGCCGTTTGGATGAAATCAAAGGGCAGAAGCTGCAGGCGGAACTGGTTTCTTTTTCACCGTGGCATGCCTATAAAAATCATGACGGCACCTATCGCTGGACTCAGGAAGCGCGGGTGATTATTTCCGATGAAAGACATCTGTCCTATCCGATGTGGGTCTATACGAATCTGTACAGGCAGGGCGGCATGTATTATCTCATTATCGTACAGGGAAGCCATACGGCGGCGGAAAAAATCGGGAAAAATTTACTTTATGCCTTTTACGGACTGGAAAGGAGCAGCACATGAGTTGGAAGAAAACGGCGGCAGTCTTTATGACGGCTCTCTGTATTTCCGGCGGCGCGTCTGCTTATAACTTGCAGTCCATTGCGAAAGCACATCTGCCGCTTGCGTTTACCTATCAGGATATCCCTGAACAGCAGGAATTGAAGTTCCACAATTTCACCTATCCCTATCACATGGGGCAGCTTTCCGTCATGCTTCAAAAAAGCCGAAAATTCGCTTACGGCTACATTGTCACCGCCAAGCTGCCTCCTGCGGGAGCGGATACATTGAAACCGTTCTTCCGGGAATACCTGACGGTAAAAGAATGGAGAAGCCTTTCCCGCATGAACCGCGCCTTTCTGGATGAGGACTCGCCGCTGCGCAAAGGGGCGGAAGAGGTAATGAAGAACTGGGCAAAGAAAGTGGTGGGAGAATTAGGAGAAGGCGTGAAAATCACCCTGTCCGATTTCGAGCCGTATCGCAAACTTACAGCCGACGAAGCCTATCTCTATACAATGGGCGCGAAAATTACCTTTGATTCTGACGGACTCATCCTGCCCTTTTACGGCAGAGCGTATTTCTTCCGTGAAAATGACCATATAGATGTGATGATGCTCCTTACTCCCGATGAAGGAAAAGAACCTCTCGTTTACGCCATTGATGATCTGGCGAAAGCGGCGGCAAAGGAGACGGATATGCAGGAAGAAAAAGAAGATCTCTCCGTCATGCTGGCAAAAGGCGCAGCAGGAAATTGATTTCGTATAAGGCAGCAAAGAAAACATTTACAATGCCTTCCCTGTAAACTATAATTGGAAATAAGAAAATCATTTGAAATATTACTTTGGGAGAGCGATCATGCAGGGGAAAATTGTAACAGCCTTTATTTTTTTAACCATGATGACGGGAGCGGTATCAGCTGCTCCCGTTTTAGATTACACAGGAGCAGAGCGGCTGGAAGAAGCGCGGCAGGAAAGGCTGCGCATGCCCCGTGTAGAAAATATAGGAAGCAGCCTGAATGAAAAAGAAGAGACGCAAGATGCCGCGGGATCCGTATTTAGAATAGATGAAATCATTTTATCGGGGCAGGGAGAAAAGTTCGGCAGGCTGCATAAAATCATCTACGGGAAAGACAGCGCTCTCATCCTATGGAAAAACGCATTTCCCATCAAAGAAGGAGACATCCTGAACATCCGCCGCCTGGAGCAGGGGCTGGAACAGATGAAACGCGTCAGCTCCCTGGACGTATCCATGAAACTCCTCCCTGCCGAAGAAGCGGACATGACAGACGTGGAACTCTCCATAACCAAGGGGAAACAAATAAAGGGAAGCCTTTCCGTGGACGACTCCGGACTGGAAGACACAGGAAGCATCCAGTGGAATGCCGCCCTGGGAATAGACCGGCTCTTTAATGCCAATGACCTCTTCCGTATCAGCGGAAATACAGACGGCTCCCGGGAGGGATACGAAAAAGGAACCAGAGGGCAGGGCATTTCCTACTCCATCCCCAGAGGATGGGACACCTTCACACTGCGTCACAACCGCTATCGATACCACCGGACCGTAGAGTCCCGGCCCTATGACTTCATCAGCAGCGGGAAAACCCGCATCACCGAATTCACCTTCAGCCATGTCATGGGACGCACCAAAAACGAAAAATACGGCTGGGACATAAGCCTCACAAAAAGAAACGCCCACTACTTCATCAACGATATGGAAATCCCCGTACAGGCCATGGACACCACCGCCATGGAAATAGGCCTCTTTGACCGCGTCTATGCAGGAAGCGGCACGCTGTACACCCGCCTCGGATATAAAATGGGGACAGGATGGTTCGGCGCGAAACCTGACACAGACAATCCGGCGAGTCCCAAAACCCACTATAAAATGTGGCTCCTGGACATAGACTGGCAGAAACCCCTTACCCTGGGACACCGGCCGGCATCCTTCACCACATCCCTTCACGGACAGTGGACGACAGGCGGTATGCGCCTCTACAGCACAGACATGGTGAGCATCGGGAACAGGTACACCATCAGGGGCTTCGACGGAGAATACACACTCATGGGAGAAAACGGATGGTACCTCCGAAACGAACTGTCATCCTCTCTTCCGCGCATCCATAGCAGTGTATATGCAGGACTTGACGCAGGCGCCGTATACGGCGTATCCACAGAAACCCTGACAGGAAGAACCATCGCGGGCATGGCGCTGGGAATGAGAGGAACCTTTCCCTCAGGACTCTTCTACGACACCTTTATCAGCAGAGCCTTATACAAGCCTGCCGGCTTCCATACGAAAACATGGGCCGGCGGATTCACGCTGGGCTGTCAATTTTAAATGAAATCGGTCAAATTTTAATCAAAACGACAAGAGGTTATGACAAATGAAAACAAGCACAAGCAAACGACTCAGATGGAATGTAGCCATATGGCTGGCAGCGGGACTATTTATGACAGGCGCCTCCGGCATGGCGTCGGGCCCCATCATGCCCGATCCGAAAGCGGAAGCCCGCCATCAGCCGCAAGTAGAAGAAACAGCAAACGGCATACCCCTTGTCAATATCACCGCCCCCTCCTCCGGCGGCGTATCCCGGAACGAATACGAAACCTTCAACGTGCCGGACAAAGGCGCCATCCTGAACAACTCCTACACCCTCTCCAAAACCGAACTGGCAGGATACGTACAGGGGAACAATAACATGGCAGAAAGACCGGCCAAAATCATCGTAAACGAAGTCACCGGCGCGGGTTCCACATCCATGGACGGATTTCTGGAAGTGGCGGGAAACAGGGCAGACGTCGTCATTGCCAACCCGAACGGCATCACCGTAAACGGAGGCGGATTCATCAATACGGGCAAAGCCTTCCTCACCACAGGGAAACCCGTCTATGACGGAGAAGACCATTTGCAGCGCTTCGACATCACAGGAGGAGACATCCTCATTGAAGGGAAAGGCCTTGGCGGAAAAGAAACGGAAAGCCTTGCCATCCTTTCCCGCGCCGTGAAAATCAACGCAGGCATCTGGGCCAAAGACCTCCACATCACCACCGGGGCCAATACCGTAGACGCAAAGACCCTCGAAGCCTCTGCCATAGAAGGGAAAGGAGGACACCCCGCCTTCGCCCTCGATACCGCCGCCATAGGAGGCATGTACGCCGGACGGATCACCTTAGTAGGGACAGAAAAAGGACTGGGCGTCAATAACAGCGGCACATGGAGCGCCGAAGACAACCTCACCCTTGACTGGAACGGCGACCTGAAAAACAGCGGCACCATCTACAGCAAAGGAAATACAGACCTCCGCGCAAACTACCTGGAAAACGACAAAACCATCGCCGCAGAAAGAAATCTGTCCGCTGCGGCCAAAGAAAATATCCGTAACCAAGGCAAACTCCTTGCCGGAGAAAACATGGACATCTATGCCGGAAAAACACTGGACAATGCGGGACACGCCATGGAAAGCGGAAACAACCTGTCCATAGAAACCGGAGACGCCATAAATAATGCGGCAGGTACCATCAAAAGCGGCGGCAGCCAGCAGATTAAAGCGGGACATACATTAACCAATACAGAAGGCACACTGGCGGCCGATGGGAATATAAACATACAAACGGATAAGATGACCGGAGACGGCATCGTATCCGCCGGGAAAAAAGCCGGAATCCTGTTGGAAAAAGACTTTACCAATACAGGGCGCCTGGAAGCAGGCAGCAGCCTTTCACTAGCCGTAAAAGGAAATATAACCAACCGCAAAGAGATCCTTTCCCGCGGGCACCTGGCACTGGAAAGTAAAAACATCCGAAATGAAGAAACCGGAGAAATAAAAGGAGCGGACACAGAAACCGTAGCAGAAAACACCTGGGTAAACCATGGGCTGGTCAATGGAGAAAATGTACATATCCGGGCAAACCACATAACCAATGAAAACACGGGACGCATCTATGGAACAAGACTGTCCGTGGAAACACATACATTGGACAATCTGGGGACATATAAAAAGAAAGCACCCGTGATCGCATCCCGGGAACACATGAACCTTTCCGTTGCCGGCACACTGACCAATACCGAACACGCCCTCATCCGTGCCGAAGGAAACCTGACCATCGGCGGACAATCAGATGAGAATGGGAAAATAACAGGAAAAACAGAAAAAATAGAAAACAGAAGCGCCTATCTGGAAAGCGGCGGGAACATGACAATCGGCGTGAACCATTTGGAAAACCGCAATGAACACTTCTCCACTAAAAACGTTCTGGCAGGGAAAACCCACCACAAAGAAGCCGTAGGGCAGGGGAAGATAGACCGGTTCACCTTGGGCGGAAAAGGAACAGCCGGCGCAGCCTACATAGAGCGCCATGGACATGTAGACCACCTGTATACACCGGACGGCGGAGACTATGACCACTTCACCACCTACATCTATGACCGGTCCGTTTATGAAGACCGGATAGACACGACAGACCCCGCGCACATAGCAGCCGGCGGCAGCCTTTCCCTCGAAGCCGGCAGGGCAGTGAATGACAGGAGCGTGATGACCGCCGGCAAGACCCTTACCCTCCATGGGGCAGATATAGAAAATCAGGACGAAAAAGGACATAAAACCGTAAAAGAAGAAGGAACCGCCACCTCCTACTGGACAAAAAGAGTCCACCATGGAATGAGTCTCCATAAAAGGACAGAAACACGGACAACCCGCACTGATTATATGCCCGCTGATGCAGTCACCGATACGACCGTCATAGCCGCTGTGGATAAAGCCCATACAAACCCGGTATATGAAGGGACGAAAGCAGAGGCATACTTGAGTCCGTCAAAAAGAAAACCGCTTCATATTTCCGACAGCAGCCTGTATCATGTCACCTCCGATCCGACGGCCCGCTACCTTGTGGAAACCGACCCGGCCTATGCGGATAGAAAAACCTTCCTGTCCTCAGACTACTTCTTCCGCCGGATGCAGTACGACCCGGAGAAACTCGAAAAACGTCTGGGCGACGGCTACTATGAAAGCCAACTCGTCCGCGACCGGCTCATGCAGCTCAAAGGAAAACCGGCAGGAGAAACCGAATACAAAGCCCTCATGGACGCCGCTGTGAGATGGGCCCAAGAAAATAAAGACGTCCGCATCGGCATGGCTCTCACCGAAGACCAGAAGGCCGCCCTCAAAGAAGACATCGTCTGGATGGTGGAATCCTCCGTCCTTCTGCCTGACGGGAACATCGTCAAAGCCCTCGTGCCGGAAGTCTATCTGGCGCATGGAAAGAACGGCACCCTTACAGGCTCTGCCCTTATTTCCGCAGAAAATATAGATATCCGTGCCACCAATGACATCCTCTCCCGCGGCACCGTTATCGCAGGAGACACGATGCGCCTCTCCGCCTCCGACATCAATAACGAGGGAGGCACCATAAAAGGCTCCACCATCCTGGAAGAAGCCCTGCGGGATATCCGGAATACCGGGACCATGGAAGCGGAAAACAAACTCAGCCTGAAAGCCGGGCAGGACATAGACCTTGCCTCCACCCTGCATAAAGAAAGAAATAAACAGGGATACACAGAAACCATCGCCTCCTCGGGGAAAGCCGCCGTCACAGGAAATCAAGGCACCCTGTCAATGGAAGCAGGAAGAGACATCCGCATGCAGGCAGCCGCCGCCTCCTCGGCGGGAAATATAGCCATGAAAGCCGGACGGGACATAACCATGGGAACCGCCGCAGTCAAAAAAGACACGGCCGTCACATGGGACGGGAATAACTACCGCCATGACAGCGCCGCCCGGGATATAGGCTCCGCCGTTACCGCCAAAGGCAGCCTCACCATGCAGTCCGAAAGAGACATATCCATCAAAGCCGCAGATATCCGCTCCGAAGGCATGACCGCCGTAGAAGCGGGAAGAAACCTTACAGTAGAAAACGGAAAAGAAATAACAGACCCTGTCTCTTATACACATCTCCGAGCCCACGAGACCCTA
>ENA-OZVY01001000-OZVY01001000.1-human-gut-metagenome-genome-assembly--contig:-NODE-1000-length-10251-cov-4.551491_pt1 | contig 10251 bp, 9 predicted proteins | sample MGYA00243453_ERZ654061 | MGnify/ENA primary metagenome ERZ654061 (study PRJEB26926, sample SAMN06165135) | human gut metagenome | biome: ENVO:00009003; feature: ENVO:2100002; material: ENVO:00002003... | reverse complement strand
AGTCACCGCTTCATTCTCCTTTTCTTTCAGCCTCTCCATGTATCCGCTTCGGCGAAGAATCGTGGATACAAAAGCCACAACGGTGCAGACCGCGATAAAGAGATTCACCAAAGTAAAGCCGTCGACGAAACCTATTTTATAAATAACGTAGCACGCCACGATTACGAGAAAGATATCATTGAATCTGAACATAGCCGCCCCCTATTTCCTTAACCATACAAGAAAGCAAGGTTTGCCGTCAAGATGAAAAAATTATTTTTTTCGGTGATATAATATAAATTATTATCAAATCTATGGGAGGATTCTATGAAATACATCGGTTCCGCTTCTGCCGTTTTTCTTTTATCCGCGCTGCTGCTTTCCGGATGCAATGCAGGCAGGCCTGCCGTCCCGGCCAAGACAGCCGCTGTTGAGGAAGAAAATACGCAAAAAGAAAAAGCCCCCGCCTTGCAAGCCGCCCGCCTGGGAGATACGCTTGATATCTGGACCGCCGCCTATGGCGCGCCTGCCGGAGACACAGTTTATATGAAAAGATTCAATAATGGTACCGTGACGGTCATTGTTTTTAAAGAACATATCGTAAATATCACGCTGTCCGATCCTGCCGGTCCGTCAAAGGCACCACAGGACTATAAAGATTTCATTCCGGAAGACAGCATCCTTCAAAACACAAAGGAAGAACAGGATGAAAAAGGCAGCTACAAAACAGAAATGTACACCAGCTTTTCTCTCGAAAAGGCCTTTCCCCTGTCGGAAGGAAAGTTTGCTGTAGTCACAGCGCAAAGCAGGACAGACGGAAAATACCTTGCCACAGTGATTGACTGCACACCGTTGTCCCAATGAATCCATTCTATGCAAATCATAACAGACTGTAACAAAATATTTCTGCATTTTATTACGGCTCTTTACTCATGCCTTTTCAGCAGGCAACTAAAAACCGCTTTCTGCAGTTTAACATAAAGGTCACTACAGAAAGCGGTTTTATTATGTATAAAAATAACAAACCGGGCAGGGAGCCATTCTCTCGGGATAATCATCCGCCTGCCGTTTTAAATCATCAGCATACCGCATCAAGGAGCCGTCTGGTATAAACGGTTTTCGGCCGGGTGATCACTTCTTCGGTGCTTCCTTCTTCCACCAGTTCTCCTTCATTCATGATAAGGATGCGGTCGCTTATATTGCTCACCAGCGGAAGATCATGAGTAATGAATAAAATGCTTACATTATGGATCCTGCGCAGATGCATAAGAAGCTCCACAATTTTTGCCTGTGCGGAAACGTCAAGCGCCGAGGTGGCTTCATCGCAAATGAGAATTTCCGGATGGACGGACATAGCTCTGGCTATCGCCGCACGCTGGCATTCGCCGCCGGAAAGCTCATGGGGATATTTTTCCGCATAATCCCCGGGGAGTCCCACATGATCCAAAAGAAGGTCCGTTTCCTTACCGGCCGTATGCTTATTTTCTCCGCAGAGACGGCAGAGCGTATCCGAAATAGACTCCCCGATTTTCCTCCGCGGATTGAAAGAGCCGACAGCATCCTGAAATACCATCTGCACTTTGGTATACACTTCTTTCTGCGCCTGCCGTTTCAGGCGGACAATCGATCGGCCGTCAAGAAATATATTTCCTCCCGTCGGCTGATACAGTCCAGTGATCAGTTTCGCAATAGTCGATTTCCCGCTGCCGCTTTCCCCGATAATGCCAAGAACTTCATTTTTATGAAGAGAAAAGCTTACATTTTTCAAAGCATGCACGATGTATTCACCATCGTTAAAGGTCATCGTCAGGTTTTCACAGACAAGGATTTCCTCCATCATGCCTCCTTTTCCATGGCATATGCCAGTTTCGGCACGGCGGCCATGAGCGATTTCGTGTAGGGATGCTGCGGGTTTTCAAGAACTTCTTTCGTCTTCCCCATTTCCACGATTTCCCCTTTATAAAGCACCGCCACACGATCCGTCAGATGTCTGGCCACGCCGATATTATGGGTAATAATGATCATGGCAGTATGGAGTGTGTCCCGGAGCATGAGAAGTTCTTCGAGAACCTGTTTCTGCACAGTAGTATCCAATGCGGAGGTGGGCTCATCGGCAAGAATCAGTTTCGGATGGAGCAACACGGCAAGGGCAATCACCACACGCTGCGCCATTCCGCCGGAAAGTTCAAAAGGATAGGCATTCAGTATCCGTTCCACATCGGTCAGGCCGATCCGCTTAAAAACAGAAGCAATCAGTTCGTCCATTTCTTTTTTCTCCATCCGCCTGTGGGCGAGGATAGTCTCATAGAACTGGACACGCACTTTCCGCGTGGGGTTCAGGGAATCTCCGGGATGCTGAAACACATAGGCTATCTCTTCTCCCTGGCGTTTCCTTTTTTCCTCCGCCTCCATATGGAGCAGGTCTTCCCCATTGAAAGTGACTGTTCCCGTATAGACATCGGCCCTGAGGCCTTTCACTTCCGAAACGGCTTTCAGAAGCGTCGTTTTCCCGCTGCCGCTTTCCCCGACGACGCCCAGTATTTCACCGGGCATCAGTGTAAGGGAAATATCACGGATTACCGTCTTGCCGCCATAACCGGCGCTGAGGTCTTGAATTGTCAGTAATGGCTGCATAGGTTTCTCCCGCTTATTTTTCGAGGTCTTTCGTCACCTGGTAATAATCATTCGGTGTAATCAGGTAGCCTTTGACATTCTTGCCCATGCCTACCTGGATCGTATTGAATCCGACAAAATCCATGGCCGCGTCATCAATGACCGCCTGCTGGATCTTATGGACAAGCTGCATCCTTGCCTCGCCGTCAGGCAGTTTCTGCAGCTCTTCCAGCCACTCCTGCACTTCCGGATTATTGTAGTGCCCGAAATTGACTTTGCTGTCCTTGTCATAGGCATTGTAGAGGAAATCGTAGGGATCTCCCACCGGCATGGTGACTACATAATAGAGAGCGATATCGAAATCCCCCGGCGCGAAGAAGGTTGCTTTTTCAAAATTCTTAATCTGGACATCAATGCCGATCTGCTTCAGCTGAGCCTGCATTTCCGTAGCAATGGGAGCTATCGCGGCGCGCTTATAAACGGAAAACTGTACAGTAAGCGGCTTCCCGTCCTTTTCCACGATACCGTCGCCGTTGGTATCTTTATATCCCGCATCAGTAAGAATCTGTTTCGCCTTGGCGACATCAAACATACGGGGTTTCAGATTCTTTGCTCCGTAAGCGCTGTCATCGGGAAACGCGCTGTAAGCAGCAGACACAGCGCCCTTCATTAGTTTTTCTCCGATATCCTTCTTATTCACGCCGTACATAATCGCTTCGCGGACAGCTTTATCCTGCATTTTATTCAGATTGAAATACATCTGGTACACGCGGGGCTGTGCCACCCTCTTCACAACGAGGTTGTCTTTTTTCGCGACAGTTTCCGCAGCGTCTACGGTCAGATCCTGGGCGATATCCACTTCGCCGCCCTGGAGAGACATGGCAAGCGCATTCGCGTCAGTGACTTTGGTATATTCCACGCCGTCAGACTTGACTTCCCCGCCCCAGTACTTCGGATTCTTTTTCATGACGGCTTTTTTATTGCTCTCATACGATGCCATCACGAATGGGCCCGTACCAATCGGCGCTTTTTCAAAATCTTTCGTATTTGCCACGTCGATAATGGTCGCATAAGGATCCGCCAGGTCATTGATCAGGGTAAGGCGCGGTTTTTCCGTCTTAATGACGACAGCATCCCCGTCAACGGTATAAACGGCGGTTTTCAGGAAACCGGCACGTTCATTCATGTCGCCCACACGTTTCAGGGAGTCAATCACTTTCTGCGGTGTCATGGCTTCCCCATTGGAGAAGGTCACGTTCTTTTTCAGCGTGATTTTCCAGGTCAGGTCATCTATCTTTTCAAACTTTTCAGCAAGCCAGGGTTCAATCTTGAGTCCGTCGCCCACTTTAAACAGTGTCTCGCCGACACCGTAGCGGACAATGTACCAGCCATCCCATCCTTTTGCCGGATCCATGGACGAAGAAGATACGGATACCGTCCCCGCCACACGGACGATTTTATCCGCCGCTTTCTTATCATCACCGCAGCCGCTGATAAAAACGGAACAGGCCGTTACCACTGCCAATCCTGCAGCAATCCATCTTTTTTTCATGTTTTTTCCTCCTAAAAAATATAATTATTTTTCATTTTTCGGATCCAGTAAATCTCTGACCTGGTCACCGAATAAATTAAAAACAAGCATAACGGAAACCATGACGGCACTCGGTGCGAGAGCCACCCACGGCGCATTCTGAAGACAATAGCGTCCTTCGCTGATCATGGATCCCCACTCCGCTTCCGGTACCTGCACCCCGAGTCCGAGAAATGACAGCCCGGCGAGCCCCATCATCATACCGCTTACATGGAGCGTCGCGGTAACGATAAGCGGTCCCGCGATATTCGGCAGAATGTGGAGAAATATGATCTCCCTGTCACTGCACCCGCCAAGGCGGGCGGCATGGATAAATGTTTCTTCTTTAATAGCAATAGTCGAACTCCGTGCCAGCCGGGCATATTGCGTCCACGCCGTCAGCACGAGGGCGAACATGGCATTCAAAAGACTGCCGCCTAAAATGCCCGCTACGGCAATTGCCAGAAGGATATCGGGAAATGCGAGAAATATATCGGTCACCCGCATAAGACAGGCATCCACCTTCCCGCCGAAATAACCGCCCATAAGACCCACAAAACTTCCCAAAGTCCCTGCACAGGCGATGATGGCAAATGCGGCAAAGATGGAACTGCGGCTGCCCACCATCACGCGGGAAAGCACATCGCGCCCATGATTGTCAGTACCGAATAAATGATTCATATCCGGCGCGGCAAGGATATTGTCGGAATGGGTCAGATAGGGATCATTAGGTGCCAGGTACGGCGAAATCAAACTGAAAAGAATGATAAACAGGATGATGCCAAGAAGACACCACATACTTTTCGAAATCCGTTTTGCTGAAAGATCCATAGGTCCTCCTATATATCTTTAATTTTCGGATTAAAAACAGTATAAGAAATATCGGTGAGCAGATTGACCACCATGAAAGCAGATGCCATCCATACGATGACCGCCTGTACCACAGGATAGTCTCGCTGGCTGATCCCTTCCATAATAAGACTGCCGAGACCGGGCCAGGTGAAAACGGTTTCCACGATAACCGTTCCGCCCAGAAGAGAGCCGAGGGAAATACCGGTAAGCGTAATCACCGTTACCATAATATTTTTTAATGCATTTTTATACAAAATGGTCGTTTCAGAAAGTCCGCGGGAACGAAGTCCCACCACATACCCCTTGCTCAGCTCGTCAAGCATGGCAGCACGAATCTGCCGGATATAGCGGGACGACATGACCAGCGCCAGCGTAAACGCAGGAAGGACAAGTCCGATAGGCTTTGTCGTCGCCAGCACCGGAATCCACCCGAGACGGTAGGAAAAAATAAACATGAGGCAAAGGGCGATGATAAAGTTGGGAAGAGCATTTCCCACAAACGCCATGACACGGACCACATAATCAAACTTGCTGTTCTGCATGGCCGCCGTGAGTATCCCTACGGGAATCGAAATGCAGAGGGTCAGCAAAAGAGAAGCGCCCGCCATTTTTAATGTATAAGGCAGCGCTTTCAAAATCTGATCCAGCACGTCAGCGTCAGTAATATATGATTTTCCCATATTTCCGTGAAGAATATTCCACAGCCAGTCGCCGTACTGTACAAGAAGCGGACGGTCAAGGCCCATGGATCTGCGCATGGACTCCATGATTTCAGGACTGACGGAAATACCGCCTGCCGACATACGCACGCTCACAGGATCGCTTGGCGATAAATAGATTAAAAGGAACGCAAGAAAAGTAATCCCCAGCAGTACGGGGATAAATTGCAAAACACGTCTGACAATGCTTCGCCGCATTCGTTTGCTTCTCATGTAAATTCCATCCTTACCGATTCAGCATCCGCTTAATCTGCGAATAAATTTCAATTCGTTCTACAGCATATCATATTTTCTAATTGTTATCAAATAAAAGGTGGTTTTCTTTTATTGTTCCCGCAGTAAATTTTTATCATATATTCTAAATGATGAGTAACGGTAAGCGCCATAGTAGCAAGAAACGGAAAACGTCATTCGGGGTATTGGCAAAGGATTAGTTACGAAGATGACGATTAAGGTGAAATGTCATCCTGAACAAATGCGAAGGAGCTGTACCCGTGGTGAGGAAAACGGTAAAAGTAATTTTGTGATAAACAGAAAAGAAACCGCACAGTGTCATCAGTGTAATAGATTCTTCACTCCGTGTCACCGTTCTGCTTACCCATTTTCCCACACAGCATTCTTACCCCCGTTCTGAATGACGATTGGGGGAAAGCGTTACTAACGATGGGGAGCGGAAAGCATCATAATGACACTAACAGTAAAGCGTCATCCTGAATGCATGTGAAGGATCTATTGCCGTGGTGATGAACAGTGCTACCGCAAATGTATTCATAAAATCGTTCCAGCACAAAAAAATCCCCTGAAGTTTCCTTCAGGAGATTTTTTCATCTGTCAATATTTGTCGCCGTATATTTCCTTGTTCCGCTCAATAATGGACATGATGCGGCTCGCCGTCTCTTCAATGGCTTTATTTGATACATCAAGGACGGTACAGTGAAGCTGATGCATGACTTCTTTGGCATAAGCCAGCTCATCTTCAATGCGCTCGATATCAGTGTAATTCGCCGTTCCTGAAAATCCGAGCGCTTTCATTCGTTCCCTTCTGATTCCGTTCAGTTTGTAAGGGTCAATAATGAGACCGATCAGACGATAGGGAGGCACCTGGAATATTTCTTCCGGTATCTGCACTTCCGGCACAAGGGGCAGGTTCGCCACCTTGTACTTTTTGTGCGCCATATACATGGACAGCGGTGTCTTTGATGTGCGGGACACACCGATGAGAACCATGTCCGCTTTTGCGAAGCCCGCCGGATTTTTTCCGTCATCATAGCGGACAGCAAATTCGATGGCTTCCACTTTCTTAAAATATTCTTCATCAAGACGGTGGATGATTCCCGGTTTCATGCGGGGCTGCACCCCTGCCACATCAGTCACCATATTCATCATGGGACCTAAGATATCCACATAACGGACATTTTTTTCATGGGCTATCCGTTCAAAGTCGGCACGGAGTTCAGGACTGACCAGTGTGTGACAGACCACAGCCCCCGCCTGCGCTGCTTCATCGATAATTTTTTCTATCTGATCCGTATGACGGATAAAGGGCACGCGATGGATCTCAATATCCGTGTCGTACTGGCCGATGGTCGCCTTAGCCACACTTTCCGCCGTTTCTCCGAGAGAATCAGAAACGACATAAACCTGCGGTTGTTTTGCCATTTATTATTTTCTGCCGCCTTTCCCCAGTTCCAAAAAGAGACGGGTGATATTCGTTTTCGATACACGCCCGATAAGAACAAATTTCCTGTCATTTCCCACATTTTTAAAAGTCCCTACAGGAAGACAATCGACTTCATAATCCATCATCTTCTGTGCGATGGATACAAGATCTTCTTTCGGTTCGGCATAAATCATTTTCGAACGGGATGTCATTACCATGGAAATCGGCACTTTTGCCAAATCATCACGGCCCATGGCCGCTTTCAGAAGATCTTTCCTGGAAACGACGCCCTGTATGTCATCTTTCTTTCCCACGAAAAGCGTACCGATATCTTCGGTGAACAGGAGAACCGCCGCGTCATAGGCATTGGATTCCGCTCCGACAAGTATCGGGCGGGACATACAGTCTTCCGCCGTGCAGGAACGGATTTCAGCAGCCGCAGGATCTTCTCCGCCCCCAAGGTAATAGTAGCCGAGACGACGGCGGGCAGCGATTACCTCTCCTGAAAGAAGAACCGCCAGATCTCCACGCAGCGCGCTCCTCGTCACATGGAGACGCTGTGCGATCATTTCCCCTGTGATAGGACCGTTTTCCCGAACGATCCTCGTGATTTCCTGTTGTCGGCCGGTAAGCTGCATAATTTCCCTTCTCTCCTTCTTCCGCAAAGCGGAACTGTGGCGGAGGACATGTCAACTTTCCCATGCCCTCTGCCATTATTTTAAAATCAAAGTTCGTAATCTTCCTGGTCTACGACACCTCTGCCCGTCGCCGCATCCAGCATCAGACGCTGCTCGATGCGGGCTACATTCAGCCGGGTACTCTTCACCATATCCGGGTTGACGGATACATAGTCAATACCGCTCTTTACGAGGAATTCCGTAAAGTCTGGATATACGGACGGCGCCTGTCCACAGATGGATACGGTCTTGCCGTCTCTGTGCGCCACTTTGATCAGGTGGCGGATAGCCCTCTTGATGGCCAGATTACGTTCATCAAAGAGAGAAGCTACGGTATCATTATTTCTGTCGCATCCCAGAATAAGCATAGTTAAATCATTGGAGCCGATGGAATAGCCGTCAACAAATTTATTGAAACGGTCTGCCAGGAGAATATTGGCCGGAATTTCCGCCATAAGGAGAAGTTTGAAGTCCGGGCCGCGTTCCAGTCCTTCTTCTCTCATAATGGCCGTTACTTTTTCTGCTTCATCAACGGTGCGGCAGAACGGAATCATGCAGTTCAGATTTTTCAGGCCGTATTCTTCACGGACTTTTCTGACCGCTTTCAGTTCCAGGCGGAACGCATCGGTGTATTTCGGATCATAGTAGCGGGAAGCACCTCTCCAGCCGAGAAGATCAGCCGGTTCTTCCGGTTCGTACTTATCGCCGCCCTTGAGATTTCTGTATTCACCGGATTTGAAATCGGAGAAGCGGAGAACAACGGGACGGGGAGCAAGAGCACGGCATACTTTGCTGATGCCTTCTGCAAGCATATCCACCACTTTTTCCGGACGGCCTGTTTCAATCAGGTACAGCGGATGTTCATGAATAAAGGTGGTCCAGATGAACTCTTCCCGCATGAGTCCGATACCATCACAGGGAAGAGATGCATATTTATCAGCCAGATCGGGATCACCAAGGTTCATGAGAACACGGGTGCCTGTAGGCGGGAAATATTCGGCAGCTACCGCCGTCGTCCCTGCCGCCTGGGTAGCAGGCGTTCCTTTCTTCACAAGATCGGCAACGATGCCGTCATAAATAATACCGTTGCGTGCATCGATAGTAATATCCTGTCCTGTTTTCAGCACGCCTGTCGCTTCCACACTGCGGCTCTTTGTTCCGACAACACAGGGAATTCCCAATTCACGGGATACGATGGACGCATGGCAGGTCATACCGCCGGCATCAGTTACAATAGCGACAGCCTTCTTCATAGCGGGAACCCAGTCGGGAGACGTCATGGTAGTGACGAGAACTTCGCCTTCCTTAAAGGTATCGATGTCTTTCGGGTCGGTAATAACATGGCATTTGCCTGCCGCCATACCCGGGGATGCGGGAAGTCCTTTTACAAGTACATTGTGATCAGTTGTCATGACGGTTTCTTCCTCCGATTTCTTTTCTTTATTTTTCTTGGACCAGACTGTTTCAGGGCGGGCCTGGAGAATCCAAAGGCGGTCTTTGTGGTCGACAGCCCATTCCATATCCATATAGCAGCCGTAATGTTTTTCAATACGTTTTGCGTAATCCGCCAGCTGGGCGATCTGTTCATCGCTTATAACCTGTGCCTTGGCACGTTCCGGTTCCACTTTTCTTTCTTCCACATCGCCGCCTTCTTTGCGGATCAGTTCGATGGATTTTTCATTGATGCGGCGGGAAGTAATGGTAAGAGAATCTTTATCCACAACAAAATTATCAGGTGTTACGGTACCCTGCACGATGTATTCGCCAAGCCCCCAGGAGCCTTCGATCATGATGCTGTCGTCAGCGCCGGTCGCCAGGTTGACGGTGAACATGACACCTGCCGCTTTCGCATCAGCCATCATCTGGACGGCGGCGGAAAGCGCCACATTTTCATGGTCAAAGTTTTTCTTCGCACGGTAATAAACGGCACGGTCGGTGAAAGTGGACGCATAGCATTCCTTTACTTTCCGGATAACCATATCCCGCCCGGTGACGTTCAGGTATGTATCCTGCTGCCCGGCAAAAGAAGCATCCGGCAAATCTTCCGCGGTAGCAGAGGAGCGGACGGCGACGAAAGGATTCTCTTCACCCACCTTCTCGGCAAGTTCTTCATAAGCCTTTCCAATCTGTTCGGCAACTGTCTCTTATACACATCTCCGAGCCCACGAGACCCTAAGACAT
>ENA-OZVY01000996-OZVY01000996.1-human-gut-metagenome-genome-assembly--contig:-NODE-996-length-10262-cov-10.083276_pt1 | contig 10262 bp, 5 predicted proteins | sample MGYA00243453_ERZ654061 | MGnify/ENA primary metagenome ERZ654061 (study PRJEB26926, sample SAMN06165135) | human gut metagenome | biome: ENVO:00009003; feature: ENVO:2100002; material: ENVO:00002003... | reverse complement strand
TCGGAGATGTGTATAAGAGACAGAGATAATATTGATAGTATGAAGCAGGCATACGATATGTTACTTCCTATTAAAAATATATTCAACGAACAGTATGCCAGAGATATTTCTAATAAAATTCAAGCGACTGTAAAATCAAAGCAGAAAGCAGGAGAATTTATCGGAGCTTTTACAAGTTATGGTTATAAGAAATCTCCTGCAAATAAAAATAAACTTGTGATTGATGAATATGCGTCCGAAGTTGTAAAAAGAGTATTTACTATGTATGCACAAGGAATAGGAAAACAAAGCATTGCCAAAATACTAAATGCAGAGGGTATCCTTTGTCCGTCAGAATATAAAAAGCTCAACGGCGAAAATTACAAAAATTGCAACCGTTTAGAGAAAACTTCTTACTGGACGTATTCCACGATTAAAGTGATGTTACAAAATGAGCTTTATATTGGAAATATGGTACAAGGAAAGAAACATCAACGTATGAGAAGCAAACAGCGTCCAGTTGAGAAAGAAAACTGGATAAGGGTTGAAAATACACATGAACCGATTATAGACCGTCAACTGTGGGATAAGGTACAAAAACTGCTGACGAAAAAGCATAGGGATATTGATTTAGAAACAAATAAAAATATCTTTGCAGGTTTTATCAAGTGTGGCGATTGTGGTCGGGCAATGATGAAAAATTTCTGGCGACGTGCTGACGGAAGTAAGTCCTATTCATTCTATTGTGGAACTTACAAAAGAAGTGGAAAAGATTATTGCACTCCGCACACGCTCCCGTTTCAAGTATTGAATGATATTGTGCTGGGAGATTTAAAGCAGATTATCCGCAATGTAGAGAACTTGCAGGAACTTGTAAAATCACAATCTTTCACAGCAACAAAAATCAGAAAATCAACAGACATAGAACTGACAAAGTTAAAAGCAGAGCTTGAAAGAGTGAAGAAGTTGAAAAAGTCAATTTATGAAGATTATAAAGACGAACTGATTTCTAAAGAAGAATTTCTTTCTTATCGAGAGGACTATCAACAAAAAGAAACGCTTTACTCCAAACAGATTGAAACGCTGGAAGAAAAGAAAAAGGAAAGTGTAACAGAAGATGTTTTTGAAACACCGTGGTTAAGGCGGTTGTTGGAACTGAAAGACATTGAAGAATTAGACAGAGATATTATTGTGGAAATGATAGACCAGATAACAGTTTATGAAAACCGCAAACTTAAAATCTCATACAACTTCGGAAATGAGCTGGAACATTTATTTTCAAGCGTTTACTGTGAGGACTTGGAGAAAAAGGCTATCTAATCTCAATACATTTCTAACTCCCCATATATACTGGGGAATACATATCAAAATTTGCGTAAACTACAATCAGCACATGGTGGAAGTGATCCCGGTAAGATTTCCACCTCCGGCGTCATGGAAAAGGATGTCAACCTGAGTATTGCAATGGCTCTTAAACAGCTGTTTGAAAACAGAGGCTTTACTGTTGTCATGACCAGAACCACCGACTGCGACCTCGCCCCGGATAATTCCAAGCATCCAAAGACAGATGATCTGACAAAGAGAACTGCCCTGATGTCTAAAAGCAATGTGGCAGTCAGCATCAGCATCCATCAAAACAGCTTTGAGGACAGTTCAAGCTTCGGTCCACAGGTATTCTATTATGAAGCCTCTGATGCAGGAAAAGAGCTCGCATCCTCTGTTCTTGGAGCTTTAAACACTTCTCTTTGTGTCGCAAAGCCACGAAGCATTAAGCCCAATAAAGAATACTTTATACTTAAAAAATCCACATCCCCGACCGTAATCGTAGAATGTGGATTCTTGAGTAATCCTGCTGAGACACTTCTTCTTACTGACAAAAACTATCAGGATGACCTGGCACATGCAATATATATCGGTGTTACAGACTATCTTGCGCAATCACCCTCTGGGCATTTACAATAAACTGCTCTGCGGTCCTTTACCCTGCTATTTACCGGTATATTAGTATTTAAATACAGCAACTCCGTAAGGCGCAAGTGGATAAGCAAATGAAAATGGTCTGCCGTCACACTCTGATTTGACTGCCTTATAGTCCAACTTCTTATATGACTGTTTTGCTGCCTTGCCTCTGCCCTTTGCAGCCTTCTTTACAGGCTCTTTTACCGTTTTTCCGGTAAACTTAGGATCCTCACTATCTAAAACGAGCTGATATGTCTTGTGCTTTGGCACTCCGACTCTGTAATCAGGTCTCTCTACCGGTGTGAAATTGATGACAAAGAGCATATTATTCTTGCCATCCTTGCTCTTTCTGATAAAGCTGAAGATGCTTCTGTCTGCATCGTTTGCATTTATCCATTCAAAGCCTTCCCAGCTTGAATCCAGCTCATACAGACAGCGGTTTCTCCTATAGAGGTGAAGCAGCTCCTTTACCCAGTTCTGGATCTTTTTATGCTCCGGATTCTCAAGCAGATACCAGTCGAGTTCTCTTTCCTCACTCCACTCCTGCTTCTGTGCAAACTCCTGTCCCATGAAAAGAAGCTTCTTTCCACAGTGTCCCATCATAAATGCATATCCTGCCATGAGGTTCTTGAATTTATCCCCTTCTAAGCCCGGCATTTTGTTGAGCATAGAACACTTCAGATGTACCACCTCATCATGTGACAGTACCAGAATATATTTCTCACTCTCATTATAGCTCATCGCAAATGTCATCTTGTTGTGGTTATTTTTACGGAAATATGGATCCAGCTTCATATAATCAAGGAAGTCATGCATCCATCCCATGTTCCACTTGTAGCTGAAGTTCAGTCCGTCTTCCTCTACCTTGCCTGTTACCTTTGGCCATGCGGTAGACTCTTCGGCTATCATTACAGTTCCGTGATTTCTTCCAAGTATGAGTGTATTGATATGCTTGAAAAACTCTACTGCCTCGAGGTTCTTATTGCCTCCAAACTTGTTTGGCACCCACTGTCCGTCGCTCTTTCCATAGTCAAGATAAAGCATTGACGCAACTGCATCCACACGGAGTCCGTCTACGTGGTAATTTTCTATCCACATCAATGCACTTCCGATAAGGAAGTTCTTTACTTCATTCTTACCGTAGTCAAATATCTTTGTGCCCCAGTCGGGATGCTCTCCCTTTCTTGGGTCTGCATACTCATATGTGGCTGTTCCGTCGAAATTGGCAAGTCCATGCGCATCCTTTGGGAAATGTGCAGGTACCCAGTCGAGGATTACTCCGATATTATTTTTATGGCACTGATCAACAAAGTATGCAAAATCCTCAGGCTTTCCATACCTCGATGTAGGTGCATAGTAGCCTGTCACCTGATATCCCCATGAGCCATCAAACGGATACTCTGAAATACCCATAAGCTCAATATGTGTATATCCCATAGTTTTCACATAGGATACGAGTGATTTTGCAAGCTCCCTGTATGTATAAAAGCCCTCATCATCCCTGCCCGGATGTCTCATCCATGAGCCCGGATGGCACTCATATATAGCCATAGGTGAAGAATATACATCAGCATCTGACTTTGCTGCTCTTTTATCCATCCACTCTTTGTCAGTCCATGTGAAGTGCTCGATATCTGTGATGATTGACGCTGTTCCCGGACGAAGCTCTGCGTAGTTTGCGTATGGATCCGCCTTGTACAGCTTATCACCCTGTTCAGTGACTATAATAAACTTATACATCTGACCCTTTTGCGCTCCCGGTACAAAAAGCTCATACACTCCCATGGTTTCCGGCTCTACACGCTTCATCTCATGACTGGTCTCATTCCAGTCGTTAAACTCACCAAACACGTATACTTCCCTCGCATGTGGCGCCCAGACGTCAAAGCACACTCCTTTTTTTCCTTTGCGCTCAGCTAAGTGAGCACCCATCTTCTTGTAGATGTCATAGTGTGTTGCCTGACCAAACAGGTAACAATCCATTGCTGTAAAATTACACATATATATACCCCCATAAGTATTTATTTTTCCCTGAAATGATCCTCTTTGAGTACAATTCGGTCATCATCTGTATATCGCTTGGCTGTCAGAATACTTATAGCCTTCTTCAGTCCGCTGTGAGCCTCCCTGTCTATGGCCTCGTCAATTATATCCTTGACCTCTGTCAGAGTGGTAGCCTGGTCTATCCTCTCAATATTGCTGATTCTGTTATGCAATGCCAGAATAGCCATCTCATCTATCTTGTACCCAAGCTCTGCCGAGTACGATTTGGCAAACAATACGAGTTCATCATTTGTAAAAATAGGAACCGATATCTTTTCCGTGAACTTGGATGCAAAGCCCTCATCCATTGAGAGAGCCTTCTTTATACCCTTTGATGTATCCTCAAGTATATAGAGTGTTCCTGTAATATCATGCTCCATCAAAAATGATAGCTTGGCAGCTATGCTGCGGTCGATATCTCCGGCTCTTTCTATGATGAGACAGCCTCCTGTTATCTTTCTGACTACCTGCTGCACATCCTTTTTATTGAGTACGGCAGCATCAATCTTTCCCATCTTTCCTGTAAGCTGTTCACCATCTTTTTGTAATACCTTTATAAAGCTTGTAGCAAGCATTGTCTTTCCGCAACCCTGCTCTCCCTGTATAATGAGGTTGCCTGTGGATGCGTTTTCTTTCCTGTTGAAATGATCAAGTACTGCATTATATGCCTTGCAAATCTGATCCTCCATACCCTTTACCGGTATGAAATATGAAAATATAGCTTTCTGTTCGCTTGTAAGCTCTTTTATATGTTTTGTTTCTTTCAATTTCGAGTCATCTTCTTCGCTGTCTAAATCCTCCGGCAATGAAATATCCGGCATTTTTCTTGTCTTAGCCATATCCAGCTTCTTCTCCAGTCCCGGATTCTTTGCTGTCATCTTGGCTATTTCCTGCTCGATAAATGATGTCACATGATCAAAATCTCTCTTCTCAGAAACGTTTTCTTTCTCCTGTGAAGTCTCATCATCTGATGTATCATCATCGACATTTAACATATCATCTGTTATTTCAGGCATCATGGTAGTCGGCTGCGTGAATATCTCGTCTTTCTCAGACTCCTCTGCCACAATTATATCCTCCGGCTCTCCAACCGGTTCCTTGGCTTCATCTGCAACCTCTTCCGGTGCTTCCTGTGACTCCTGCACTTCTTCTATAGCTTCTTCCGGTGCTTCCTGCGGCTCCTGTGCTTCGTCTATAGTATCTTCCGGTGCTTCCTGCGGCTCCTGTACTTCATCCACAGTCTCATCTGCATAAAGCTCCTGCATATCCGGTTTCTGCTCTTCTTCAGGCTCATTCACGGCAGCTTTCTGCTCTATAATATCAACCGGGACCTTCAAATACTCCTCCTCAAGAAGTTCCTTCGGAGTGACACCTGCATCCAGCTTTGGAATGACATCATTTAGTCTCTCCATGATGTCTCCTGCCTCCTGAAGTGCTCTTGCCTTAGCTGACTCAAGCTTCTGCTGCTCAGCCTCTTTAAGTGCAATTTCAGCCGCATGTCTGGTCTTTTCCCATTCTTCAAGCACATCCTGTATAGACATCTGTCCTGTAATCTGATGCTCAAGCTGAGTCTTTTCACTCATGACCATAGACATCTGTCCGTCAGCGTCTTCACCCAAAAGCTCCTTGAAATTCAACTTAAGTGAACCATCTATCTCTTCATCTGTAGCGATATGCTCTGTCTCTTCCGGCTGCTGTACATACTCTTCCTGCTCCTTTTCGAGCTTGAGATAAGGAATATCCTCAACTATTTTTTTGATGGTATCCATCGTATCAGCAACTTCATTCTTGCCCTTGGCCTCCATGATCTGCTGCATACCCTTGGCAATCTCCTGCTGTAAATTTACAGTATTGAACTTCTCCTGATTTACAGTAATCTGCGGAATAGTTACGTCATCATGCACTATCTCTCCGCCCTTTACCATCTCCATGGCACCTATCTCAGTGACCTCAGCCTCATCCTTTATCTTAGCCGGCTTTTCCTTCTCTGCCTTGAATCGTCTGTACTTTTCCTCCTGAGCCTTGGTAAGTGGCTGATAAAGCATCTTAAGCTCCAGCGCACGCTCCACATATGGTCCGTCTCCGAACCACAGAATGAGCTCATCGCAGGCATCTATACACTTATCGGCTTTTCCGGCCTTGTGGTATAGATATGCAAGCTCGTATGCCCACTCCTCAGTGTATTCTTCATCCTTGTACTCTTCAAGAATAGCGATAAGCTCATCAAATGAAGCTCCCTGCCCTTTTTTGATGGCATATCTTAATACATACTTCATATCATCATGAGGCGCTATCTCAACAAACTCATCATAATACTCTGTAGCAGCATCATAATCACCCATCTTGATGGCGACCTCAGCCAGTCTGTATATAATCATCCTGCCGATTGGTGAACGGTCATAGGCCATTAAAAGTATGTCCCTTGCATCCTGGTATCTTTCGGCCTTCTCGTAGATTTCGCCGATTTTAACGAGTGTATTTACATTTTTAATTTTGTTCCAATTTATGCTATCCGCAATCTCTGCTGCGCTCATATAGCCCTCCTCGGCGCTTAGGGCTTTTATCTGATCCAGCTTGAGATTGTATTCGTATTTATCCACTTATTTCACCTACTCGTATTTAAGCTTATTATTTTTTGTATCTACGCCTGTTGTCTTTGTATAATCCCTTGTGTCCTCAGGAAGCTTCTTTTTCCTGAGAGCATAATTAACAACTCTTTTCACAATATAGTATATCACAGCAAAGGTCGGAACACCAAGTAACATTCCAAGAAAACCAAACATTCCTCCGCCGATTAGTATGGCAAACATAACCCAGAAGGTCGAAAGACCGGTAGATGAGCCAAGTATCTTAGGGCCTATTATATTGCCATCCACCTGCTGCAGCACGACAATAAATATCAGAAGATAAAGTGCATGCCACGGACTCTGAATTACTACTATGAGTAACGATGGAATTGCACCGATAAACGGTCCGAATACCGGAATCACATTTGTGACGCCGATAATCACTGCAACGAGCACCGATGATGGAATCCTTAAAATCAGACATCCGAAATATGCAATCACACCTATAATCAGTGAATCTATAATCTTACCGCTTATGAAGCCTCCAAAAATCTCATTTGTCTTTCTGATCGTCTCAATGATGATATTGCCTGTCTTTGGCTTGCAGACAGCATATATTATCTTTTTGCTCTGTCCTGCGAGAGTCTCCTGAATACTCATCACATAGACCATCACGATTATTCCGATAATAAAATTAAGTAAGCCTCTGATTACCGAAATCACACCGGTTGTAATCTGTGCAACATACTTCTGTGCCTCAGGAATCAGCTTTTCTGTGGCATAATTCTCAATGTAGTCGGTTGCATTCTGTAAACCTGTGCTCGCGAGCTCAGCAATTTTGCTGTCCCCGAAATTGCCGTTCTTTATCATGTTGATGAATGCCGCAACATCATTTGGCAGTGTCTTCATAAGTCCCGATATACTTGCTATGACAGAAGGCACAATAGCCGCAATGAGGAGCGAAATAATCGCTACAAGAATAATAACCGAGCCTGTGATTGCAAGAGCTCTTGAAACCTTTCGCAGCTTGCTTTCGCTTTTCAGCTTTTTTGAAAGAAGCTTTTTAAAGCATCTTTCCAGCCACAGCATGACAGGATTCATCAGGTATGCAAGCACAAGTCCCATTATAATAGGCATTGCTGCCGCAAGCAGCTTGCTCCATATGCCTGCAAAACCCTCAAATCTGTACAGTGCAAAGAAAAACAGTATACTGACTGCAAACGTGACAAATACCATGACACCTATTCTGATCAGATGTGGCCATTCCTCACGCCCCGGGTGCGAATTCTGCTTCGCACCCTTATCTGCATTTATCTCAATGTTTGATTTTTTACCAGCTTTTCCGGTTTCTTCCATCGGATTAAACTCTCCTTATTTACGGTTATAGTTGATGAGACATCCCTTTAATATTATCTCTCTTTCATCATCTGTGAGCTCACCCATCTTCAGCGTAAATGGCTTTAATTCACCATCCTTGACAACATATGCCTCAAACTCTGTCTTTGCATCCTCGATTTCCTTCTTGATTCCCGGAAGGAAGATATAGTCGAGGTTGTGGAACGGAAGCTCTCCCTCATCGATGATGAATGGAAGCATTCCCCAGTTGATAAGGTTTGAACGGTATCTCTTTGTGGCATACTCGTTTGCGATATTTGCCCAGCCTCCGAGTACCTTCTGGCAGCTGGCAGCCTGCTCTCTTGCTGAGCCGTCACCCGGCTTAACAGCAAAAATTGTGCTTCCAAAGCCCATATTCTCATGGCTTGCCTCAGGGAATTTTTTCTTTACTACTCCCATGATTTCAGCAACCTCAGGAACAGCCTTTCCTGCGCACTCACCACTCTCTATAGCCTTCTGGGCCTTCTGGATTTCCTTTGCTCTGCCTACATACTCAGGATCCTTTCTTGAAAGTGCGAACTCTGCAAGTCCAAGAGGGTTTGAACGATATGATGATGTCTCTCCTGAAGGAATGAGCTCATCTGTTGTAGTAACAGGATCATGAATCTCTGAAACCACCTTAAGGAGCATATTCTCAGGAAGCGCGCTCATTGCCGGCCAGTCCTTGATGTTTGGTCCGAACTGGATTTCAACTGAAGGATCTGCCACTCCATGGCTGTCAAATACACGGTTCTCATATATAGTCTTATCAAAGAAATATTTTGGCTTTGTAAAGTTGACATCAATATCCGCTGCTGATGTAAGGAAGCCCTTGTTTGCTGCTGTTGCAGCGATTGAACGTGCATCCATGAGTGCCACTGAGCTGATCTGTCCGTTCTGTACCTTAGAACCCTCTCTGTTAGGGAAGTTTCTTGTTGAATGACGGATAGAGAATGCGTTGTTGGCAGGTGTATCTCCTGCACCAAAGCAAGGTCCGCAGAAAGCAGTCTTTACGATTGCACCTGTCTCAAGAAGCTTTGCTACAGCTCCGTTTTTCACAAGCTCCATGTATATTGGAGTAGATGCCGGGTAAACACTCAGTGTAAACTCGTCTGCTCCGATTGAATGTCCGTTTAATATGTCAGCCGCATCGCAGATATTCTCAAATCCACCGCCTGCACAGCCTGCGATGATTCCCTGGTCTACATACAGTTTTCCGTCTCTTACCTTACTCTTTAAATCAAGCTTCACCTTGCCGTCAAAGCTTACCTCAGCTCTCTTCTCACAGTCATCGAGAATATCCATGAGGTTTGCATTGAGCTCATCGATAGTATAGGTATTGCTTGGGTGGAATGGCATAGCTATCATTGGGCGGATCTGGCTTAAATCAATCTCAATAAATCTGTCGTAGTAAGCCACCTCACCCGGATTAAGCTCCTTGTGGTCCTCAGCCCTACCGTGAATCTCAAAGAATTCCTTAACCTGGTCATCTGTTCTCCAGATAGAAGAAAGACATGTAGTCTCTGTTGTCATAACATCGACACCTATACGGAAGTCAACGCTCATATTAGACACACCCGGTCCTACAAACTCCATAACTTTGTTCTTTACGAAGCCGTTTCCGAATACCTCTCCGATAATTGCAAGTGCGACATCCTGTGGTCCAACGCCCTTGATTGGCTCTCCTGTCAGGTAAATGCCTACTACCTCAGGCATATCAATATCATATGTCTGTTCGAGAAGCTGCTTAACAAGCTCAGGTCCACCCTCGCCGACTGCCATAGTACCAAGTGCACCATAGCGCGTATGTGAATCAGAACCAAGTATCATTTTTCCGCCGCCGGCAAGCATCTCTCGTGCAAACTGATGGATAACTGCCTGATGAGGTGGTACATAGATTCCGCCGTACTTCTTTGCACATGTGAGACCAAACATGTGGTCATCCTCATTGATTGTTCCACCAACTGCACAAAGGCTGTTGTGACAATTTGTAAGTACATACGGGATAGGGAATTTCTCAAGTCCTGAAGCTCGTGCTGTCTGGATGATACCTACAAATGTGATATCATGCGATGTAAGCTTATCAAACTTAATCTGAAGCTTGTCCATATTGCCGGATGTATTGTGCTCCTTTAAAATACCGTAAGCAATTGTCTCCTGCTTAGCTGTCTGTTTATCGATGTCCATGCCGGTCTTGCTTTTGACAGCTGCCTGAGCCTCTGGTCCATCAATTATTACTTCCTTACCGTTTAAAAGGTAAGCACCATTTTCATATAATTTCACTTATTCTACCTCCGTATGTGCTGTCTCTTATACACATCTGACGCTGCCGACGATATG
>ENA-OZVY01000993-OZVY01000993.1-human-gut-metagenome-genome-assembly--contig:-NODE-993-length-10302-cov-19.239973_pt1 | contig 10302 bp, 9 predicted proteins | sample MGYA00243453_ERZ654061 | MGnify/ENA primary metagenome ERZ654061 (study PRJEB26926, sample SAMN06165135) | human gut metagenome | biome: ENVO:00009003; feature: ENVO:2100002; material: ENVO:00002003... | reverse complement strand
GGTACAGCAGTTTGTCTTTCCCGACGATGTGCTGCTGCCCGACAACCTCATCAAGTGTGGTCGGACGAAGCCGTGAGGCAAGCGGTGACTCATCCTTCATATTCTGTTGTCTCATATACTCAAATAAATCCATTCGTATCCAATCCCCATATGAATATCATTCAAGATCTTTTTGAATAATTTTTGTGTGTATCCTGCATTTTTATTCTTTGCAGGAATTTTTCCACAAACTACTTTACGCTTTATTTTTTGCGATATTCCTATGTAATTTCTATTATTCTTTCATTTCCCGCTTATCTCATTTTGAAAGAAAAAGCGTCAGGAAATTCATTTCATCCTTATAAGGATACATGATTTCCTGACGCTTGACAAGTTATTATTGAGATTTTTTTACATAAATATTGCTTTTATTTTTGTACAAATGCTGTAAGTGCACCATCCTTCACGTCAATGAGGATCGTATCTCCCTGCCGTACCTGATCTTCGAGAATCAGTTTTGCAGAGAGGGTCTCTACATGTTTTTGCAGGAACCGCTTCAATGGTCTTGCACCATAAACCGGATCGTAACCATGTTCAACCACAAAGTGTTCCGCTTCCGGTGACAATGCCACCTTGATCTCACGATCAGAAAGACGTTTGTTCAGATCATCCATCAGCAGACGGATGATGCCACCAATATTTTCTTTTGACAGTGGCTTAAACATAATAATCTCATCCAGACGGTTCAAAAATTCCGGTCGGAAATGTCCCTGCAGATCTTCCATGACTTCTTTTTCTGCCTCCGGCGAAATGTTGCCGTCTGCATCAATGCCATCCAGCAGATACTGCGATCCAAGGTTACTGGTCATAATAATGATCGTGTTCTTGAAATCTACGGTACGTCCCTGTGAATCTGTGATCCGCCCGTCATCAAGTACCTGTAACAGTACGTTAAAGACATCCGGATGTGCCTTTTCCACCTCATCAAACAGGACAACAGAATACGGTTTTCTCCGCACGGCTTCTGTCAGCTGGCCGCCTTCATCATATCCGACATATCCTGGAGGCGCTCCGATCAGACGAGACACGGAGTATTTCTCCATGTATTCACTCATATCAAGACGCACCATGTTGGATTCATCGTCAAACAGGCTGGCAGCAAGTGCTTTTGCAAGCTCGGTCTTGCCGACACCGGTTGGTCCCAAAAACAGGAACGAACCAATTGGTTTGGTCGGATCTTTGATTCCGGCTTTGGAACGGATAATCGCCTCGGTCACTTTGGTAACACCATCGTCCTGGCCTACCACACGTTTGTGGAGTTCCTCATCCAGGTGCAGTGTCTTATTCCGCTCGCTTTCGCTTAACTTCGCAACCGGGATTCCCGTCCAGCGGGAAATAATCTTTGCAATCTCTTCATCGGTGACATTTTCGTGTACCAGAGACAGATCACGGTCTTTGAGTTTATCTTCCTCAATTTCCAGTTCTTTCTGTAATCCAGGCAGTTTACTGTACTGCAATTCCGCAGCTTTTTCATAATCTGCGTCACGCTGTGCTGCCTCGATCTCCTTCTTTGTGCTCTCAATCTGCTCTCTGACCTTGCTGACATTGTCAACTGCATCCTTTTCGGTGCTCCACTGCGCTTTTCTGGTATTAAACTCATCACGCAATTCTGCAAGTTCTTTCTGCAGATCTGCCAGACGCTCCTGACTCAGATGATCCGTCTCTTTCTTTAATGCCGTCTCCTCGATCTGCATCTGCATGATCTTCCGGTTCATCTCATCAAGTTCTGCCGGCATGGAATCCAGTTCCGTCTTGATCATCGCACAGGCCTCGTCGACCAGATCGATTGCTTTATCCGGCAGGAACCGGTCTGTAATATAACGGTTGGAAAGAACTGCTGCTGTAACAAGTGCAGAGTCCGTAATCTTAACGCCGTGGAATACTTCGTAGCGCTCCTTTAAGCCACGCAGGATGGAAATCGTATCTTCCACCGTTGGCTCATCTACCATAACCGGCTGGAAACGACGCTCCAGGGCAGCATCTTTTTCGATATACTCACGATATTCATTTAAGGTTGTGGCACCGACACAGTGCAGTTCGCCTCTGGCAAGCATTGGTTTTAACAACTGTCCGGCATCCATGGCACCATCGGTTTTTCCGGCACCGACGATTGTGTGCAGTTCATCAATAAACAGAATGATCTGTCCATCCGAATTTTTGACATCGTCAAGAACCGCTTTCAAACGTTCCTCAAATTCACCACGATACTTTGCACCGGCAACCAGGGCACCCATATCCAGGGCAAACAGCTTCTTGTCTTTTAAGCCTTCCGGTACATCGCCTTTTACGATACGCTGTGCCAGGCCCTCGACAACGGCAGTCTTACCTACACCGGGTTCGCCGATGAGCACCGGGTTATTTTTGGTCTTCCGGGAAAGAATCCGAACCACATTCCGGATCTCCTCGTCACGGCCGATCACCGGATCAAGTTTCTGCTGTCTTGCACGCTCCACCATATCATAACCGTACTTTTCCAGTGTATCATATGTTGCTTCCGGATTATCGGAAGTGACACGCTGATTGCCGCGGACGGTAGACAGTGCCTGCAGAAACCGTTCCCTTGTCAGCCCATATTCTTTCATCAGTGCTTTCATCGCTGGATTTGGATATTTGAGCATTGCAAGGAAAATATGCTCGACAGAGACATATTCATCTCCCATTGCCTTTGCCTCATCCTCTGCATGGATCAGCACATTGTTTAAATCTTTTCCGACATAGACATTGCTGTTGCTGCCGGATACTTTGACGCGCGCATCCAGTTTGCTGATCGCATTCTGGGTGAAATGCTGTACGTCAATTTCCATTTTCTCTATCAGTTTCGGGATCAGTCCCTCTTCCTGCTGTAACAGGGCAACTAACAGGTGCTCCTGCTCAATCTCCTGATTTCCATAGTCGTAGGCAAGCTTTTCGCAGTTATTGATCGCTTCTACCGACTTTTGTGTAAATTTCTGTATGTTCATAGCAAGCCCTCCTCTTAACTATCATCATGTAACTGTGCTGTTTTTTGCATCCCAGTTACTATTTTTCTCGATTACGATATTGTTATACACCCGTTTTTAGCACTCGTCAAGTAGGAGTGCTAACAAAAATTCTAAAGTTTTTATAAACATTGGAATATATTGTCGAATTGTCTGAAAATTGTTTTAGACATAAGTTTTTTCGATATGACGAAAGAAGGGGAATATTCTCTTTCTCCAGAAACATCCGTTATTAATTGTAACGGATGTTTTGCCGATATAATAGACAACACAAACGATGATCTATTACAGAAAGGAACTTTTCATGCAGATTTATTTATCACTGATGTCCCAGAAGAATCCCTCATCCGATTCCTCATCTTATGATCTTTCTTCTCCTCAGGGACGCATGCTCTATGTGAGAGAAACAACCAATGCCGCATTTTCTTCCTGGACTTCTCCCCTGCAAAGACAGGACCCTGATACGCAGGAAGAAAAAAAACAGGAAATGCTCTCCCGCATTATGGGAAAATTAAAAAGTGGGAAGAAACTTTCTGCCAAAGAGCTGGATTTTCTGCGGCGTACCGATCCAATTCTGTATGCCCACGCCCTGCGCGTCCAACGAATGGCGGAGGCTTTAAAACAGCAGCTCTCCCATGCAAAAAGCAAACAGGAAGCAAATGATATGATTACATCCGCGATTGCCGGGGTCTCGGACAAAGATCCGGACAAAGAATATCTGCTGGCTGCTTACAATGAAGTTTCCAAAAATTTTCATAAATCACCGGCTTATCAGCGTCTGCCTAACACTCCGGAAGATGCCAAAAAAAGAAAAACGAACAATCCGAATGCTCATTTTTCCGATGATGAGGACACGAATGACGATACGGATGATCTCCTGTCATGGACCCCGCTTCAGGAAATTATTGATGCGGCTCCAACGCTTGAATGTCAGGGCTAGGCTTATATAGCTGGAACATTATTATTTCAAGTAGTGTTCCAGCTTTTCATTTACACACAGACGGATTTCCTCTGCAACACGTTCACAGTATGTCTTTTTCATACCCGCCTGCACACCAACTGCTACTAATTCCTTTTTCCCCGGATTTTTGCCATTTCCATCTACAGTGGTTGTGTGCTCACCATAATACGTATTACTGTATGTGAGATCATAGGCAGGACTTAAACGCCACATATCATCCTTTTCATTATAAATGTAGGTAAAGTTTTTAGAATGATCATCACGATTATGTGCGAATACATTAAAACACATACGACGATACATATTTTCCACATCCTCTGTACAATCCCTTGTCAGAATTTTTGTCAACTTCATCAATTCATGATAGTCCAGACTTGGTTGATTAAAATCTAACTCCAATAAGGCAGCCGCAGTTAACATATGTGCCCTTTTTATTTCATTCTTTTCTATTCTTCGATCAAATCTCTTTGTTCCAAAATATCCCGGACATATATCTGATGAAAAAAGCCGTGTTTCACTCATTACAATTCCACAGGCTTTTGCACACAGAGAATAATCGTATTCCATTTTTCCCACATCTTTTTTGTCCACATGTGCCGGAAATTTAATAATCCAGTTTTCTCCATCTATTTCCGTCATAATCTTAGGTCTTGCACCACCACTGGTTCCTCCCAGCCGGTACAATTCATCTAATTTCTCCGAATATTGCGTGCTTAATATTTTCTGGCAATGCACAGATAGTTCGTCCAGATCATCCATCTGTTGTCCCATCCCAATCTCCTTCTGCGGATGATAGGTCAAAGCTCCCATTCCAGATTTTCCCACGATGGCAAGACGATCCAATACCGAATATTGTGCTTCCTTTTTTCCACGTTCTTTCAGCAAACGCTCCAATAAAAGCTGTCCCCATGCATCCGGTAAACTATCTGCAAATACTCCGAACAATCCGTCAAAATAATCTTTTTTTGGCACAAACACTTCATTTTTTAGCGGAAGCGAAAATGGACTGACTGAAAATCCATGCTCCAGCCATTCTTCACTATAAGAAAATGCCACCTTATGATTCGCGGTCAATGCAAGCGTTCCCACAAGCCGGTCATCCATCCGAACCTCAAGACTTTCCCTTTGACTCATTGATTACCTCCTGAATATTTCGATATGGTACCTGTGTAAAAAGATCCCGCAGTTCATCTGCAAGTTCCAACGCCATAGCAAGTTTTGTCAGTGACAAAAGCGAAATCTGTCCTGTTGTCTCAAATCGTTTAATAGAACCGTAACTTACTCCGCTCATATCCGAAAGTTTCTGTTGCGAAACTTTCCGCCGTCTGCGAATACGGCGCATACGTTCTGCCAGTTTTTTATCCAGTTCTTCTGCTGTTTCCCATACCAGTGCTTCCATATCATGCCCCATCTTGTCAGATAATATTTTATCTATTTCACGCGATTTTACTTATTTTTATATAATATATTATCTAATATTTTAGCATATCTCTTCGGGTACCGCAACGTCTCCCTGACTATTTTTCCTATCATACAGTTTTTCCAAAACTGCTCCAATATCCGCTTCCACGCAAATGGATTTCTTTCGGATTTCCTCCGGCGCACAGGCTTCCTTCTTAATTTATGCAGGCATAAACTGCATCCGGCCAGGTTGCATATGGATATATCGGCTCCAGTACGCCCAATATTCTTCCAATGTTTTATAAGGGAAAAAGCCCCCGGAATACATATCCGAAAATCCATGCACCTGTCGGAAATCGCCAAACCACTTTTCAAAACGTTCCCCGGAATAGGTAAATCCTGCAGAAGTGGATAATCCCGCACCCGCGCCAATGATCACGGCCTCCGCTTTCTGCAGTGCCTGTTTCAGACGCTCTGTTTGTACACTTTTGCAGTTTGATGTTTTTATACTGCAAAATGGTGGATTATTGCCCCTACACTTTGCTCCCATACATGGGCACCACGATACACTTTTCGGCATATTTACTTCCATCGGTTCTCTTATCCATTCCATTTCATCACCTCCTTTACACTTCCTTCGTTTCTTCATATTCCAAAATGTCACCCGGCTGACACTGTAATACTCTACAAATCGCTTCCAATGTAGAAAACCGAATCGCCCTAACCTTTCCAGTTTTTATATTCGACAAATTTACATTCGATATTCCCACTTCTTCTGCAAGTTCTTGCAGGGAAATTTTTCTATCGGCCATCACCCGATCTAACCGTAATACAATTGGCATCTTATATTTCCTTTACTTTATCTATAATATTTCATCAGCCTCTTTCTGCAATTCGTACCCATGTTGAAAAGAAACACCAATGAAATAAATACAGATTCCTACTATAACAGCTGCTCCAATAAAATGATCCGTTCCTTTCCATTCTACCCCTTTTATAATCTGGCATGCTGCTAAACTTAAATATTTCAGGCATTTAATAACCGGATATCCGATTACAAAACATAAGGCTATCCCCCTACATTTTCAAATTGTTTTTTTACTTTATTTTCGTTCTTTCTTTCAAACATTTTTTATTCTCCTTTCTTGTATATCATAATTTCACTTTTTATGTTTATCAATACATTTTTAATGTTTATCGTTAATTTATGACGAAAAATCCCAAGAGCGATGCCAGCATCGATACTCATGCCACAAAAAAGGAGCCACACAGCACTCCTGCTGTGTGGCTCCTTCGATATTTCATTATCCTTCAATCGCAATATATTTGTTTTCTTCTACCGCTTTCTTTGCCTCTTTCTTCGGCACGAACAGCTTTAAGATACCATGCTTAAATTCTGCTTTGACATCCTCCTGCTCAATATCTTCACCGACATAAAAGCTTCTCTGGCAGGCACCGGCATAACGTTCCCTGCGGATGTAGTGACCGCTGTCTTTTTCTTTCTCGTCCTTATCCAGTCCCTTTGCAGCACTGATGGTCAGGTAGCCATCGGAAACAGAAGCCTTAATCTCATCCTTGGTAAATCCCGGAAGATCAATCATCAGCTCATATCCATCCTTCTGCTCTTTGATATCGGTCTTCATAATCCTTCCGGCTTTCTTACCGTATAGCTTCTTTTCGGTATTATTCATTTCTTTATCCATATCATAAAATGGAAACTCATCAAACCAGTCATCAAATAAATTCTCTCCAAAAATACTAGGCATTAACATAAGTCATCTCTCCTTTTCTTTCTGCGTCCACGGTCTGTGGACCTCTCATGCTTGTTTACCTTGTTTCTTTGGAACCGGGATGTTTCAGGAACCTTTCGTTCTCTTTTGGTTCCCTTCCTTTGTTCTTGCCTATGTTATAGCACTGTTTATTAGCACTGTCAATAGGTGAGTGCTAATTTTTTGAGTTTTTTTTTGCACACCTTGATTTTGCTTGGTATGCAGCCATCTTTTCTTTCCAACTGCCAAAGATGGGATTTTACTATAACCGGATTTTTTATTTCGCGCACTCCATAATAACCGCTTCACATCTGCCATATCCAAGCTGTGAACTGTTCAGACACAACGTGTAATTGCTGGCCTTTCCCCACTTCTGCCCGGTATAAAAGTTATAATTTGTCATACGCCTTTTATCTGTATCCTCTATCAGCTTTGCTGCTTCCTGGTCACTGACATTATATAACCGGCTGATACGCTGTATGCATCATCCAGAAGCATTCCCTTGGTCTCAAGCAATTACCTGCAGTGTCTCTCCCGCTCCCTTTTTTAAACATATAATGATTTATAAAGCGTTACTTTTTTTCTCTGCACGGTCAAGATAAATATAAAATCCAACATTTAGCACGATTCCCACCATTGTCGATACTGGTGCCGCAAGACCGATCTTCGTCAGGCTTGCATTCGGCTGGATACTCATCACATAGGCAAATGGAAGACGTACCAGCAATGTCTGGATTAATCCCTGTGTCATTACCCATACCGTCTTGTTATTACCATTGAAATATCCGACCATACTGAACAGAATTGCTGTCACGATTGTTTCCAGTGCGAATCCTTTCAGATATGCATACCCTTTCTGGATAACGGCTACATCCGTTGTGAAGAACCCTGCCAGTATATCGCCTTCAAACATCACCAATAAAAATACTATACATCCCACAACCAGGCCAACACCGATTCCGGTAAACATGGATTTCTTCGCACGCTTTGCCTTGCCTGCTCCGATGTTCTGAGATACAAAGGATGCCATCGACTGCATCAGCGCACTTGGAACCAGCATCGCAAAGTTGACAATCTTACATGCAACACCGTAACCCGAAGAAGCTTCCAGGCCAAGCCGGTTCACAAATGCACAAAGTGCCAGGAAGGACATCTGTGTCAGGAACTCCTGCAGTGCAAGCGGAAGTCCGATCTTTAGGAATTTCTTACACTGACTATTCAACCCGAAATCTTTTCTGGTAATCTTAAATGGAAGTTCCTTTTTGATCAGAATAACAATAGCAAATACTACGCTGAGTGCCTGCGCTGCAACAGTTGCAATCGCCGCACCTGCTGCGTCCATATGAAATCCTGCCACAAGTACTATATCTCCGATCACATTTACAATACATGCAACAAATACAAATAGCAACGGTGATTTACTGTCCCCCAGTCCACGGAAAATTGCTGATAAAAGATTGTATGCAACAATAAAGAAAATACCGCCTCCGCAGATACGCACATATACCGAGGTCAGCTCAACCGCCTCTTTCGGAGCCTGCATCAGGACTGAGATTGGATGTGCAAATCCAACCATAACGATAAATAATCCGACTGCAATCATCGTAAATACAACTGCTGATCCGCCAATGACCGATCCAATCTGCTCTGGTCTCTTTTCACCGAGATATCTCGCAATCAGTACCGTAATACCCATTGCAAACTGTGTCACTACAAAAGTTACAAGATTCAATACCTGACTTCCCGTAGAAACCGCTGAAAGCCCGGATGTAGAACCGAATCTTCCAACTACCAGAAGATCCACTGCACCGTATGCCGCCTGCAGGATCAATGCTCCCAGCACCGGTATCATAAATGCAATCAGTTTTTTAAGTATGCTTCCTTGTGTAAAATCTGCCTTATCGTTCATCGTAATGTTTTCTCCTTTCGCACATGATCTGATAAAATTTCTCTATCGTCCGTATCATACATTCTGCATCTTCGTCCGAGATTTCTTCCATGTAAGGGAGCAGACTTTTAAAATATTGTTCGTCATATTTCTGCGAAAGATTTGTTCCCTTTCTTGTAACAGCTATGTATGTGACACGTCCATCTGCTTCAGAAGCCATTTTCTTAAGGTATCCTTTTTCTTCCATCTCTTTGACAGTTCTTGTAACTCCCGGTCTTGGAAGCTCCATTGCATCACTGATATCCGACACCTTTACCTGTACGCCCTGTCCTTCCAAAGACTGTATCGTATCCAGATATTGAATAAAGGATGAACGAACACCTTCGGGCAACGGTGGGAGCATCTCCCGGGTCCGCTTTGCCTGATAACATGCATCGAACATCCTTTTTATTATTTCACTTGTCATATTCTGTCCTCCTTATATATTATCAGTAAAATCACCACTTATACTTTCTTTTGCATTCATGGCACTTCTAGTAATTATCACAGTTAATTACCTTTGATAATTATATAAAAATTTAGAAATTTGTCAAGCTTTTATTCCATTGTTAACAGCTGATCCGCTGAAAATTTATCATCTTCTTAATATCTTCCGGAATTTTTTCCCAGATTTCCGCAGACACATATTCCATATTTTTCCAAATCTACCCTTCCATTTATCACTTCAACTCCATCCGCTCGAAGAAGTTCTGCCTGTACATCCTCTCCACCAAACGCAAATGCCCCGGCCAGTTCACCTTTCGCATTGACCACTCTGAAGCACGGAATATGTTCCGGATCCGGATTCTTATGCAGTGCATTGCCCACGGCTCTTGCCATTCTGTGGTCTCCCGCCATCTCTGCGATCTTCCCATAAGTTGCCACATGTCCTTTCGGAATACGCTTCACTGCTTCATAGATTCTCTTTGTCGGACTGTCCGTAACCAGATCATACCCAGACAATCTGATCTTTCTCTTTATCCGGCAAAGGCTCTTTTTTCTCTAGCTGTTTCAGAATCACTTCTTCCCGTTCTCTGGCTGCCTTGTCTACTTCCAGAAGATGCTCTCCAATGGTGTCCTGCAGAAGCATCACCTGATAAGTTGAATTTCGATGGTTCTTCAGATAATCTCTGCGAAGAAAACCATACTTGCCAAGTTGCTCCATCTGCTCACCGGATTTATAGGTGAGATTCGGGATCAGATATCCATTTACATTTGTATACGTTA
>ENA-OZVY01000977-OZVY01000977.1-human-gut-metagenome-genome-assembly--contig:-NODE-977-length-10437-cov-7.985552_pt1 | contig 10437 bp, 9 predicted proteins | sample MGYA00243453_ERZ654061 | MGnify/ENA primary metagenome ERZ654061 (study PRJEB26926, sample SAMN06165135) | human gut metagenome | biome: ENVO:00009003; feature: ENVO:2100002; material: ENVO:00002003... | reverse complement strand
CATTCCTGTTGTTGAAGTCAAATTCCAGTTCGTAGGAGTTGCTAAAGTTATCCTCTAATGTGGCGATGACATTTATGTTTGCATCACCTGATAAGTGATTAAGGGTATGTGCATTAACTTTAATCATAACAACATAATTTTAGGGTTAAGAAAATAGTCATATTTTATATCAGACATTTTTTAATTCTACAATATGTTTAATTTACTATTCACAAACTTCTTGGATTTGCAAAGACATGAGCAAGCCTCATTCTCTGAGCAAAGACAAGCATATCTGCACAAACTACACGCAGATGGAATGGGCATTCGACATTTGCGAGGATTGGCTGGTCTGCTAATCGCAATTGATGAACTTCTTGCCCTTAGAGAAAGTGACACATTCGAGATTCCATTGGAATATATCGTCCAAAAGACATCTGAATGGGATTCGATGACACGTCAACAACGGTGTGATATGCGCGTGGAGGTTAATTTCCATTGTCGCTTTCTTGGTGCGTCCAAGAGATGGTTGACATATTTGGGAAGACTGGATCACCGCTATTATCCTGAGGATAATATAATCAGCAAGATTTTTCCAAGAGGATACTTTCGAGTTCGACACCTTGTCTCACCGATGTATATGGAACGGCTCGCATATCTGGAAGCTCAAGAACAACAGGGGGTTCCTTCAGTGACTTTGAGACGAATCGCACAATATCAACTGACAGCCATAGAGTTGCTTGATTTACCATCTACTTCTCTTGTAACCATGAGTGAAATACAAAACGCGGCAGCTATATGGCGAGATGTTGAGGATCCAAGCAAACGAAAGAAATCCGGTACCGATAATAGTTATCGGACGTTCATTCATGTCACAACTAATTGGCTTTCACATATGGGACTACTTGCCCAGCCGGAGGAACATGATTTTCCCGAAAAAGACAAGATCATGTCATATCTCAACTGGCTTGTTGAATCCAAAGGATATTCTGTCCAGACTCATAGAAGCCGTCTGAGTATACTTCGTCATCTGATGAATTACCTTCAGGGCTCAAGTTTATTGCTTGCCGATATTCAATCTACAGACATTGACAGTTATCTCAAAGAACGTCATTACAATGGGTGTAATCGACGCACTATTGCAGGGCTTGTATCCGTACTACGTTGCTTCTTCAGATATGCGGCTGATAGACAATGGGTGAAAGACGATTTGTGGAAAACACTTTCCGCCCCTCGGCTGTACACGATGGAGCAACTTCCGTCATATCTTCATTGGGATGATGTGAAAGTTATCTTGACTGAATCTACGCGAAATCCGACGATTCAGGGCATAAGGAATCATGCAATTTTATCGCTTTTGGCAATGTATGGCTTGAGATCCAGTGAAATCACTGAACTGAGACTCAAGGACATTGACTGGCGGAATAGCGTCATTCATCTGCGTAGGGCAAAAGGATGCAGACCGCAGGTAATGCCTCTGATAGATGAGGTTGCACAGCCACTTCTGAGATATATCCTTGAAGCTCGTCCAAAGTATCCGAAGCAGGAGTTTGTGTTCCTTACTACCCGAGCTCCATTCCACGGTATATGTACATCAACAGTTTACCAAGTGGCAAGTAGATCTCTGGAAGGCAGGCAACTCAACATAAGGCATCATGGTCCTCACAGTTACCGACACAGTTGCGCAACGAGACTGGTCAATGAAGGACACTCTCTTAAAGAAGTCGCAGATGTGCTCGGACATGTGAAAATCGATACTACCGCCATCTACGCCAAAGTCAATTTCTCCAGACTAAGGGAAGTGTCGGATATGGACTGGAAGGAGGTGCTTGAGTTATGATGCTCAATAGTGCCATTGACAAATATGTCGAGTATAGACGTTCATTGGGAGAGTCGTTCAAAACCAATGCGAATCTTCTGAAACAGTTCTGCAATTATCTGGGGAAAGATATGAATCTGTTAGAGATAACCGCATCCATCACATCAGATTTTTTGCAATCAGGAGGCAACGAGATTACTCGAAAGTGGTTTACGCGTCACGCTGCTCTGTCTGGCTTCTTCCGGTGGTGCATGTCACGAGGGTATGTATCAAAAATACCCTTGACTATGGATAAGCCTAAGAAACCGCAGCGAATAACACCGTATATTTACTCAGATATCGAGCTCAAGAAGTTGTTCTCAGCTGCCATGACATATCAGAAACGGCCTTCTCTCACATATCCTGAATGCGTCAAAGCAATCCTTCAGTTGACATATGTGCTGGGGTTAAGAATCTCAGAGACCATGAGCCTTCGCATGAAAGATGTGGATCTGGCAAACTGTTGTATCACAATCCATGAATCCAAATTTTACACGTCAAGAACTGTCACTTTCAACGAGGAAGTAAAGAGACTGATTGAAAAGTTCTTTTCATGGAGAAAGGACAACTGCAAGATCTCTGATGAAGACACATCTCTATGGATTATGTGTAACGGCTCGTCAATGAGACTGAACTGCATAAACGGCATCTTCAAAAAGATACGTATAGAAGCAGGAATCAGCCGAAACGACAACACAAGGTATCAGCCACGTATCCACGATCTTCGTCATACGTTCGCTGTGAACCGATTAAGAAAGTGGTACCAAGATGGTAAGGATGTTCAGACTCTTTTGCCTGTGTTATCTACCTATCTGGGCCATAAACAAGTGAGTTACACAACTGTGTATCTTACCATGACTACCGGACTGCTCTCAGATGCGGCCAATCTATTCTTTGAATATGCAAACCCCAAAACAAATCAACATGAATGAAAAAACCATATATCTCAGTTATTGGGTGCGGCGTTATCTCACCGACTATATGCTGGCTGCCAAGAATCTGTCGCGTAATACGGTACGTAGCTACCGCGATACCTTCAGACTTCTTGTTGGCTACCTTCGAGATGTCTGTAATAAAAATCCAGACAAGCTCCACCTTCAGGAACTGACAATCAATGTCGTGTCAGACTTTCTTGACAATCAGCAGGAAACCCGTAACGTCTCAGTGGCTACTCGAAACCAAAGACTTGCCGCATTACAGGCCTTCGCAAAGTATGTATCCATGAACTCTCCGGAGCATATGGAATGGAGCCGAAACATACGCAATATCCCCAAGAAGAAAGCCCCTAAGAAAATGATAACGTATCTTGAAAAGTCTGAGATGGATGCTTTGCTATCTCTGCCCGACCAGAGATCCGCTCAGGGCAGACGCGACTACGCTCTTTTGATCTTCCTATACAATACAGGAGCGAGAGCCGAAGAAGCATCCGACCTGAACGTATCATCCGTGACGCTTGCCAAAAGCAAAAGTGAATCAACAATCCCCTTGGTAACCATTGTTGGGAAAGGAAACAAGACTCGCAGATGCCCCCTTTGGGACAATGTCTGTGCAATCCTTAAGACAATAATCAATGACAGAAAGCCAGATGAACCACTCTTCTTAAACCGCTACGGCCAACGTATAACCCGATTTGGAATATACGAAGTGGTGAGTCGGTATGCTCAAAAACTGGAACTACAGTTCCCTTCCGTAAGGGACAAGAGAGTTAGCCCACATACGATCCGGCATACCACCGCAACACATCTTCTGCAAGCAGGAGTGGATATAAATACGATCCGTGCTTGGCTCGGACACGTATCTATAAACACAACGAACATCTATGCTGAAGTAAATTTGGAGATGAAAGCTAAAGCTCTCATGACCTGTGCTATCGATAGTTCCAATGGGAAGAAAATCTCATGGAAAACCGATGAAAATCTTCTCTCTTACTTGGATAGCCTATGATGAATCTCTGCCAGTGCCTTCAAAATAATGTTGTGAACAGCAAACTTACATATCTGATTTACTCATCGTTGGAGGCACTGTTAAACATAAATGTCATCGCCACATTAGAGGACTTATGTAATGGACAACATACGTCCTCCACGACAGCCTACAACAAAAGAACCCCCGCCGCAAGCATTGGTCTTGCGGCGGGGATTCTTCCATTAAACGGGGATTACTTGCGGTAAACCTTGGTATAGCCGTAAATCGCCTCGTCACCGAGCTCTTCCTCGATCCGGAGCAACTGGTTATACTTGGCCATACGGTCGGAACGCGACATCGAGCCGGTCTTGATCTGACCCGCATTGGTCGCTACGGCGATGTCGGCGATCGTCGAATCCTCGGTTTCGCCCGAACGGTGCGAAGTAACCGACGTATATCCGGCACGATGCGCCATCTCGATAGCGTCGAGCGTTTCGGTCAGCGTACCGATCTGATTCACCTTAATCAGGATCGAGTTCGCGCATCCCATCTCGATACCCTTGCGCAGGAAATCCACGTTGGTTACGAACAGGTCGTCGCCGACCAACTGACACTTGTCGCCCAGCTCGGCCGTCAGCATCTGCCAACCCGTCCAGTCGTTCTCGGACATACCGTCCTCGATCGAATCGATCGGATATTTGGCGACCAAGCTCTTGAGGTACTCGACCTGCTCTTTCGAAGAGCGCTTTGCACCGTTCGCACCCTCGAACTTCGTATAGTCGTAAACACCGTCCGCATAAAACTCCGAAGAGGCGCAGTCCATAGCGATCGACACGTCGCCGCCCTCGCTCTTGCGGCCCGGCTTGTAACCGGCAGCCTTGATCGCTTCGAGGATCGACTCGATCGCATCCTCCGTACCCTTCAGCGCGGGTGCGAAACCTCCTTCGTCGCCTACGGCCGTCGAGAGGCCCCGGTTGTGCAACACCTTCTTCAGGCTGTGGAACACCTCGGCACCCATGCGAAGACCTTCGCGGAACGAGGGAGCGCCCACCGGACGGATCATGAACTCCTGGAAAGCGATCGGAGCGTCCGAATGCGAACCGCCGTTGATGATGTTCATCATCGGCACGGGCAGCGTCTTGGCATTCACACCGCCGATGTAGCGGTAGAGCGGCAGACCGAAATAGTCGGCGGCAGCGCGGGCTACGGCCAGCGAAACACCCAGGATGGCGTTGGCGCCCAGCTTCGATTTGGTCGGCGTACCGTCCAGCGCGATCATCGTCTTGTCGATGCCCACCTGATCCGTTACGCTCATACCGACGATCGCCGGAGCGATGATGTTATTCACGTTCTCCACCGCCTTCTCGACGCCTTTGCCCGAATAACGGCTCTTGTCGCCGTCACGCAGTTCAAGGGCTTCGTGCTCTCCCGTCGAAGCACCGCTCGGCACGGCTGCACGGCCGAATGCACCCGATACGGTTCTTACTTCGACCTCGATGGTCGGGTTACCTCTCGAATCGAGGATTTCTCTTGCATGGATCTCTACAATCTGCATAGTTGTAAATTTTTGAATTTTATAAAAAACAATTTCGTTTTCAACGGTCGTTTCACAGGTGCGGCATCTGCCTGCAACCTCGGTTGTCTGCCGGATCGCACCCACCGGACGCACGAAAAGTCGCAACGAGGCGGATCCGAATTCCGAACTGCCGCAGCGCAATCTGTCGAACCGTGCAAAGATAACGATTTTTACAGACAAACTGTTATTCGAATAACATTATTTCTCCCTTCGAAGTCGGTTATAAGAAACGGCAAATCCGACGCCAAAAACTTATTTTATCAACGAAAAACCTTTTTTTATCACCGATATTTTCTTATCTTCGGTATAGAAAACTAACCCTAACTTCGATCGTATGAAAAAACTTTTCCTCTGTTTGCTGGCGATAACGGCAGCGATCTCCACCGCATGGGCACAAACGCCCAAAAAGAATATTTTCGGCCTTCGGGTCGGTATGGATATGAGCAAAATCAGCATCCTGGATACCGGTTCCGGAGAGAAATACCTGTCGGAATTACGGACCTCATTCAACATCGGCCTGACGGACCAGATCCGACTGCTGAACGACAAGCCCTTCTATTTCCAGTTCGGCCTGATGCTGCACAACAAGGGAGGAAAAGTCCAAGCTACCGACGGCGGCTCGGACATTGAGCTCTCCCTGAACGCAATGTACCTGGAACTTCCCGTCATGCTCAACTACCACATCCGGCTCGCCCCGAAAGTCGCTGTCATTCCTTTCGCCGGATTCTACGGATCGCTGGGTGTGGACGGCAAACAGTCCTTTGACGACTTGGGACTTGAAATCCAACAGAATTTGTTCGGCAAAAATAAAATGTTTCAACGCGGAGACTTCGGCGGGCGGATAGGCATCGGATTAAGCATCCACTCCGTCTATATCGGCGCCTCTTACGGCGGCGGTTTCCTCAACATCGCCCAGGAAGACGACACCTCCAAATTCCGCAACCGCAGTTGGTCCCTCTCCGTCGGCTACGATTTTTAACCCGTCTGTCTTTTTATTTCATTACCGAAAGTCCGTATCGGGACCTCGCCCCGGTGTTCCGAAACAGACATAAAACGGCCCTGAAGAAAACTTCAGGGCCGTTTCTTATCGTTTCACGGAAAGCGGCAGGTCCGCGCCTCCGGCATAGAACATCGCCAGATCGACCGGCACCGTCCCCCGGTTTTCACCATAGTGGAACGTATTCACCAGTTCGACGATACCGCTGCCCGCCGAAAAAGTCTTCGACAGACCGTTTTCCGCAACAACGGTAAGTTCGCCTTGCAGCACGACACCGGCATTGATTACGGGATGACGGTGCATCGCCAGCCGTTCACCGGGAGCGATCGTAATCCGAAGAATCGTAATACGGGGCGTTCCCGCAGGATAAGACGGCAGCGCCGTGCCGTCCCAACTCTCGGAAGTATCGACGATCGTCGTGGAACCGGTCCGTGCCTCGCGGGAGTCCGCCGACACAACTCCGCCCGATTCTCCGACCGGATCGCCGCACAGCTCCCGCAACGGATTCCGGGACACTATTTCAGATTCTTCTTGCGGATCACCTCCAGCATATCGTCCGTCATGCTCGACAGATCCCACTCGGGCTTCCAACCCCACTCCTCACGGGCGCAGGTATCGTCGAGCGAATTGGGCCAGCTTTCGGCAATGGCTTTCTTCACCGGATCGACGTCGTAATCCATCGTGAAGTCGGGCAGACGCTTCTTGATCTCGGCATAGATGATCTCCGGCGTGAAGCTCATCGACGCGATGTTGAAACTGTTGCGGTGTACGAGCTTCGTCGGATCGGCCTCCATCAGCTCCACGCAGGCACGCAGCGCATCGGGCATGTACATCATGTCCATATAGACATCGCCCGGCACGGGGCAGGTGAAGCGGCCCGAACGGATCGCTTCGTAGTAGATCTCCACCGCGTAGTCGGTCGTACCGCCGCCCGGAAGGGTCACGTTGGAAATCAATCCGGGGAAACGCACCGAACGGGTATCCACACCGAAACGGCTGTGGTAATAGTCGCCAAGCATCTCGCCCGTCACCTTGCATACGCCGTACATCGTCGTCGGACGCATCACGGTATCCTGCGGAGTCTTGTCCTTGGGCGAAGAGGGACCGAACGCGCCGATCGAACTGGGGGTGAACAGCGCGCAGTTATACTGACGGGCCACCTCCAGCGAATTCATCAGCGCACCGATATTGACCTGCCATGCCGTCTGGGGCTTCGCTTCGCCGACAGCCGACAACAGGGCTACCAGGTTAAAAATCGAATCGATCTTCTGACGCGACACCATTTCCGCCATTGCATTGGCATCCAGGGCGTTCATCACCTCGAAAGGTCCCGACTCGGCAAGCTGCTTGCACTCGCGCACGTCCGTTGCGACCACATTGTCGTTTCCGTAAATTTTACGGAGATAAGTTGTTAATTCGGAACCGATCTGGCCACCGGCACCTACGATTAAGATACGTTTCATATATTTTTAGTTATAAACCGGAAGCAAAGATATAAAATGATTATCAATTCCGAACTTTTTCTTCGCACTTTTCAAATCATAGAATCCGGGCCGCTTCCCATCTTATTCATACTCCATCCGTACTATGCAAAACGTTCTCACCGCAGAAAGACATGCCCCCGGCGGGGCAAGCGGCAAAAAATCCCGCCCGGGGAAACCTCGGGCGGGATATCGTTGTTCGTATCAGCCGGTACAACCGGCCGGAAAGCATCGCTACCGGCGACAGGCATCCTCGCGCCCGCTACCGTTGTGACGCAGAAGGACCATTACTGAATCGTCCATGCATTGGCAGGATTCTCTTCGCCGTAGCCCATCACCTCTTTCCAACTGGTCTTCAGTTGATCTCTCTTAGCCTCGGACTCGACGATAATCGTCTGCGAATCGTAGCCGGACCAGTAGAAACCGGACTCGTACGTGCCATAATTTTGAATGCAAGTAGTCAGCAACGGACAGTTAGCGATATTCACTTCAGCCGTGCCGCCGACGTAGAGTAGCGCGAGCTTGCTCAATCCGGATACATTCAGCGACTTCAGCGCTGCGGGTTCTCCGTAGCTATCCATTACGCTCACATATTCCAAGTCGGTATATTGAGTCAGATCCAATGTCGTCGGACCAACCGGTTCATGATTAGCATATTTGATAATCGACTTAAAGCTTTTAATTCCGTCAGGCAGTTGGATCGAAGTATAGCCTGCGGTCGGCGACATAGTCACATCGGTCAGTTTCGTAAAAGCCGACAGGTCAATGTCGCCCAACGAAACTTGCCATGCATTGATCGACAACTTTGTCAGATTGGTACACAAATCCAATCCGTCGAGGGTAAGTCCGGTAGCATCCATAGAAGTCGTTATATTGATCTCCGTCACCTTAGCCAGCATCTCCTCCGTAATCACCGTATTGATATCTCCGACGGGATTGACGGTTTCGTCGTCCAGAATAGCCTTGCGCAGCACGGCATTCATCGACGCAGCAGCCTCCGTACGCTCCTCATCGACGCACCACCAGGTAACGGATACGCCATAGTCGGAATACTGGCTGGCCATCGCAGACTTTTGAGCCAGCGTAGCGATGATCATGGTACCGTCGGCGAACATATTCGTACCGCTGGATGCATAGTCAGCCGATGCGAAAGTGGTAATGGGCATCTCGTGGATGTCCACGGTCGTCATTTTGGGGCAAGACTGCAACCAGAACATTTCGACAGTCGATGCGGAACCGGTCAAATCCAAAGTTTCGAGCGATTTGGCTCCCTCGACAACCACTTTCTTCAATGCCGGACAATTGGAAAGATTGATCTTGGACAAGTTGGCCTGGTCGTTGGAGAACTTGAGCTCAAACGTCGTCAAGTTTTCAAGCCCACTCACATTGAGACTCGACCACAAACCATTGGCCGGAGAGAGCGACACCCTTGTCAGCTTCTTATTGTTCGACAGCGTAATACCATTCAGTTCGTCGCAATTCGAATTGACAACAAGCACCTCCAAGTTGGGGAAACGCTCAATATACATCAAACTCTTTACCTTGCCCCCGAAACCAGTCGAATAAATTTCCGTTACGCTTTCGGCCTCAGCCTGCGAGAGCAGACCGTCTCCATTCGCATCGTATTCACTCAACAGATAAGCACGCAGGTTGGTGTCCATGCCCGAAGAGAGGTCTTCCGCCTTGAACTCCGTCACATTATAGAGTTTATTGGCCGCCGTGGTCAGCGGAGTCGTGAACTTACGGGTCAAAATCTCTTTATTCACATCACCGGCATCCCAACTGTAATAACTGTGAACGATCTTCAGCGAAACACCCTTCGTAAACTCGATCCCGGCAGGTACGACAAAATGCACCTCGGTAGCAACATCCGTCTTGAGCGTTACGTCCGATGCACAAGTCACCGTAATGGATTTACCCTCGCCCGAGAAAGTCATGGCAGGCACTTCACCACTGAAATCCAGCGCATAAGCACCGGCGATAGACTCGTCGTTGTTACCCGTAAGGATCAGTTTGTTGAACGTATCGGTACCCGTCAGTTTGAAACGCAGCACGGCACCCACCGAACGGAACGCCAACGATGTATGATCTTCGCCTACGGCCGCCATCGGGTTGAGCGTCGTAGCGAAAGTTCCCTCGGCGAACGTCTGCACGGCAGGAATCTCCAGACCGGAAACGGTCGTTCCTTCCAGCGTAGCACCTGCAGCATAAGGATAATAGGCGAAAGCCTTCGCAGCCTCCGTACCCTCAGCATCGGTCGCATCGCCCGTGAAAGTCGCGGATGCAGCGTTGTCATCCTTGGTGGTAAATTTCGCGTTCACGAACTTCGTCCCGGAGAAAATACCGAGCGCATCGTTCGCCGACCACCGTACATCAGCACCTTCCAACGAAGTACGGGTACCTTCTACCGAAGCGGTGATTTCATAGCTCCTTGCTTAACTTCCGGCGCAACCGTCGTATCCTTCGTACAGGAAGCCGAAGCAGCCAAAACGGCTGCACAACCAAAACAAGCTAAAAATCTTTTCATAATAATTCGGAAGGTTGAGGGGTTATTCATAGGTTTCCTCTTCGAACGAAGCGACAGAATTGCCGAAACCGTTCCTGTCTCTTATACACATCTCCGAGCCCACGAGACCCTAAG
>ENA-OZVY01000970-OZVY01000970.1-human-gut-metagenome-genome-assembly--contig:-NODE-970-length-10491-cov-10.825795_pt1 | contig 10491 bp, 8 predicted proteins | sample MGYA00243453_ERZ654061 | MGnify/ENA primary metagenome ERZ654061 (study PRJEB26926, sample SAMN06165135) | human gut metagenome | biome: ENVO:00009003; feature: ENVO:2100002; material: ENVO:00002003... | reverse complement strand
CTCCATTCACATATTTACTAAAATTACAGTGAAAGGTTTTTGCAAACATTCTTGATAACACATATTTGCTTACACACAAATCGTATGCCATTTTTTCAAGACTAACTTTCTCTCTAAAATTTTTGGCTACATATTCTACCGCATTATAAATCAAGTCATCACTCCCTACTGTACTTTTATCAACCATTGGCATTTCTGCGAAAACATGGGCAAGAATCATCTGTACATATGCCTGTATCAGCATGGAATTCCCCTCTGTTATTCCTACCAGATATTTTATGGCATTTACTACATCAGGATGCACTCGCTCTTTTTTTACAACCGGGTTCCTCGGGCTGTATATCTGCAACTCTTTATAATAGGAAGGAAACAGGGTCGGATCAAGATACAGGTATATTACCTTATTTTCTTTTTTCCCAAACACCTGATAATGATGTATTACATTTGGGAACACGATTGCAAAATCACCCTCGTCCATGTGATACAATTCTTGTCCAACTCCAAGCTCAATATTCCCATTAGTTACATACACTACCTCTATTGCTTCGTGTAAATGTGGTGGAAAATGCACTGTTTTCTTCCACTCAACCGCTATTCCATCAGTTTTGTTCTCATATACCAATAACACTCGCAAGCAACTCCTTTTAATTTATAATGTCAGTTGTCTAATCCGGCATTAACTTGTTACCTTTCCAGTTTTTATAATACTGACAAAAAGCGTTTAAATGCAGCAATCCCCTCCTCTGTACGTTTATATACACCCGCACATTCCAAGACCTGTACGAAGCAATCTGCAATTTCTTTCTGAATAATGCCTTCTATATTATCTGTTGTAATCTCATAAGAATCCCGCCATTCATCTACCCAGTCAGCGTGAATTTTTATTTCCTCTATGTCATGGATATTTTTCCCTTCCACAATAGCTCTGGCAAGTATATCCATTTCTTTTTGAAGTCGTGCAGGAAGCACTGCAAGTCCCATAACTTCTATCAATCCGATATTTTCTTTTTTAATGTGATGCAGTTTTTCCTCCGGATGATACACACCCCACGGTCTGTCCTCTGTCGTCATATTATTTCTGAGAACCAAATCCATTTCATATAAATTTCCATTCATACGGGCGATTGGTGTAATGGTATTATGTGGTACTCCATCCGTTTCGCTAAAAATAAATGCGTCTTTGTCAGTATAGCCACGCCATTTTTGCAAAATATAGTCAGACACTTTTGCAAGCCGCTCAATATTACTTCCTTGTAATCTTATAACTGACAACGGCCACTTAACGCAGCCTGCTGTCACATCTTCAAATCCTGCAATCTCAAACATATATTCATACGGAGCTTTTGCCATAGCAAAAGTATATGCTCCACCCTGAAAATGATCGTGACTCAGAATTGAACCTCCAACTATCGGCAAATCTGCATTTGAACCTAATGTATAATGTGGAAACTGCCTTACAAAATCCAATAGTTTTACAAATACTTCCTCATCAATCTTCATTGGTGTATGCTTTGCATTAAACACGATACAGTGTTCGTTATAATACACATATGGTGAATATTGCATATAGTAATCCTGTCCATCCAGCTTTAACGGAATAATTCTGTGATTCTGTCTTGCCGGATGTGAAAGAGTTCCTGCATATCCTTCATTTTCTGCACATAGCAGACATTTCGGATAATCATTCTTTGCCTGAGCCGCCGCCCTTGCTATATCCCGTGGATCTTTTTCAGGTTTAGAAAGATTAATTGTAATATCTATCTCTCCATACTGTGTGTCAGCTTTCCATTTCTTATCTCTTGCAACCCTGTCCTTACGGATATAATTCGTATTCTGACTGAATTGATAATAAAAATCTGTTGCGTCTTTTGGATTTTTGCCATACAAATCCTTAAATCTTGTCCTGACTACAGATGGTGCAGGTGTTAAAATCCCCATAATTTTGGTATCAAACAAATCTCTGTATGCACCTGTATTTTCAGGAATCAATCCATGCTCCGCTGCATAATCAGTCATATCAGACAGAATTTCTGATAACTGTCGTCTGGCTTTATCAGTCGGAGTATAACTGTCAAGTTTAAATAACTCTAAAAGTCTGTTAATCACATATATTTTATCAGCTTCCTCAATCAATCCTTTTTCGATTCCATAGCCGACTAATTCTGAAATGAATCTATTCATCTTATCCCCCCTTAGTATCCGTTAGGATGATTTATATGCCAATTCCAAGCTGTTGAAATAATGGTCTCAAGATCTGTATACTGAGGTTTCCAGCCAGCACCGCCTAAAACCAAAATCCTCATAATAAAACCTTCTTTCTATTTCATAACACTTTTATGCCGCCATATTTTCTTATTCTCAAATCTTTACAGGAACCGTTACCAAATACATTATCCATTCCGGATTTATAAGACTCTACATATTCATTCTTCACAAATGCCTGTATTGTTCCAGCAAAACCACCGCCATGCACCCTGCATACACCGTTTTCTCCTAAAAGCATTTCACTTACAAGCAGTGCAACGGAAACATTCTGATTTTTTATATCTTGATTTGAATAAACATTCTGCAAATATTTAAAAGAAGAATTACCAGAGGCTTTCACATTCTCCAAAAATGCTCCTATATTTCCTGACTTCAATGCTCTTACTTCTTTCTGTACTCTTTCATTCTCACAAATAAAGTGTAGTGCACGAAGGACACACCTATCCCCAAGTTTTTCTCTTAAATTATGAATGTTTTCCAGTACATCATTTGCAGATACATCACGAAGCACTTCTTTTCCAAAATATTTTGCAACAAGTTTCATTTCCTTCGGAACTGCCGCATATTCATCTGTCAAATCAGCATGAGAGCCTTTTGTATCCGTAATACATAGTCTATAACCATAATTTTCCATATCAAAATCAATTTTTTCAACCTGTGGATTTTCCGGGTTAGCAAAATCAATATGAACAAGATTTCCCGTAGAACTTGCCATCTGATCCATCAGACCACAAGGCTTTCCGAAATAAACATTTTCAGCATACTGTCCAATAATGGCTATCTCTGTCGCTGAAACTTTTCCACAATTATAAAGTCCAGACAAAATCGTTCCTATCAGTGTTTCAAATGCTGCCGAAGATGAAAGGCCCGCACCAATCAGCACATCACTTGTTATATATGCCTGAAAACCTCCAACTGCATATTTTCTCTCAAGGAATCCAGAAACCACACCTTTTATCAAAGCCTTTGTTGTTTCCTTTTCTTTTTCCTTTACAGATACATCATCAAGCCGGATAATAATTTCATCGTAGTTATCAGAAATTAATCTGATTACATTATCATCCGTCTTTTTTACAATCCCAATAGTATCAAGATTAACTGAGGCTGCCAAAACCTCTCCGTTCTGATGATCCGTATGGTTGCCGCCAATCTCACTTCTTCCCGGAGCACTAAACAATTCCACATCTCCCGGCTTATAGCACTGCTCAAATTTCTTTATTGCATTGATATAGCGTTCCCTCTGGTAAGAAATCTTTGTCTCATCAGCATAAAGGTCTAAGAGTCTTTCATCATATGCACCATCCAGAAAACTACGAATCAATATCTCTGTCTGCATCTCAATCACCTCACTTCAAACAAAACTTAGCGGATAATGAAAGAATAGTGAATGTCTTTTTCTGCACTAATCCGATAATCATCTTCCACATCACTTCCCCAGCTATCAATTCCACCTACTCCTCTTACTGCACCATAGACACAAAGGACTGTTCTTCTTGCTGGTGGCAGTTCCTCATGGTGTGTTGCGTTTTCAATCTCTGATGCTGTATAAGGCAGGCACGAAAAAGCAAATGCCTTGTCATTTTTCTCTATTCTTAATGTCTGTGCTGAACTATCCGTTCTGCTATTATCAAGACTTGTATGTCTTGTAATCTCCAACCACTCTGTATCCATTCTCATACCACATTCCTGTGGAACCAGATATGGTGTCAGTCTCAAATCTGATACCTCATAAACTCCTTTTTCTGCCCCTGCCTTTCTGTCCGGATAGGTTTCCCCCGATAATCCCTTGTACATATATTTATCTGCAAGTGTCGGCATAATAAACCTCATTCCGAATACCGGGAGTTCTGGCAGTCCCTTTACTCCTGTGTAATCCACATCCACCTTGATATTTCCAGTTACATCAATGGTATAAGATACAATGACTGTTGTTGCTGGATTGCTGACAGTCTCATAGGTATATTTCACAATTATTTCCCCGGCAGCCACATCACCGCCATAGCTGTTATTGTCCGGAGCATACTGCTTTTGCAGTTCACCGTCCATAATAACTTCCGTTTTTTTACAGTCAATGAACATATCCGATGCGAGCCAGCTTCCACTTTTAATATGAAACCTGCTGCCTCTGTCATTATCTGTTAATGCTCTCCAAAAAGTAGGCTTTGGACAACGATACAGCCATTCATAACCTTTTTTTACTATAGACTCCAGACCGCCCTGTGAATAAGAGAATATATAGTCAAACCCTTCTCCATGTACACCAAGTGTATAATCTCCATATACGACTCTCAATTTATTCTTATCTATATAAGCCATAGTAATACCTCACTTCCTGCATAGCTGGTTTTTCCTTACGGTCTGCAAATACAATTCCATTTCCTGAAAACTCATAATCAGAGGGCTTATCATCAAAGTCTCCGCCATAACGCAAAACTTCTTTTCCTGTCACTTCATCTTTCACAAGAAGTGCCTGATCAATAAAATCCCAGATAAATCCACCGTGGTACATCTCATACTTATCTATTAAATTCATATAAGTACCAAGTCCTCCCATCGAATTACCCATATCATGCATATACTCACACAAAATATAAGGTTTCTTTGGATTGTTATTTAAATATTTCTCCACTTCATAAGGCTTTGCATACATTCTGCTCTCTACATCTGATATGGTTTCCTCATAATTACGGTCATAGAAAGAGCTTTCATAATGAACAAATCTGCCATCCTGCTTTTCCTTGAAGTAAGTATTCATTGCTTCTATATCATCACCCGCATAAGATTCATTTCCTAAAGACCAGAAAAGAATTGCTGTATGGTTTTTAAAAGTTTCAAAATTACTCCTAGCCCTGTCAACAACAGCCTCCCGCCATTGCGGAATAGAACAAGGTACGCTGCACGATGGTTCAATCGCACCAAGTTTCTGGAATGTTCCATGACTTTCCATATTCGTTTCTGCCATTACATAAATGCCAGCTTTATCACACAGGTAATACCACGGTATCTGATCCGGATAATGACAGGTGCGTACTGCATTGATATTATTTCTAATCATACAATCAATGTCTGCTGTCATTTCATCCATACCAATGCTTCTTCCTGTCTTTGCACTCCACTCATGACGGTTCACTCCCGTAATGACAAGACGTTTACCATTTAAATAGATCACCTTGTCAATCATTTCAAGTCTTCTAAAACCTATGTCATATGGAATTATCTCTAATATTTCTCCATCTTCGCTTCTAAGCTCTACATATGCGTGATACAAATATGGGCAGTGATTATCCCATGCCTTAACACTTCCAACCTCAGTATCAATCACTCCTACACGACTTCCATCCTTTTCCTCTAAGGTGATATTGCCCCCTGCCACCTGATTATTTTCTCGGTCTTTTAAAACAAAATGGGCAGCTACTTTCTTTCCTTCTGGAGCAGTTACTTTCATCTTTACCAATACCCTGCCGCTTACATTATCCTTGTTTAGTGTCGGCTGTAACCATACATCTTCCAAATGCACCTCTGGCACTGCTTTTAAAGTTACATTTCTGAAAATTCCAAAAAAGCGGAAAAAATCCTGATCCTCCAAAAATGCTGCCGTACTCATTTTGTGGACCTGAACTGCCAGCACATTTCCTTTTTCTCTGATAAATGGTGTCAGGTCAAATTCTGACGGTGTAAAACTATCCTCCGCATATCCTACAAATTGACCATTCAGCCACAGATACATTGCTTCTTCCACACCTTCAAAACAGATACAGATTTTCTTTTCACGCATTTGCTCACTCAAATCAAATCGTTTGATATAAGATCCGACAGGATTATACTCTGCCTCGGAAAACATTCCTGCCTCGTCCCCGGTACTCTCCATACTATACGCACCCCTGTGATATTCTTTTCCCTCCCACGGATACATCGTATTGATATAGCGTATTTTGTCATAGCCTGCCAGTTCGATATGCCCCGGAACCATAATCTTAGCAAATGAAGATGCATCAAAATTTTCCTCATAAAAATTTTCCGGTCTATCCATTACATTTTTGCTAAAAGCAAACTCCCATTGTCCATTTAATGACTGCATCAATGGATTCTCCGATTTTTCCATATCTGCATAATCTATATAGTAGCAATGGTCGCTGTGTGCGTCCAACTGGTTTACACGGAACACTTCCGGATCGTCTAACCATTTCATATCAGCATTCATAATAATTCTCCTTTTTTCTTATTTTCTATACAGCCCATAAAGACAAACTTCAGGGGCTATTTTCATTACTGATTCTGCATATTTTCTTTTAATTTCATATTTGCACTCTCTACATTAAGGAATGAAAGAATAACTGTAATAATTATGTCAAATATGAACGGAAGCCACAAATACATAAAATACATCATATTAATACAGCTATCTGGCTGAACCGCGTTGTCAATGTTAATATATCCACTTATATCGAGCATCCAGCCTGAAAGTGCAACACCAATACCTCCACCGAGTTTTACGCCTAATGAAGTACAAGAGAACATGGAACCGTCTATTCGCTTTCCACTCTTTAAATAAGTATGTTCTGAACATTGTGCAATTACTGCACTCATGTCTCCCTGCCAAGGTCCTTCTCCAAGGGATGTAAGAACTGTAAATAACAGCATCAACGGAACACTTCCCAGATAACCTGCCACTGCAACCATCAGACGACATACTGTAGCAAGCATATAACTATACTTGTTTAACTTATACATTCCTTTCATTTTTGAAACAAGTGTAGGTGTAATGGCAAGTGCAATGATCAATGGAATATTATTCGCCCATGAAAATACACCGAACAAATTCGTATTCAGTAATACATATGTCATAAAAAAGATTCCTACATTCACCATAGAAGCACGAAGCTGCTGAAGAATGTAAATCACACAAATCATTGAAAAATATTTATTACTAAAGAGAAGTTTCATTATCTGCTTAAAAGAAAGTTTGTCATCTTCCTCTCCTGCCACACTATCATCTTTTAATTCTTCATCTGACAGTTCTTTTACTGAAAATACAGCAAGTGTATTGGTAATAATACCTATAATACAGTAAATAAATGCGATAGTTCTCCATGCAGTTGCACCGCCACCAAACATTTCTACTGCACCAACAGTAACAGACTGGATGACTAGATTTGTACCAAATGAGAACATGAAACGGAAAGAACCCATCTGAACACGCTCTTTACTGTTTTTTGTTACCAGTGATGTCAACGCTGCATACGCAATATTATTAGCAGTATAAAATACAGCATTAAGCAATGTATATGCTATAAAAAACCATGCATACTGAGCTGTTTTTCCAAGACTTGTAGGAATTGCAAATACACCAAACAGCGTGACGGCACAGCCAAAGAATCCATAGAACATCCACGGTCTTGCTTTCCCCATCTTACTCTTTGTATGGTCTATCATTGTACCGAAAAATATATCTGTAACTCCATCAAATAATTTTGATACTGCTATCAATGTACCTACTATGCCCGAATTTAACCCAACTGTATTTGTCAGGTAAATCATGACAAATGATGATAGAAAAGCATATACTACATTTCCTGCAATATCTCCCGTTCCGTAACCTACTTTGTTATACCATTTCAGGTATGTTTTTTCTTCCATGAGAATTTCTCCTTCCACAAATACCTATTCTTTTGCCTCGTTTTGTCACACAACTTTATTATGGTCAGTATATAAAAAATAAGCCAAAAATGACATATCATAAATTGGACAAAATATGCACAAAATGATAAAATTAATGAACATAAGTATTATATTGGATAGATTTTTAGTCATTTTTAACATATGTTTTTTTATATTTCAATACAAGGAGGCACACATGTACACAAATAATGCATATCTCAATCACTCAACGATTGATAGAAAAGATAAATCCAAGCCGCTTGTTGTAACTATGTGTGGAACATATAAGCTCTACACACGCCCTAAACTACCTACCTGGAGACCTCGAGGCAGACTTGATTTCCAGTTGATTTATATTGCTGCCGGAAAAGCCCATTTTCATTTTGGTCCTAATAGTGAAGAAGAAACTATTGTTCATGCCGGACATATGGTTTTATATCGTCCAAAGGAGGCTCAAAAATATGAATATTATGCCGAAGATCAGACAGAAGTCTACTGGGTTCATTTTACAGGTAGCGATGTAACAAATATATTACGCTCTTATGGATTGACCGATAGCAAAAAGGTATTTTACTGTGGTTCTGGTTCCTCCTATCAGAATCTTTTTCGTGCAATGATAAATGAATTACAGATGTGTAATGATAGTTATCAGGAAATGCTTGAAATGTATTTAAGACAAATTTTTATAAAACTGCAGCGACACTTTAATAACAGCATAAGGATAGATAATTCCCGTGCTACAGAAGCTATTGACATGGCTATTGCCTATTTCAATGAACATTACAGTGAATCAATCAGCATTGAAGAATACGCTAAAAAAACACATGTAAGTACAAGCTGGTTTATACGCAATTTCAAACTTTATGTTGGTTCTACACCAATGCAATTCATTTTACAAAAACGCATTTGCAATGCAGAAGCCCTGCTCTTGAATACGGAATATAACATAAACGAAATTGCACAAATTGTTGGCTATGATAATTCTTTATATTTCAGCCGCATGTTCAAAAAGATAAAAGGCATATCTCCCTCAGAATACCGCAAAAATATATAATAAACTGCAACGGACAGAGAATATTTACATACTCTCTGCCCATTGCAATTTTTGTCTATTTATTTTTTTATTTTGGCAAGTAATATACTCTTTTGTGTTTTATAATGACAGCGTAAACAGAAAGGAGATGAACTTTCATGAGAAACAAATTCCACAACTTTATTGAAAACATACTTAGCTTTTATGCAACTTTCTTCACAAGAGGATTTTATCGTTTTTAAATATCATTCAACACTTTCCTCGATTTGCCCATCCGTCAAGTCATAACTCATATGAAGAAAATCTAATATCTTCGCCTCTTGGACTGTCCCATCCAAAAGAATTATTTTACTTTTCTGCTTATGTGCAAAATATCATTTTCTAATCTTTATTTCAGGATTTCTTAGACTTTTTATATGCCTGTTTGTTTTCATACATATAATAATCTGCCTTATCTAATAGCATCTGTATTGTACACTCACTATCAGCATCTGATATTGCCCATCCACATGCATAGTCGATTGGCATATTATTACCACTGCTGTTTAATCTGTCTTTTTCCCTGCTTAGTTGCTTTAATATATCCTCAATTTCCGTTTTGCTTGTATTGTAGATAACTACCATGAATTCATCTCCGCCATATCTTCCAACAAAATCTTTTTGTGGAATTACATTGCGTAAAAGCTTGGCAAAGTTCAATATAAGCTGATCTCCCTTTGAATGTCCCTTTGTATCATTAATAATCTTAAGATTATTTAAATCAAACATCATGCACGCTGTATGCTTTGCAACTGTTTCCTTATTGTTAAGAAGCACTTCACAGGCATCTTTATTTGGCAATCCCGTGTGGGCATCTGTATATGCTCTTTGTTCTAACAGCTTGTTTAGTACAGACATTTTCATGGCTGCTAAGGTCTGTATAACAATCAATATCACAAGACATAGCATGTCAAGTACTGACAACAGCTCTAAAGTACGGATTTTAACAGCTATCCTTTCTGAATAGCTTTCCGCAGCGGATACTGTTTCATCTGCCATCTTAAAATATATTTCACTCATATTAACAATATCTGTATTTTGATAGCCTGCTTCTCTTACTGCTTTGGTTTCTTTTTTTAATTCTTCCCAGTAGTCACTTAGAATCTGTAACTTGTCATGATATTCCTTATCTTTAAGATCTACAAGATTGTATTGTCCATTCTGATATTTCAAATCATTAAGAATATCATCAAGATATTTAATTAATTCATCATTCTGGTTTTCTGTAATTTCCAGCTTCACTTCACGCTGCGTAGCTCCACGTACCAGACCTGCATAATTTATTACGCGGGCTGTACCCTGCAGCCTGCTGATATTCACCATAATAAATATAATAAGAACTATCAGTATCAATATTAAACAGCTTTGGATAATTCCTACTATATTCTTACTTTTCCTATATGATTGTTCTTCTTTCTCCATACTAACGCCTCAATAATACACAATTTTATATTTATTGTACATTATCTGTCTCTTATACACATCTCCGAGCCCAC
>ENA-OZVY01000966-OZVY01000966.1-human-gut-metagenome-genome-assembly--contig:-NODE-966-length-10502-cov-5.777161_pt1 | contig 10502 bp, 10 predicted proteins | sample MGYA00243453_ERZ654061 | MGnify/ENA primary metagenome ERZ654061 (study PRJEB26926, sample SAMN06165135) | human gut metagenome | biome: ENVO:00009003; feature: ENVO:2100002; material: ENVO:00002003... | reverse complement strand
CGAGATGTCTTAGGGTCTCGTGGGCTCGGAGATGTGTATAAGAGACAGCTCATGTACTTATGGGACCTAACGGTGCAGGTAAATCTACACTCGGATACACTATAATGGGTAATCCTAAGTACAGCGTTACAGGCGGCGAGATTATATTTAACGGAAAGAATATAGTTGATGAAGAGGTTAATGTAAGAGCAAAAGATGGAATATTCTTATCATTCCAGAATCCTATCGAAATACCGGGAATTTCACTCAGCAATTTTATAAGAAGTGCATTGGAGCAGAGAAATGGTAAGAGAATCCGTCTCTGGGAATTCAAGAAAGAATTAAAAAAGGCAATGGAAGTTCTTGATATGGATGAGTCATATGCGGAAAGAGACCTTAATGTGGGATTTTCAGGTGGTGAGAAAAAGAAGGCAGAGATTTTACAGCTTCTTATGTTAAAGCCGTCTCTTGCTATTCTTGACGAGACAGATTCTGGCCTTGATGTAGATGCGGTGCGTACAGTATCTAAGGGTGTCTGTGAATATCAGAAGGACAAGGAGGGTTCTCTTCTTATTATCACACATAATACTAAGATTCTTGAATCACTCCACGTTGATTACACACATGTTCTTGTGGATGGTAAGATTGTTACAACAGGCGGAGCAGAGCTTGTAGAAGAGATTAACAATAACGGATTTGACAGATTTGTGAAGGGAGAGTAATTACCCATGAGAGAAAAGACGAACGTCAATGATGTAGACAGAAGTATGTATGACTTCCGAAATGAAGAAAAAGATGTATACAGAGTAAAAGAAGGACTTACACCAGCGATTGTAGAAAAGATTTCATCTGAGAAACATGACCCTGTGTGGATGCAGAATTTCAGACTTGAGTCACTTCAGATTTACAATGAGATGAAAGTTCCTGACTGGGGTCCGTCAATTGAGGGACTCAATATGGACGATATTGTAACTTATGTCCGTCCAAATACTAAAATGAGTGCAAAGTGGTCTGATGTTCCGGAAGATATTAAGGATACATTTGAAAAACTTGGTATTCCTCAGGCAGAAAGAAAATCACTTGCCGGGGTTGGTGCACAATATGACTCAGAACTTGTATACCACAATGTCCGTGAAGAAGTTGCAGCACAGGGGGTTATATACACAGATATGGAAAGTGCATTGACAGGTGAGTATGCAGATATGGTTAAAAAGCATTTTATGAAGCTTGTAACACCTAGAGACCATAAATTTGCCGCACTTCACGGAGCTGTATGGTCAGGCGGTTCATTTGTATATGTACCACCCGGAGTTTCAGTTGAGATTCCGTTACAGTCATATTTCAGACTTAATGCACCGGGTGCAGGACAGTTTGAACATACGCTTATTATTGTAGATGAGGGTGCATATCTTCACTTTATTGAAGGATGTTCAGCACCAAAATATAATGTTGCCAATCTTCATGCCGGTTGCGTTGAATTATTTGTTGGTAAGAATGCGAAACTCAGATATTCAACTATAGAGAACTGGTCAAAGAATATGTATAACCTTAATACAAAGCGTGCATTAGTAGAAGAAGGCGGTACTATTGAGTGGGTATCAGGTTCATTTGGCTCACATGTTTCATACCTTTATCCTATGAGTGTATTAAACGGAGAAGGTGCGAGAGCAGAATTTACAGGAATAACATTTGCTGGAAAAGGACAGAATCTTGATACAGGTACAAAAGTTGTCCATAATGCACCTAAGACGACATCATATGTCAATACAAAGTCAATTTCAAAAGATGGTGGCATAAGTACATTCAGAAGCTCTGTTGTTGTAAAACCACAGGCAAAGCAAAGCAAGTCTGCAGTATCATGCCAGTCACTTATGCTTGATGATATTTCCCGCTCAGATACAATTCCGGCAATGGATATAAGAACAAAGGATGCTGATGTCGGACATGAAGCAAGAATTGGAAGAATCAGCGATGAGGCTGTATTCTATCTTATGTCGAGAGGTATTTCCGAGGAAGAGGCAAGAGCAATGATTGTAAGTGGTTTTGCCGATAATGTATCAAAAGAACTTCCTCTTGAATATGCAGTTGAAATGAATAATCTTATCCGCCTTGAAATGAAGGGCAGCATAGGTTAATGATGCAGAAATGGAGAGTAATATGGATATTAAGATAAATGAATTGTCAGCAAAAACATTTAACTGGCTGGGAATGAATGAAAGCGTTGTCAAAGATGTGCCGGAATTTGAGTGCGGAAGCATGGTTGTGACAACTCCTGACGAAGTTACATGTGAAAGAGAACTTGTGGACAGTATTGCACTTTCCGGCATTGACAAAGAAACAAGCGGCATGGGAAGAGATATTGATGAACTTATAAGTGATTCAGGCGTAAACAGCTTTGTTTTAAAGACAAAACCGGGAATTACATCGTCAAAACCGGCTATAGTAAAAGTGCCTGCTGATGCGGGAACAATTAACAAGCTTGTTATTGAGACGGATAAGGACAGCACAATAACTGTTGTGATGGATTATCTTTCAGACAGTCTGCATGATGAAGAAAAAAATAAAATGTTTGGTGTCCAGACAAGAATACAGGCCGGAAGCGGCTCAAAAGTTAATCTTGTCCAGCTGTTAAGACATTCTTCAGATTATTCATGCTTTAATGATATCGGTGCAGTTCTTGATGATAATGCACGACTTAACATAATACAGGTTATACTTGATGGCGATAAAAATTATATGGGGTGCCGTGTTGTTCTTAAAGGAAAAGGAAGTTCATTAAAGACTGATATCGGTTATATGGTAAACAATGGCGGCAGACTTGATATGAACTATGAAGCCGTTCATGAAGGAAAAGTTACAGAGAGTGAAATAAATGCAGCTGGTGTATTGAAAAACGGTGCATTTAAGCTGTTCAGAGGTACAATTGATTTTAAGAAGGGGGCAGCCGGTGCTGTAGGTAACGAAAAAGAGGATGTGCTCTTGCTTGATGATAATGTTGTAAACCAGACAATTCCTATTATTTTATGTGCTGAGGAAGATGTTGAAGGTAACCATGGTGCAACAATAGGTGAGCTTGATGAGCAGATAATGCTTTATATGCAGGCAAGAGGTCTCAGCCGTGAACAGGTATATGAAGAAATGTCAAAGGCAAGAATTAAGGCGGTATGTAATCTTATACCGGATGAGGATACTAAAAATATGATGAATGATTACCTTGAAGGTGAACATTCACTTGAAAATGGAGGCGAGCAGGAGAATGAATAAAGAGCAGTTCAGACAACAGGGGATTGAAATAAGAAAAGATTTTCCGCTTTTTAATTCTGCTGATGTTGTATATCTTGACAATGCTGCAACTTCACAAAAGCCTGAATGTGTAATACAGGCAGAGCGTGATTTCTATGAAAAGTCAAATGCAAATCCGCTTCGTGGTCTTTACGCACTTGCTGAGGAAGCAACAAAAGAGTATGAAGATGCAAGAAAGACAGTTGCAGATTTTATCGGTGCAGCAGATTCATCAGAAATCATATTTACTAGAAATGCAACTGAAGGACTTAATCTTGCCGCATACTGCCTTTCACAGATAATGTTAAAAGAAGGCGATGAGATTGTTGTAAGCATCATGGAACATCACAGCAATCTTTTACCATGGCAGCAGGCAGCAAGAAGAACAGGTTCGGTTCTTAAATTTATTGAATGTTCAAAAGACGGCGTTATAACAGATGAAGCTTTTGAAAATGCTATAACAGATAAGACAAAAATAGTTGCAATGACACAGATTTCCAATGTGCTTGGAAGTAAGAATGATATAAAGAAATATGCTTCATACTGCCATGACAGAGGAATTGTTTTTGTTGCTGATGGAGCACAGAGTGTTCCGCATATTCCTGTTAATGTTCAGGAACTTGGAGTGGACTTCCTTTCGTTTTCGGGACATAAAATGTTTGCACCTATGGGGATTGGCGTATTATATGGAAAAAAATCACTTCTTGAGCAGATGCCACCATTTCTTTATGGTGGTGAAATGATTGAATCCGTTACAAGAGAAAGTGCGGTATATGCGGAGGTTCCTCACAAGTTTGAAGCGGGAACAGTTAATGCGTCAGGTGCGGTTGCACTAGCAGAGGCGATAAGATATATCAACAAAACCGGATTTGATGTTATACAGGAAAGAGAAGATTATCTTACAAAGTATGCTTTTGAAAAAATGACAGCCGTAAATGGTGTGCATATTATAGGCTCGCCTGATGCATTATCACATCACGGAATATTATCATTTACACTTGACGGAGTACATCCACATGATGTAGCATCTATACTTGATGCAGATAATATAGGAGTGCGTGCCGGACACCACTGTGCACAGCCGCTTCTTGCATATCTAGGTATTTCTTCATCTACAAGAGTGAGCCTTGCGTTTTACAATACATGTGAAGAAATAGATACATTTGTGGATAGTCTTTCACAGATAAGGAGACAGATGGGTTATGGAGAATAAGACATTCTATAATGAGGTACTGACAGATCACAATCTTCATCCGGGTCATAAGCATGCACTTGACGATGCCAATATGATTCTTGAGGGGGTTAATCCAAGCTGTGGTGATGACATTTTTCTCAATCTTAAATTTGAGGACGGAGTTATTAAAGATGGTTCATTTCAGGGTGACGGCTGTGCTATATCACAGGCTTCGGCTGATATGATGCTTGATCTGATTGTTGGAAAAACAAAAGAAGAAGCTTTACAGCTTGCTGATATTTTTTTGAGAATGATAAAGGGTGAAGCATCAGATGATGAAATTGACCAGCTTGAGGAAGCATCAGTATTAAAGGATATTTCGCATATGCCGGCAAGAGTAAAATGTGCTGTGCTTGGATGGCGTACATTAAATGAAATGTTTAAAAATGATAAATAAGTACTATTAGTGGACTTATGTTTCCATGTTACATTTACAGCTAATATATTTAGATGTTATAATTATATGCAACAAAGATATATTAGCTAATGATGTAGTCAGGAGATTTTATTTTTATGAAACAGAAGAAAAACGGTTTTTTTATTACAATTTTGCTGCTTTTGATATCGTTGGCTTTTATTGTGACGATATCAGTTGTATTTAATAATATAAAGACAAATCTTGAAAGTGAAATTATTTCGAGACTCAGCGAGGAAGCTGAAGAGAATGCAGCTTTGATTGAAAAAGAGATTGATGCAAAATTTGGTGTATTGCAAAGTTTTGCAAATGAATTATCATCAACAGGTGATGAAATTGCAGAGATTCGCGATATGCAGAGTTTCGTTGAAGTGTATAATTTTAAAAGAATGGGATTTATAGACCTTAATGGTATTGCGAAGACGACAGATGGATTTGAAAAAGATTTGTCATTCAGGGAATTCTATCAGATTGGACTTAAAGGTGAATCTTTTATTACAGCATCGCTTTTGGATACTGTAGGTGATCATACAGAAGATATGATAAATATTCTCAGCGTTCCTGTATATGATAATAAAGGTGAGATTAAGGGCGTGTTGTTTGCTACATATCTTACAGAAAAATTTCATGAAGCGATATTTTCAGATTCATTTCAGGGTGAAGGATATACATATATTGTTGCCGGCAATGGTGATGTGATATCATCATATGGTGACGGGATGCAGAAAGAATATGATAATATTTTCATATATACAGGTGATTCGTCAAAATATGGCGATGTCACACAGGAAAAAGTTGAAAATGAGATGCGGGAGAAGCTTAGCAGGGTTGGTATAGGTGTTAATGAGGATAATGATAAGTATTTTTATTGCTATAAACCACTCGAGATTAAGTCTGCTGATATGGACTGGTATATATTCTCTGTTGAACCAAAGAGTGTTCTTGATGATAGAATGCATCCTATAATGAGAGATATACAGTTTCTTATAGTTATCCTTATATGTATCCTTGTTATGGCTAATATTATATATTTATATTACAATGTAAGAAGAAGACAGGAATTATTCAGGCTTGCATATAAAGATAGTATTACGGGTGGAGATAATTTCTCAAATTTCAAGGAAAAAGCAAAGAAGTATGAAAATACAGAAGGATATGTAATTGCACTTGATATAAGTGAGTTTAAGCTCGTCAATAATGTGTGCGGCAACGCCCGTGGTGATGAAATATTGAAGGCTATATGGGATGTCATACTGGCTAATTGCAATGATAATGAGCAGGCAGCCAGAGTTAATGCTGACAGGTTTGTAATATTCTGGATTGAAAGCAGCAAAAAGACAGTTACTTACCGTATCGAAAAGCTGATAAATGAGATTGAAGGCATATCAGAGCAGTTGAGCGTGCCTAGATTGTATCCTGTAATAGGAATACGTGCTGTAGAAAAGCTTGATGATGCAGATAAACGTTATGGTGAGGCATTGAGAGCTAAAGCACTTGTAAAGAACAGACGTGACCGTCATTATGCTTTTTATGATGAGATTGATTATGATACAATAGTTGAGAATAAAAACCTGGAGAATAGTTTTGAGAAAGCACTTGCAGATAAGAAATTTGAAGTGTGGTATCAGCCTAAATTTAACTCACATACAGGTAAAATAGTTGGCTCAGAGGCACTTATCAGATGGCGTGCGGACGATGGTTCACTTATTTCACCCGGACGGTTTATTCCTTTGTTTGAAAAAAATGGTAATATAATAAGACTTGATGAATATGTATTCCGTGAAGTGTGCAGACAGCAGAAAGAATGGCAGAAAGAAGGGATTCAGATACTTCCTGTATCTGTAAACATTTCCAGATTCAGCCTCTACTATTCAAATGTTGTAGAAAAATATGAGAGGATAATTAACTATTATGATGTGGATCATAAGTATGTACAGATAGAGATTACAGAGAGTGCAATAATTGAAAATACTGTGATTGTTGAACTTATACAGAAATTCCATGATGCAGGTTTCGATATTCTTCTGGACGATTTTGGAAGTGGATATTCATCACTTGCATCTCTTAACCAGATGCCATTTGATACAATTAAGCTTGATAAAAGCCTTGTTGATTATGTTGGCAATGAAAATGGTGAGAAGCTTCTTAAATTTATTGTACAGCTTGTCCAGAGTCTTGGAATGAAGATAACAGCAGAAGGAGTAGAATATAAAGAACAGCTTGATTTTCTTGAAAATCTTAACTGTGATGACATACAGGGGTTCTATTTTTCAAAACCTCTTATGTTAGCAGATTTTTCAGCAAAACTGACGGAAAATAATTAATAAATAAAACTATTGAAATGCTAGGAAATAAAGTGATAAGCGGATGCCTGAAGCATCCGCTTATATTATGAAAGAGGATAGAATCTATGCTTACACAATTTTCAAGAACAGAGCTTCTGCTTGGTAAGGAAGCAATGGATAAACTTGCAGCTTCAAGAGTTGCGGTGTTCGGAGTCGGCGGAGTCGGCGGATATGTATGCGAGGCACTTGTGAGAAGTGGTGTCGGTGCATTTGACCTGATAGATGATGATAAGGTTTGTCTTACAAACCTTAATAGACAGATAATTGCGACAAGAAAAACAGTCGGGCAGTATAAAACAGAAGTTATGCGTGACAGAATCCTTGAAATTAATCCTAAGGCGGATGTGAGAATTCACAAATGTTTTTTTCTGCCTGAAAATGCAGATGAATTTCCATTTGATGAGTATGACTATATAGTTGATGCAGTTGATACTGTTACAGCAAAAATTGAGCTTGTAATGAAAGCCAACGAGATGAATATTCCGATTATAAGCAGCATGGGAGCAGGAAATAAACTTGAACCAAGCATGTTTCAGGTGGCTGATATATATAAGACAAAGGTATGCCCTCTTGCAAAAGTTATGCGAAGAGAGTTAAAGAAACGTGGAATTAAGAAGCTGAAAGTTGTATATTCAGAAGAAAAGCCGGTAAGACCTCTTGAAGATATGGCGATAAGCTGTCGTACAAACTGCATATGTCCACCTGGTGCACAGCATAAATGCACGGAGAGAAGAGTTATTCCGGGCAGTACTGCATTTGTTCCGTCTGTTGTTGGACTTATAATAGCAGGTGAAGTTGTTAAAGATTTATGTGATTATAAAAGACGTGACGAATAAAGCAAGGAGAATTTATGGCAGATATTACAGAAAACCAGCAGATTAAATATGAAAAGCTGAAGCAGTATATTAAAGAATTAGGCTCTGTTGCAGTGGCATTTTCAAGTGGAGTTGATTCTACGTTTTTGTTAAAGGCAGCACATGATGTGCTCGGTGATAACGCCATAGCTGTCACAGCACGTTCATGTTCATTTCCTAAAAGAGAACTCAATGAGGCAGTGGATTTCTGCAAAAAAGAGGGAATAAGACATTTTATATGTGATTCTGAGGAATTAAAAATAGAAGGATTTGCCCAGAATCCGAAAAACAGATGTTATCTTTGTAAACATGAACTTTTTGAAGAAATCAAAAAAATTGCTGATGAAAATGGAATTGCATGTATTGCAGAAGGCTCCAATATGGACGATAATGGGGATTACAGGCCAGGACTTAAAGCAGTTGCCGAGCTTGGCATAAAGAGCCCATTAAGAGAGAGCAAAATGACAAAGGACGATATAAGAGCATTGTCAAAAATGCTGGGACTTCCTACATGGAACAAACAGTCATTTGCCTGTCTTTCTTCAAGATTTGTATATGGAGAGACTATTAATGAAGAGAAACTGGGAATGGTAGACAAAGCAGAGCAGCTTCTTCTTGATATGGGATTTCATCAGGTAAGAGTAAGAATTCATGGTATGATGGCAAGAATTGAAATTGAACCGGCTGAATTTGATAAACTTATGAAAGAAGAAAACAGATTTAAAATTGTGCAGGAATTTAAAAAGTATGGTTTTACATATGTTACACTGGACCTTTTGGGATACAGATGTGGAAGTATGAATGAAACACTTAAAGACGAGGAGAAAAGATAAGTGAAAATTAGCAGTATTGTGGGAAAAGACAAATTGACACTGTCATTTGAAGTATTTCCGCCTAAGACGGATTCAGATTTTGAAAAAGTTAAAGAAGCTGCTTTTGGAGTGGCAGCAATAAAGCCGGCATATATAAGTGTTACATATGGTGCCGGTGGAAGTACAAGCACAAATACGCTTGCAATAGCAAAAGGAATTCAGGAAAAATATGGTGTTGCAACAATTGCACATCTTACATGCGTTGGAGCATCAAAAGATTCAATTATAAAATCACTTTCTGATATGAGAGATGCAGGAATAGAAAATGTACTTGCACTTCGTGGTGATAAGCCTAAGTGGTTTGATGGAGAACCTTTTAAAGAATACAAATATGCATCTGAACTTGTATCAACAATAAAAGAGTTTGGTGGTTTTTCTGTAGGTGGTGCATGTTATCCTGAAGTACACCCTGATTCAGCAAACAGACAGGAAGATATAATTAATCTTAAAAAGAAGGTTGATGCCGGATGTGAATTTCTTACAACACAGATGTTTTTTGATAACAGCGTTTATTATGATTTTGTTGAAAATGTGCGTAAAGCAGGAATTGATGTGCCGGTAATTCCGGGAATAATGCCTATTACAAGAGAATCACAGATTGAAAATGTAATAAAACTTTCAGGCTGTAAGATGCCACAGCAGTTTATTAAAATTGTAGACAGATTTAAAGAAGACAAAGCATCAATGAAGCAGGCAGGAATTATATATGCGACACAACAGATACTTGATTTATATGCAAACGGAGTGAAAAACGTCCATGTATATTCAATGAATGATTCATCTGTTGCAGGTGCAATTTACAATAATCTGTCTGATATTTTATCAATGTAAATAACGGAGTGCAGAGTATGAGTATATCAGTAAAAAGAATGAAAAAACTCTTAAAAGATGATTATCAGATTATAGATATAAGAAGTGCTGCTGAGATTGCACACGGCGAAATTCCGGGAGCAGTAATCGTGGCATCTGAAAATGTACTTGATAATAAAAATATAGATTATTCTAAAAAACTCATTATATGTTGTGCAAGAGGCGAGAAAAGCGAGGAGACAGCCAGGCTTTTACAGTCGGAAGGTTACGATGCACAAAGTCTTGAAGGTGGATTTGGGGCATGGCTTCTTGATAAAATGAGCATGACTGATGAAAATGAGAAGGCTTTTGAAGTAGAAAAGAGTCTCCGTAAAAAATTCAGAAAAGAAATATGGTCAAAGTTCACAAAGGCCGTAAATACATATGAGCTTGTGAAACCGGGTGATAAAATAGCGGTTTGTATTTCAGGCGGAAAAGATTCAATGCTTATGGCAAAACTTTTTCAGGAACTTAAACTTCACAATAAATTTGAATTTGAAGTGAAATTCTTGGTTATGGACCCCGGTTACAGTCCTGAAAACCGTAAGGTTATAGAGGAAAATGCAAGGAAATTGAATATCCCTATAACTATTTATGAATCCGATATATTTGAGTCGGTTTATAATCTGTCTCTTATACACATCTCCGAGCCCACGAGACCCTAAGACATCT
>ENA-OZVY01000954-OZVY01000954.1-human-gut-metagenome-genome-assembly--contig:-NODE-954-length-10582-cov-6.161679_pt1 | contig 10582 bp, 9 predicted proteins | sample MGYA00243453_ERZ654061 | MGnify/ENA primary metagenome ERZ654061 (study PRJEB26926, sample SAMN06165135) | human gut metagenome | biome: ENVO:00009003; feature: ENVO:2100002; material: ENVO:00002003... | reverse complement strand
ACACACTGCATATCGTCGGCAGCGTCAGATGTGTATAAGAGACAGATTTTTTGTGATTTATTTTTATGTTTTACTGATATGGATTGTGATAGAAAAGGGGGTTGCCTGTTATGCTGATCTACATTTGTGATGATTCAAAAAGTGATTGTCTACGCCTGATGCACCATCTTTCTGCTTATGAAAATGAGATTGGTGCAGATTTTTCTACGGTTGCTTTTTCAAGCGGTGATGAGATGTTTTCGTATCTGAAGAAACACCGGGAAATCCCGGATCTGTTTTTCTTAGATATTTATATGGAGGGAAAAGACGGCATGGAAGTCGCCAGGGAGCTCCGCAGGCAGCAGGTGACAAGCGGCATTATCTTTACTACCTCTTCTACCGAGCATGCCATGGACAGCTATGAGGTACATGCGCTTTATTATCTGCAAAAACCTTTTACCCATGAACATTTTCTGATGGCGATGCAACGATGTGAGGCTTTGATCCAAAAAGCTCAAAAAAAGCTCTCTGTCTCCGCGAAGGGCAAAGAGCTTTCGATCGCATTTTCTGATATTTTATATTTAGAGACCGGACGGCATACTGTGATCTTCCATACACGCAAAGAGACCTTTTCCGTACCCGGAAGCTTAAGTCGTTTTGCAGACGCTTTCGCAGATACGAAAAACTTTCTTTCCTGCGGTCGCAGTTATTTAGTCAATCTGGATTTCGTGGACGGATTCTTAAATCAGGATTTAATTATGTCTGACAATTCCCTGATCCCGGTTCCGATCCGTAAACAATCCGAAACTGCCCGTATTATTGAGGAATACAAAAATTCTTTGGCGAAACCTACGGTTACTTTCTGACTGTACCTTTTGCGAATGGCGTTTTGCTCATCTCTTTCTGATTCAGGACAGTACTGTCTGTATGAGACGAACAATACGCTCCCATTCCTGCATGGCTTCTGGTAAAAGTTCTTCAACCTGTCTGCTGTTTCCCTGCTTTGCAGTCTCTTCTAATTCTTCAAACAGATTTCCAAGCCGTTCCGCTCCGATGCCGCGGGCTTCTCCCTTGATCCCATGTACCTGTGCTATAAAATATTCATCAATATCCGTGGTATGTATTTTTTCTCTTTTTTCTTCGTATTCTTTGATGAACATTTCTAACAGATTCCGGTAAAATTCCACATCTCCATCCGCAAACTGCAGACCGTTCGTTACATTGATCTCACCCTGTTCTAAGACATGGAAAATCCCTTCAGGAACTGTCTTTGCTTCCTGCTCATCAGACTCCCAGCCTAAATATCTGCCTAACAGTCGTTCTAATTCTTTGGGCTTTATGGGCTTTGTGATATAATCGGCAAATCCTTCTTTTAAATACATCTGCTCTGCTCCCGGCAGTGCGTTTGCCGTCAGTACGATCACGGTCGTATAGCGGTTCCTGCCCGCTGTATCCTCCTGTATCTGATGCAGTGTCGCTATGCCGTCCGGCTGTGGCATTAAGTGATCCAGGAAAATTAAATCATAATTTCTTTTTCTGCATGCTTCTATAGCGGCTTCTCCACCGATAACGGTTTCTAAATGTACATTTGTCTTTTTCAAAAGATGTTTTAATACTTTTAGATTGGTTGCGTTATCGTCTGCGGCGAGTATCCATTTATTACTTAGGTCACTTATTTGTTTTGTTCTGTCTGTATTTGCCGTTGTATCTATATCGGCTGTCACATCGGCTCTTCTTCTATTTGGAACATCCGAGTGTCCGGAGATTTCTTCTCCTGTCGCTTTTTCAGCTTCATAGATTGCCTTTTCGATCAGTGCAAGCATCTGTTCCCCCGCTTTTTCTGTCTCTTTGGCATACTCTAACACCTGCTCCTCTTTACTCTCCCGCAATATCATTTCATTCATTCCAAGCATTGCGTTCATCGGTGTACGGAGCTTGTGGCTGATCTGTATCAGGATATTCTGTTTGATCTCGTTGGCTGTCCGCAGTTCCTCCATCTGCTTTAACTGCTGTGTCTGATTGATGAACCAGAGCATCATGCCGCTTTTTTCTCCGTGCTCTATGATACTTTCGGTTCTAAGCTCATAGATTTCTTCGCCCCACTCTAACATATGGTCTTCTTTTTTCAACACTTCTATGATGTCCGGGTATTTGGATATCCTCTCCCCTTCCCGGATGCCCGGATACATCGCATTCATCCTCGCGTTGACAAAGATAATGGTATTTTCGTTACTCAGTACGAGAAGTCCCTCATCACCATGATTAAACGCGTTATCTACCGCAGCATGCAAAGAACCGAAGTAGCCGTATTTTACCATTGCCATCATCATGCAGAACATCGTAATGGTCATAGCACACACCACCGGATTATAGCTGCCAAAGACTCCTAAACCTTTTAATATCAGTTCTAAGGCAAAGATTCCGTTTCCTGCCGCTATATAGAGGATTCTTTTTTTCTGTGTTGCCGTACTTTGTCTGTAACGCACACCACAACAGATCTGGATCGTCAAAAGGACCGCCGCCATATGGACATAGTGTATCTCCCAGATGATCCCGCCACTGACATTGATCCTTTGATACATTCCATCATTTAAGATTTTCATGGAGCTGTAAAAATAAGGATGGTGTTCTGCCGTAAACACACCGACTAATACCACCGTATTGATCGCTGCCTGTATGATATAGATCCAGCCGGGTATCTTTAAATAGGCAAATTCGGAAGCGAACCACAATAATGCCATTAAAAATCCTGCCTGTCCGACATATTGGACACATAGACCGCTCAACGCTTCTCCTACCGTATCTGCATGCATCAGCTCTAACTGGACCCCTATTACAAAGATCACGGTAAATACGTCATATAGCACAAATGCCATCTGTGCTCTGGATGGCTGTTGTCTGATCACAACCACGAGCATAGACAGCATTAATAAGATCGCTGCTATATTGACTGCTTCAAGTACATAAAACATGTCTGTTTTCTCCTATATTAACTGAAATATACCAGCTCATCTTCCGGCTTTTTCGCCGGTTTTATTTCTACCGGATAAAGGACCGGTCCTTTTCCACGATACTCTTTTGCAAATTCCACTTTGACTTTTGCCGTAATCTCGATCCAGGATTTATGAGGTATCTTATCGGAATCCGGATATTTGCACTTAAATCCGATAAAGGTGATATCCTCCACGCAGCAGGTCATTGCAAAACGTCCCGGTACAAAGACTCCTTTTTTCATTTTGTCCGGGTTATAGACTAAGGCTAAGAACTTGATCGTCTTTCCGTCATATTTTTTGGGATTGTCCATGGCATCGAGGTACCACAGTCCGTAATCTGCATCGGATAATTCGATAAAATCCGCACTGGTGTCAAATGGAACGTCCTCCATCTCACGCTCATCGAGTGTTCCATCTTTTCTCTCATATACAATCTGTGCTTTCCGGTTCAGTGCCTTGACACTCCGGCGGAATTTTTCCCTTGGTGTATCATCATCACAGCGGTTAAAAATAACTACATCCGCATCGAACAACTGCTCCATAATCATCGTCCGCATATTGGTCAGATACATCTCAAAAGTGGTCGCATCGGCTGTCGCTAAAGATTGTACGATCACCCAGCCCTTTGGCAGTTCCGTCTCTTTTAAGGTATCCATGCCCCAGGTTCCGTTGTATTCGATAAAGATGACCTGCGGTTTATATGTCTCATTGAGGGTTTGCAAGGTCTTTGCATTAAAATCCTCTTCTTCATCGATTGTCGCAAGTTTTACATTGATGCCGGCTAACTTCTCCTCGTCATACTCCACATCTCCGTCCTCGCAGGCAATAATCAGTCCACGGTCTTCTTCCGTAAAATCGTTCTCAAATAATGTCTCTAAGATTAAAGATGTCTTACCGCTGTCCATAAATCCCGTAAAGAGATATACCGGTATTTCCTCCATGCTGCTGCCTCCCTTGCTCTATCTTTTTTATACCAGTTCAAACAGATGCTCTAACTGATGCTCCTCAATATCGGTTCCGATCACACAGAGTCTTCCTGTATAATCAGGCTCACCCTCACGAATCTCATATTCACCCGGAACCATATCAAAGTAAATCCATGTGCCGTCCTCTGCCGGAACCATGCCTTTTGCTCTTAAAATCGTACCATATTCTTCGGTATCGCAGAATTTCTTTAAAATGTCCTCAATACCCTCTTTCGTGTATTTGTGAGGTGTCTCCCTGCCCCAGCTTGTAAATACATCATCGGCATGATGATGTCCATGCTCGTGGTCATGGTCATGACAGCCGCAGGTGCAGTTCTCGCCATGCTCATGTTCATGGTCGTGATGATGCTCATGTTCATGCTCATGCTCATGATGATGCTCATGCTCATGGTCGTGATGATGCTCGTGCTCATGATGATGTTCGTGGTCATGATGATGCTCATGCTCTTCTTCCTCACGATGATGTGCCTCCGCTAAAAGCTCTGCCTCCATGGTATCCTGACCCTCGATGACTTTTAATATCTGCTCACCTTTGATTTCATCCCAAGGTGTTGTGATAATTGCTGCTTTTGCATTCAATTCCTGTATCTGTTTTACGCAGAGTTCTAACTGTGCCTCGGATGCTTTCTGGGTTCTGCTCAATACAACGGTGGTTGCATATTCAATCTGATTGTTAAAAAATTCACCAAATGCCTTCATCTGTTTGCTGGCTTTGAGTGCATTGACAACGGTTACTAATCCGTTTAATTTGACATCCTGCTCTTTTTCAATATCCATTACGGATTTCATGACATCTGAAAGTTTTCCAACACCGGACGGCTCGATCAGAATACGGTCCGGATGGAATTTCTCGATCACTTCGTTCAGATTCTTACCAAAGTCTCCGACTAAGGAGCAGCAGATACATCCGCTGTTCATCTCGGTAATCTCAATTCCGGCATCCTTTAAGAATCCACCGTCAATACCGACTTCACCAAATTCGTTTTCGATCAGCACGATCTTTTCTCCCTTGAATACCTCGTCTATCATTTTTTTAATAAATGTTGTTTTTCCTGCTCCTAAGAAACCGGAAATAATATCAATTTTTGTCATACTATCGTCTCCTTCTTTCTATATACTATTGTAGCACAGCCTGTCAAACTTCTTCGTCGGCAAACTGCATCCGGTAAAGACCGGCATAAATTCCATCTTTTTTCATCAGTTCCGTATGGGTTCCCTCTTCTTCGATGCCATTCTCGGTCAGCACCAATATCTTTTTCGCATTGCGGATAGTCGAAAGTCTGTGTGCAATGACAAAGGTTGTACGGTTCTTTGCTAATTTTTCTAAGGATTCCTGTACGACCCGCTCACTCTCGTTATCGAGTGCGGAGGTTGCCTCATCAAAGATCAGGATCGGCGGATTCTTTAAAAATACCCTGGCAATGGAAAGACGCTGTTTCTGTCCCCCGGAAAGTTTTACGCCGCGCTGTCCGATGTCGGTGTCATAGCCATCCGGCAGTGCCATTATAAACTCATGGGCATTGGCATTTTTTGCTGCCTCTATGACTTCCTCCCTTGTCGCATCCGGTCTGCCGTAGGCAATATTGTCATAGACCGTTCCGACAAAAAGATAGACATCCTGCTGTACAATGCCGATATGGTCTCTTAGGCTCTTTAAGGTCAGATCCCGGACATCTTTGCCATCCACTTTGATACTGCCACCCGTCACGTCATAAAAACGCGGGATCAGGTTGCAGAGTGTGGTTTTTCCTGCTCCGGAAGAGCCTACCAGTGCCAAATACTCTCCTGCATCCACATGTAGATCTATGTGGCTTAGTACCTTTTCTGTATTTTCCTCATACTGAAAAGACACATTTTCAAAATCAATCGTTCCTTTGACATCGGTCAGCTCTTCGCTGCCCTGACTGTCCTGTATATCCGGCTCGATCGCCAATATCTCCTGAAAACGCTCATAGCCGGAATATCCGTTTTGGAACATCTCCGCAAAGTCGATCATCGTGCGGACCGGATCGGTCATAATACTGATATAGAGTAAAAATGTAACTAAATCTGTTACGCTGACCTGTGCTTTTGTAATCAGGATTCCGCCTGTTACCAGCACAATCACGGTAATCATATTGATAAATGCCGTCAGTCCTGAATGATAACCTCCCATATAGAGGTAACTGTCTTTTTTTGCAGCTAAAAATCCATCGTTGCCGACTTTGAATTTTTCTTCTTCCACACTCTCGTTTGCAAAAGATTTTACCACACGGATGCCCGATAAATTATCCTCAATCTGGGCATTGATATCGGCAATCTTCACGCGGTTTCTCGCAAAGGCTTTTTTCATTTTACGGTTAAAAAACCACGCATACAAAAACATGAACGGTATCAGTGCAAATGCAGCAAATGTCAGTTTCGGACTGATTGTGAATAATATCACAAAGGCTCCGATAAACTTCATTGCAGAAATGACCACATTTTCCGGCCCATGATGCAAAAGCTCCGTAATATCGAACAAATCCGAGGTAATGCGTGACAGCAGTTGTCCGACCTTCTGATTGTCATAAAAGGAAAACGGCAACTTCTGATAATGCGCAAAAATCTCTGCTCTCATATCATACTCAATCTTTGCTCCCATCACATGTCCGTAATTTGCTATAAAATAATTGCAATAGCACTGAAATAAAATCAAAACGGTCATCATCAGACCCAGTTTTAAAATTACCCGGAATGCCTCATCCGTCTCATAATATATCACAGTCGAGGTGATATAACGTACCACCAGCGGAATCACCAGTGTGATGATGGATGCCATAATCGCAAAAAACATATCTGCAAAAAAGATTTTTTTATAGGGTTTATAATAAGAAAAGATACTCTTTTTCTTCTCCATGTATTCACTTCCTTTACGCTTTTGTTCCGTCAACGTTTCTTATCATACCTTCTTTTGCCATGAAATGCAAGCTATGCTATAATGCTGTCAGACAATTTTTCAAAAGAAGGAGGCTTCCCTATGAATCCAAAACAGACCTTTTATGAACATCAGGCAAACACCATCATCGCAAACCTGAAAAAACGGCAGATGGACGGCTTCTACTGTCCTACCCGCAAGGATGCTGTCAAAAAAGCAATGGAACTTGTAGCATCCGGCGACAGTGTAAGTTTTGGCGGCTCCATGACACTTTCCGAATCCGGTATCATGGACGCTTTGACCGCCCGCGAGGACATCACACTGTATGACCGCTCTAAGGCTTCTACTCCGGAGGAAGTCGGCGATATTTACCGCAAAGCATTTTCCTGCGACACCTATTTCATGAGCACCAATGCCATTACCTTAGACGGCGAGCTTGTCAACACGGACGGCAACGGCAACCGCGTGGCTGCTCTGATCTTTGGTCCGGCACAGGTCATTATTGTCTGTGGCATGAACAAAGTTGCAACGGATACAGACGCTGCTATCGCAAGAGTACGCAACATCGCCTCTCCACCAAACTGCAACCGTTTGAATAAAAAGACTCCATGTGCCACAACTGGCACCTGTGCAGACTGTCTTTCTCCTGAGTGCATCTGTAACCATACCGTAATTACCAGACGCTGTGGTACGCCACACCGGATTAAAGTGCTGTTAGTCGGGGAGGAACTTGGGTATTAAAAAATACCGGTAACATGATAAAAGGAGAGGATGCTATGATACGCATACCTCTCCTGCTTTGCTTTTCACACTTAATACTTCCGAATACTATCCTCCGCTTCATCATCAGACTTCTCAATGGCACGAATCTCCAGATAGTAGCCGGCATTCTCATTGACCTTTACATAGACACGGTCACCAACTTTGGCTCCGCGGATGGCTTTGCCGATCGGAGATTCAATGCTGATATAATTTTTCAGGGAATTGCCGCGTACACTGGTCACTAATTTGTAGACCTCTTCCTCGTCATCATCCTCAAAATAAACGGTTACCCTATTGTTCAGTCCGACCTCGTCCATCTTTGACTCATCCGAAATGACGCTTGCCGTCTTTAACATTCTCTCTAAATACCGGATACGGCTCTCATTTTTATTCTTTTCCTTTTTCGCTGCATGGTACTCAAAATTTTCACTCAGATCGCCCTGCGCTCTGGCTTCCTTTACGGATTCGATCAATTCCTTGCGAAGTACCAGCCTGCGGTATTCAATCTCTTCTTCAATTTTTTTCACATCGCTCTTCGTAAGCTGTTCTCTCAAAATTCTCCCTCTTTTCCTGTTTCCATTCTAATGCTTACATCTTCTCCGGTGCTTCAAATCCAAGCAGGTCGATGCAGATTTCTAATGCAGATTTTGTCAGTTCTAACAGACGGATATATCCTGCCTGTACCGCTGCATCTTCCTCCGCCATGATCTTTGTCTCATGGTAAAAATGGTTAAATGCATTCGAGAGATCATAAATATATGCACAAATCTTATGCGGTGCTTTCTCCTCATATGCATTTTCCATTACAGCATTAAACTTTGATAACTCTAACATCAATGCTTTTTCACTGTCGGAATGTGCAGGCTGTATCACAGCATCTTTTGCACTCTTACCTGCCTCGGCATATTTTGCTAAGATCGACTTGATACGCACGATGGTATATAAAATATATGGTCCTGTATTTCCTTCAAAAGAAGTGAAACGATCAATATCAAAAATGTAATCTTTAGATGCCTGATTGCTTAAATCTCCATATTTGATTGCAGAAAGTGCTACGATCTTTGCTGTTTTTTCTGCTTCGTTCGGGTCTACCGTATGGTTCTCCGTAATCTTTTCGTACATCTTCTCGTTGATATTTTTCATCAGCATTTCTAAACGCATGACACCACCCTCACGGGTCTTAAACGGCTTTCCATCCTTACCGTTCATCGTACCAAATCCTAAGAACTCTAATTTGGTATCCTCCGGTACAATTCCTGTCTTCTTTGCACAACGGAATACCTGTACAAAATGCAGCTCCTGACGCTTGTCTACCACATAAACAACTTCATCAGGATGGTAATCCTGCTCACGCATGATTAAAGTTGCTAAGTCTGTTGTTGTATACAAAGATGCGCCATCGGATTTTAGGATAATACACGGCGGGATTTCTTTTGTATCCTCTTCTTTTGCAACATCTACTACCAGTGCGCCGTCACTCATATAGGCAAATCCGTCTTTTTTCATCTGCTCTACCATATCCGGAATGTATGGCTGGGCATCGGATTCTCCTTTCCAGAGTTCAAAAGATACATTCAGATTTTCGTAATTTTTCTTTAAGTCTGTCACGGAAACATTTAAAATATGGGCAAGAAGTGCCTGATATCCTCTCCGTCCTGCCTGTAATTCAGAGGTTGCTTTCATGGCTGCCTCTTTATATGCCTCATCCTCTTTGGATTTCGCACTTGCAGTCGGATAGATCTCCTCTAACTCTGAAATGGTAAACGGTGCTTCTTTCGGATATTCTCCGGTATAGTTCTCATCATAATATACCAGCTCCGGTTTGCGCTCTCTAAGCTCGGTAATGATCAGCCCCATCTGTAGTCCCCAGTCACCTAAATGCACATCACCGATCACCTTATGTCCCATAAATTTTCCAATACGTTTGATACTCTCACCGATAATTGCAGAACGTAAGTGTCCGACATGCAACGGTTTTGCAACATTCGGTCCGCCGTAATCAATGATGATCGTCTTTGGGTTCTTTGCTTTTTCACATCCAAGTCTTTCTTCATCCTTCTGCATCGACTGCATATAAGACGCAAGATATTCTTTTGATAAGATCAGATTTAAAAATCCCGGTTTTACGGAATCTACCGACTCAAACATCTCACTCTGTTTTAATTCCTCTGCCACCTTATCTGAGATCATAAACGGTGCGCAGTGATATTCCTTTGCGGCAGCCAATGCACCGTTGCACTGGTACTCGCACAGATCCGGGCGGTTTGAAAGTGTCACTCTTGCATATTTTTCATCGTAACCGCAGGCAGTAAATGCCTTTGTCACTTCCCCTGTAATTAAATCCAGCATTTTTTCCATAAAAGTATCTCCTTATATCACCAAATCAAAGAGGGTAAGATAACTTACCCTCTGCATAATCTATTATAGTATAATACTTTTTGAAATCCCGTGCAAGTTCTGGCAGAAACTTAAGAGAAAAAGTTCTCAGCAATCGTATAGCTCTCTGTTTCCTTGATACCGCCGGTTAAAAAATGCGCCATATCTTTATTGAAAAAGTGCATTTCGACACCACCCTGCTCATCTGCAAGTACGAACTCATCGTCTTTGATGTAACCGTCATCTAATAAGTATTTTGCAAATACGCAGATGCCGCCTTCATACTGCTCTGCTTCTCTTCCGCTCTTGTCATACATCCGCACTACGATCTTGCCGTCATCTAAGATCGGTCCATACAGTAAACCGACTGCATTGCTTCCAAAATTTCTCTTACAGAGCATTTCGATGTTACGCTCCTGTAAGTGGATGTCATTTTTATTCGGATCTAAGATCAGGTAGTTATTACCTCTTCCTCTATATTTCTTTAATGTGATCGTTTCCATAAACCTGCACTCCTTTCGCTCTGCCTTTGTTTTATCTTTTATCTATACCTGTCTCTTATACACATCTGACGCTGCCGACGATATGCA
>ENA-OZVY01000912-OZVY01000912.1-human-gut-metagenome-genome-assembly--contig:-NODE-912-length-10940-cov-16.936702_pt1 | contig 10940 bp, 8 predicted proteins | sample MGYA00243453_ERZ654061 | MGnify/ENA primary metagenome ERZ654061 (study PRJEB26926, sample SAMN06165135) | human gut metagenome | biome: ENVO:00009003; feature: ENVO:2100002; material: ENVO:00002003... | reverse complement strand
CCGCAGAGCGACCGCTCTAAAACGCATTTGCGACCGCCAAAGAGTGCAAAATGCACTTGGAGAAAATTATTCTTATAATGTAAAAATGGAGGTAGAATATAAAGTTTAAATAATAGTTTAGAAAGGAAGTGAAAAATAAAATGTTGAAGCTGTCAGAAAAAACATTAAAAGTGCTTTGGAAAATTGCTACAAGAGAAGTGGATAAGCAGAAATTATCATGGCCGCCACTTTGTGCGGGAATTTATCATCAACCTAAAAGACCAAAGAAAAAATAAAAAGATAAGGAGTAAAGTTTATGAAAATAAAATGGAAACGAGCAGTGAGCATTATACTTGTAATGACACTTATGGTAACTTTCGCCCAATGGAAGGTTTACGCGGATGAAGAAAAAGAAACGACAGAGATAGTTGAAAATAATTTGGAAGTTGTATATCAGGAGAAAGAATATAAGATAATCATTAGTTTGAAAGAACATTGGGATAGTGGATATAATGCTAATGTAAAAATTGAAAATATAGGTGAGGAAACAATTGAAAACTGGTATTTGCAGTGGGTGTATGAAGAAGATATTACAAATATCTGGAATGCTGAAGTGAAGTCACATCAAGATGCAAACTATATAATTAAAAATGTTACATGGAATCAGGATATTGAATCAGGAAAATCAATTGAATTTGGTTTTAGTGGAAATAAAAGTTTTACAGGCTTTCCAAAAGAATGTAAACTGGTTGGCGATAGCTCGGAAGTGAAAAAAGATGATTATACAATTCAATATCAGTTGGATAGTGATTGGGGAGATGGCTTTACAGGGAGAGTTTTAATTACAAACAATACAGAGCAGACACTAGAAGATTGGGTATTGGAAATGGATTTTGCGCGTCAAATTACAAATATTTGGGATGGAAAAATCAAATTACATGAAGAAAATCATTATATAATTCAAAATGCTGGATATAATAGTAATATAATGGCGGGGCAAACTATTTCATTTGGATTTAATGGAATAAATGGAAAAAAGGAAATGGAGCCGGAAGCATATCATTTGTATTCATATAATGATGAAGCTGAACAATATAAGACGATTCATTTTGAACTTAATATTGATCCGGATGGAGTTACGAATATACCAGAGGATCAAATTGTGGAAACAGGTAAATATATGCAGGAACCAGAACAAAATCCACAAAAAGATGGATATGTTTTTTTGGGATGGAGTACAGATGTAAATGGAGATGAATATTTTATTCCGGATGAAACACCTATTGTAAAAGATTTAGTGCTTTATGCAGATTGGTTTAATTATATAGATGAAACAGATACAGATAAAGATGGTTTAAGTGATGAGTTAGAGAGAATATTAGAAACAGATCCATTGAAAGAAGATACAGATGGAGATGGAATAAATGATAGAATAGAAATTGATCAGTTGCGAACAGATCCGACAATGTCGGATAGTGATCAAAATGGCATAGAAGATGGGGAAGAGGATAGTGATGAAGATGGTTTAAAAAATAAAGAGGAATTGGAGATTGGAACAGATCCGATGAATGAGGATACCGATGGGGATGGATTGAATGATTTTGAAGAAATAAATACATATGGGACAGATCCAGTGAATGAGGACTCTGATGGGGATGAAGTTTCAGATAAAAAAGAAATTGAAATAGGGACAGATCCACTGAAAAAAGAAGAAAGTTTTCATGTTACAGAACAAGCGGAAGGTGATGGAAAAGTGCAGGCATCTGTTACGATTGATTTAAATGGTGAACAGGTTGAAACACTTACGGTAAAACCAACCGGAACTGAATTCCTTTTTCCAAAAGAAATGCCTGGATACATTGGAAATGCATATGAATTTTCTGTAGATGGAACGTTTGATTCTGCAAAGTTGTCTTTTACATTTGACGAGGAATTATTAAAAGATAAGGATTTTGACCCGATAATTTATTATTATAACGAAAACATAGGAATGGAGGAAATGCCAACATCCATTCATGGAAATACGGCGACAACCGAAACAACACATTTTTCAAAATATATTTTATTAAACAGGAAAGAGTATGAAAAATCATTTACTTGGATTGATAGTTCTCCAATCGATGTGTATAATAATGCTGAAGTTGTTTTTGTTATGGATGATACAGGGAGCATGAAGACAAATGATAAATCTTTTAAACGTCTTTCAGCAGCAAAGAGTATGATAGAAAATCTACCGGATTCCTGTAAGATAGGTATAGTACGATTTAGTAATGAATCTAAGAAACTAACAAAGAAGCTTGTGACAAATAAAACAGAAGCCGAAAAATATCTTACTACCGATTATTTTTCTTCGAGTGGCAGTACAGAAATGTATAAAGCGGTAAAAAATACATTTTCACTATATGAGTCAAGTGATATAAAAACACTTAAGATCATGATAGTGCTTACGGATAGTGCTTCAAAAAATTTAGAAGAGCATGATGTAACCGTACAGCAGGCAAAAGAAAAAGATATCCGAATATATACCATTGGGCTTGGAACTGCAACAAATTATTTTAAAAAATATCTAAAACCATTGGCTGAAGATACAGATGGAGCATTTTATATGGCAACGGATGCTACGAAGATAAAGGATGTATTTGAAAAATGTAATCAAAGAATTGATTTACAGATGGATAGTGATGGAGATGGATTATGTGATTATGCAGAAGATAATTTGACTTTGTTTAACGGGGTAAAAATAACAACGGATAGATACAAAGCTGATAGTGATGAGGATGGATTAAGCGATGGCGAAGAAATACTTGTAACAAGACCACAATATTGCGATAATGGGAAAAAAATGAGGCTTGTATTATTGGGGAAATCAAATCCATGTAGTAGTGATAGTGATGGAGATGGACTGAATGATGGAAGAGTATCGTTTAAAAATGGAAATATTATTGCACCGAAAGATCCAGATCCTAATAATGCAAATGAACCGATGGGATTATGGAATGCGCATATTGACCAACAGAAAGTAAGAGTAAGCAGAAAATATGAATTTGAACATGATTATTCAAAGAAACAGCTGCAAAAATATATAAATAATGGAATGAAGAAAGGAACCACCAAGAAGACGGTACACCAAATTGTCGAATGGGCATTGGATATGAGAAATACCGTAAACCAAAATGAAAAAAAGATTAAGTGCTTTGCAAAGTTTTTAAAAAGATTTACAAGTGGAAAGGAAGCAACGGAGGCGGGGGCAGCTATTTTAAATTTTGTAAAAGATACAGATGATGAGGCATATCATTCCCAGGTAGAAACTTGGCAAAGAAGTTTTGGATATAATGTGTTTTATGATGAAGTATTCCGGATTGGAACAAAGATGAATGAAAAAGATTTTCCATTCAAAGTAGGAAATGAAGAGTATGCGCTTTGGATGTGGAAAGGGAATTACTGGAATTTGCATAGTGGAGCAGAAATAGGGTTGTACAAATATGATAGAACCCATGCTGGAACAAAACATTATGATGCCATTGATTTTGAAGTACCAATGCGTTTGAGTTTGTATCGATATTCTAACAATGGGAAGCAGATCAATACGATATTTAACTGGTATCCATATGGTGGTCAATGGTGGATTACAGGATTTAGTGGAGATAATTCTCAATTCAGAAATACAAATTGTAATAACATGGCAGCTATTGGGTATGTTGATTTATCAAAACATATAGATATATATAAAGGGATTAGGAATGCTGGCAGAAATTATAAAGGGGATAGAAAGACCGCGAATAATAAGTATTTGATTTTTGATGATAAAAATTATTTGATTTGGATATATTGGTACGAAGGAATTAAATAAATAATGCCCAAAAAACATTTATAATAATACTGGTAATGGAACTATGTACTGCTCTGGATAATGGAAGGATGGTAGGAAAATGATGAAAAAAAAAATGATCGTAAATGACATTTTATGTTTATTCAGTTGTTTTTTTTTGATGGGATGTAATGCAATTAAAGAAGATAATACAAAGGTATACGTTGATTCTTATAGCCAAACAGCTCTGCAACAGGCTGACATCATTATGGATGGCATTCAGTCAGAAAATTGCGAAGAAATAGCAGATATTTTTTGCACTTATATCAAAAAAAATCATCCGGAGCTGCAAACAGATATAAAAGCATGGATGAAATATATTGATGGCAATATTATATCTTATGATCCGCCAACAACAGAAAGAGGATCGTTAAATACCGGGGAATCAGGAGTGGAAATGTTGGTTATGGAAGCTGATATTGATAATGTGAAGACGGATACCGGAAAAACTTACTGCATAGGTATGGGGTCATATTCTGTATTTAAAAATCATTCAGATTGCGTAGGAGTGACAGATTTATTAATTCGTGATTTGGATGCAGAAAAAGAAAACAAAGAGGATTCGCAAGTTAGAGTGGAATATGATGATATATGGACGATAGAATATGGAAAATGAAATAAAGCGGTTAGAAAAAAATAGAAGTGTCACGATAGTAGTAATGCTGGTAATCATGCTGGCAATCGTATTGAGTGCATGCACAGTTTCGGCAGGTGGGGAACCGCATGTAAAATCCAAAAGTGAAAAAGCAATTGAGCAGGCAAAAACAATACTACAGGGGATAAAATCCGGTGATGCAGAGAAAATAGCAGATCAGTTTAGTCCGATTGCGAAAGAAAAACATCCGGAATTAGAAAATGATATCAAAAAATGGATGGGTTTTTTAGACGGAGAAATTATATCCTATGGTGAACCTGTTCGTGATTTTGGGGATGCAACATGGGATGAAGATGGATATATTATATGGGGAGGAAGTATAGAAATTGATAATGTAAAAACCGATACAGGGAAAACATATGAGATTGTTTATGGGGTGTATGCTACAGTAAGGGATCATCCAGAATATGAAGGGGTGACAGATTTACTTGTAATTGATACCAAAAAACAAGAAAAGGCAAATATGGAAGATAAAGACATAGATCTTTCTGATGCGCAGAAAAGCGTGGGCTATGATGATGTTTATTGGGAGTGGTAGACAAAGGAACAGTAGGAGAAAAAGTTATGGCGTTTGTGACAATGATTTTTGCATACATGGTAATAGCTGGAGTAATTGCAATGGTGATTGCCGGGACAATCAGCACGATAGGTCTTATTGTCTTGATTATATCGTTGATTCGACGGCACAGGGCTAAAGTCCGGGGAGAAACGCCAAAAAAATTTGGTTTGATTACAGGGTGGATTTTGTTTTTGCTGCCAATATTTGTAGTTATTAGTTTTATAGTCTATTGGTTTGTTTGAATATTGAGTTGGTGGAAGTGGAGATAATGTTAGATCAAATAATTAAAAATTGTCTGGATCAAATGCAGGAAAAAAATCTGATTATGGAAGACAACAGGGAATATTATCAGTATGCTATGGAACTATTGGTAGAAGAAAGTTTGACAGTTGGAACAATACTTGTGGTAATTATATGTATGCAGGAATTTGTGAATGGGGTGATTTTTCTTATTTCATTTTTGGCTTTACGAAGAAGAACTGGTGGTTTTCATATGAAGACGTTTAAAGCATGCTACGTGGCAACCATCGGGACATTTATAGGTGTTTTGCTTGTGAAAAATATTATGTATACATATTCAAAATTGTTGCTTGTTTTTACCTGTATAGCGGCTAGTTATCTTTTGATTGTAGGTACGATGAATCATCCTAATATAGATATGGATAAAATAGAATTGTTGGCAAGTAAAAAATGTGCCAGAATGGTATGTATAATAGAATTGTTAATGATTATAGTTGGAATGCAAATTAGAAATTTTGAAGAAATTTCTATAATGATATCATTGGCAATTATATTATGCTCTGTTTCTATGAAACTTGCGCAGCTTGTGAGACAAAAAATATAACATTGCGGAGAAAATAATGGGAATTGTATTAACTAAGTTAGTGCGATTCCCATTATCTGATAGTTTGTGAAAACTAAGGAATGCCGTGTATGGAATGAGAGAGCAACTAATTAACCGTGGTTAGAGCCGCATACTTGATTTATGGAAGTTTTAAAGCCTTTCTGTGGGAAATGATAGTACATCATCATCAATAATAATTAACGGATACATTAATTGTTGTCTGGTCAAAAATTCCCTTTGTATTTAAAATGATTTTCTGTGTAGCATCGTTAAGCAACAGATTTGTATCTTCCACACAGCGGTTTTCGACAGTATAGACATGTCTGCCGATATGGAACGGATCAAAGGTGCAGACAAAGATTACAAAACTCTGTTTTAACTGTGTGTTCAATGTTGTAAACTGTATTGGAATCGTCCTCAACATAGACATCTAGTCGGATGCTTTTGGCATCGAGAGAAAGATTGATCGTTTTCTGGTCTTGTGGGTACTCAATGCGCGAAATCTTAATATTCAGTATTGTTTCCCAAAACGGTTTGCAGTACTTTGGATTGCGCATGATAATGCCAAACATAAAATCATCACTAATGGTAAGAACTTCGAACTTTTTGCTCATATGCATCTTCTTCTCCTTTGTAGTGGTGGAGAGGAAAAGGTGTCATATAGAGGCTGTTTTTCTATCAGAATTGTTACATGGAAGTCTCCAGCTTTCAATATCTGAATAGTTACAAAACAATAATAAAATAACAACTGAATCTTTGTTCTGCACGAAATTTCTCTCCAATATCTAATTAGTACACATGGAAAAATGGATGAAATATCCAATGAAATGCAGTCAAATATAAAAAGACTGCACATTCGATATGTGTAAAGAAAATATAGTATGTGGAAGGCATATATACAATAGGAAAATAGAACTAAAAACAGATAGCGGATGATAAATATCCGCTATCTGTTTTTTTAGGAAAGAAATGTATGCAGTTCGTTCAGGCGTGCATCAAAGTCGGAAATCCCCAGATCATACAACTCCTGTTCTAACTTTTCATCACGCGCGTAAGTACTCATCTTTAATTCTTTCGAAGGTGCAAAGACAAGCGCTTTTCCAGCGGATTCCTGTTTTTTTACATCGGCAATATTCTGACGGTACATCAGATGCCGGTTGTCAAGTGCTGCAATTGTCTGCGGATATTTACGCAGGGCATGCCGGTAAATGTGCCGGAAGCCTTCCGGTTGCTTTACAAAGCTGCGCGGTTTGCTCAAGATCACGACTACACGGTCGCATCCTTTTGCAAATGCGCGCATAATCGGAACAGAATCGGATAATCCGCCATCAAAATATGTCTGATCTTTAAAAGAAATCGGACGACACATCACAGGCAGGGCACAGCTTGCCATAATGGCACGGTAGTCATCCTGTTTCATATCGTCTTTGGTAAAATAAACGGGCTTTCCAGTTGCGGCATCTGTTGCCACGAGTTCAAACTCGGCCGGATTTTCCACGATGGCAGGATAATCGATCGGGTCAGCTCCATCGGAGTTGGTCAGTGTCTGATAAATATACTGAAGACCGAAAAACTGTCCGGTGCGCAGCAGATTTTTGACGCCCATATAACCAGGTTCGTTCAGATGGTCTACATAAAAACGAAGATTGCGCCCGCGTTGTCCGGCGAGATAGCTTGCTGTGTTTGCAGATCCGGCCGATACGCCGATGCAGTAATCGAATGTAATGTGTTCATCTAAAAAGCGGTCAAGAATGCCTGCGCTGTAGGCACATTTCATGCCGCCGCCTTCTACTACAAGTCCTGTCTTCATGTCTGGGATACTCCTTTTGCCTGAAATTAGCATTATTGTAGCACTTTTTTTCTTTTTGTCAAATTTTTAACAATATGTGTTTGTTTTTCCGCAACCGTTTAAGTGGTGCCGGGACATTTGAAAAAAGTGATTGGCTGACAATTCCTTAGAATGGGACAGCCCGGAAGGCAGAGATATTGGATTTTTTGATATGAGATATGATTTGACGAATGGGGAGATTGAGGAAGGTATGGGATAATATTTAAAAATAATAATATCCTTTCGTGAAGAAAGTTTCATAAAAGCTAAGAAAGTTTTCAATAAAGTTGTGGAATTTGTTTCTCATGGAAGTTCATCTCCTTTCTGTTTACGCTGTCATTATAAAACACGAAAGGGGATATTACTTGCCAAAATAAAAAAATAATTGGACAAAAATTGCAAAAAGCAGAGATACCGCTTCTCTGCTTTTTGCATTTTTCTTATATGTTTTTACGATATTCAGAAGGTGACAGTCCTTTTGCCTTTTGAAAAATGCGGCTGAAATACAGTGGATTATCATATCCGACAATTTGTGCGATCTCATTGATATTGTATTGTGTATTTTGAAGCAGTGCTTCGGCATTATATATTCTTTTTTGCAGAATGAATTGCTTTGGCGTGATTCCGGCATATAATCTGAAATTACGGATAAACCAACTGGCACTGACATGATTTTGTTCGGCATAGTCATCAATGCTGATTGGTTCATTGTAATGCTCACTGAAATAAGAAATTGCTTTGTCTATTTTCTCAGCAGCATGGGAGTTCACTGTGTTGACAGAAAATTTAAAGTGGCGTTGTAGTTTTATAAAAATTTGTCTTAAATACATTTCAAGCATTTCAGAATAGCTATCCTGACACATTTGTAATTCTTTTATCATGGCACGGAAAAGATACTGATATTCCGAACCGGAACCACAGTGGAACACCCTTTTATCATTTGTCAATCCATAGGAACGGAGCAGATTGGTGACATTGTTTCCTGTAAAATGAACCCAGTAAACCTCCGTCTGGTCTTTGGCATAGTATTCATATTTCTGGGGTTCTCTTGGGCGGTATAAAACCATATGACCAGCATGAACAATCGTTTCTTCCTCATCGTTGTCAAAATGAAAATGAGCTTTCCCGGCAGCAATAAAGATCAACTGAAAATCAACTCTGCCACGTGGTCTCCAGGTGGGAAGTTTAGGGTGCGTATATAACTTGTAAGTCCCACACATGGTTACGACAAGTGGCTTGGATTTATCTTTTCTGTCAATTGTTGAGTTATTCAGATATGCATTATTGGTATACATTTGAGACCCCCATAGGATAATTGAAAATGTTCATGAAATAATAATCTGAAATACATAAATTTATGTTTGGCTCATGATGCAATTTTATCATTTTATGCATGTCTTGTCTATTTAGATTTTAAACGTTTGAAATAATGGTATTTTTTGTATAAATTAACGTGCTGGAAAATGAAAGTCAATAAAAGTACATGTCAAAAATAACAAAAGAAAGGAATAAAGAAAATGGTTTTTGTTAATTATACTGTTTTGTGCATGTTTTGTGTAATTTATGATATGGTTTTTTGACATCAGTTTTTATATACTATCTATAACAAAGTTGTGGGAACAAAAATAAGGATCATCGAAAGGAGCAGTTTCACATGGAAGAAAAGAAATACCTGAAATGGTATAACAAGGTGGGGTATGGAACCGGAGATCTGGCAGGAAATGTCGTGTATGCATTTCTTTCCTCGTTTGTAATGTTGTATCTGACAAATACGGTAGGGTTAAATCCGGGAGTTGTTGGAACATTGATCATGGTATCAAAATTATTCGACGGTGTCAGTGATATGTTTTTTGGTACATTGATTGACAAAACAAAGAGCAGACTTGGAAAAGCAAGACCGTGGATGCTTTATGCATATATTGGCTGTGCAGTAACGCTTGTGGCGAACTTTGCAATACCGGAAAGTCTTGGAAAAACAGCACAGTATGCGTGGTTTTTTATTGCATATACTTTGCTGAATGCAGTATTTTTTACTGCAAACAATATTGCCTATGCATCACTGGTTACGTTTTGTACAAAAAATAGCAAAGAACGGGTAGAAATGGGGTCGTTCCGTTTTATTTTTGCGTTTTTAACAAGTCTGATCATTCAATCTATCACCGTTCAGTTTGTAAGAATGGCAGGCGGTGGAGCTGCTGCATGGAGAACCGTAGCAATCATATACGCAGTAATCGGACTGATTGTAAACACAATTTCCGTATTCTCAATCAAAGAACTTCCGGAGGAAGAATTAAAGGCAGGCAGAGAACAGACAGAAGAAAAATATGGTTTGATTGAAGCTGCAAAACTTTTATTTTCCAATAAATATTATCTTATGATTTGTGTTACTTATATTTGTCAGCAGATCTATTCTGCTATGTTAAATATGGGTATTTACTATATGATTTATGTTTTGAAAAATGAAGATTTATATTCGGTCTTTTCCTGGGCAATTAATATCCCTGTCATCATTGCAATGTGTATTACACCTATGCTTGTGGAAAAGATGAAGGGATTATATCGAATGAATCTTGCAGGATACATTCTTGGAACAGCCGGCCGTGTCGGCGTTATTTTTGCAGGCTATATGGGAAGTGTTCCGCTGATGCTTGCTTTTACCGCAATCGCAGCACTTGGAATGGCACCATGGCAGGGAGATATGGGAGCTGTTGTGGCAAGCTGTTCAGAATACACATACCTGACAAAACATAAACACATTGATGGAACCATGTATTCCTGTACATCCTTTGGAACCAAAATCGGGGGTGGAATCGGAGTTGCCCTCTGCGGATGGCTGCTTGATGCAAGCGGATTTGTCAAGGAAGCGGCCGTGCAGCCTGCATCCTGCATGAATATGCTTCACATTATGTATTTATGGATTCCAATGATCCTGTCATTAGTCATTACATTTATTATGTCAGAAATGAATGTGGAAGCAGCGAACCGGCGACTTAGAGAACAGATGGAGGAGTGTTGACGTGGAATATAGTGGAATGAAAGAAATTGTATGGGGTGTATGGAAAGAGAGGGAAAATATGAACGCTGATATGAAATGGCTGGACAATCCGGAAGTGTTTAAGGTAAATCAATTGGAAGCACATAGTGATCATTGTTATTATCTGGATTATTCAGACATGAAAAAAGAAAAAAATCCATTATTACAGTCAT
>ENA-OZVY01000881-OZVY01000881.1-human-gut-metagenome-genome-assembly--contig:-NODE-881-length-11211-cov-4.926856_pt1 | contig 11211 bp, 8 predicted proteins | sample MGYA00243453_ERZ654061 | MGnify/ENA primary metagenome ERZ654061 (study PRJEB26926, sample SAMN06165135) | human gut metagenome | biome: ENVO:00009003; feature: ENVO:2100002; material: ENVO:00002003... | reverse complement strand
TACGAGATGTCTTAGGGTCTCGTGGGCTCGGAGATGTGTATAAGAGACAGGCGGACAGGCGCGGGTGCAGGACATGTACGCGGGCGAGATCGCCGCGTCCGTCGGCGCGGACGGCGTGGAGCTGCGCTTCCCCGTAACGTTTGCCGTCAGCGTGGCGGAAACGCCGCGTTATCCTTGTCTTCAGTCGCTTGAGGCCGAGGAGTGCGGGAAAAAGGACGAGAACGTCCCCTCGCTCGTGCTCCGCGCGATGAAGCAGGGCGAGCGGCTGTGGGATATTGCCAAGCTGTACCGCACAACGGTCGAGGCCATCCTCGCGGCCAACGAGCTCAAGGAGGAATCCGCCGCGGTGATCGGAAAGCTGCTGCTGATCCCGCGCAGGCGCTGAGGAACGGAGGAAGAGGGTATGAGCATGAATACGGAGATCTATCAGGATATTTCGACCCGCACGGCGGGGGACATCTACATCGGCGTCGTCGGCCCCGTGCGCGCGGGCAAGTCGACGTTCATCAAGCGCTTCATGGAGACGCAGGTCATCCCGAATATCGACAATGTCTACCGCCGCGAGCGGGCGAAGGATGAGCTGCCGCAGAGCGGCAGCGGCCGCATGGTGATGACGGCGGAGCCGAAGTTCGTGCCGGAAGAGGCGGTGGACATCGCGCTCGACGAGGGCAGCAGCTGCTCGGTTCGGCTCATCGACTGCGTGGGCTACATGATCCCCGGCGCGACGGGGCAGATGGAGGGCGAGAGCCCCCGCATGGTCTCGACGCCGTGGCTCGACCACGAGGTGACGATGAGTGAGGCGGCGGAGCTTGGCACAACGCGCGTCATCCGCGAGCATTCGACCATCGGCGTCGTTGTGACGACCGACGGCAGTATCACCGATATCCCGCGCGAGGACTACATAGAGGCCGAGGGCCGCGTCATCCGCGAATTGCAGGAGATCGGCAAGCCCTTCCTCGTCCTGCTCAACGCGACAGAGCCGGAAAGCGATCGCGTGCAGGCGATGGCAAGGGATATCGCTTCACGCTATGGCGTGACATGTCTGCCCGTCAACTGCCTGACGCTCGACGACAACGCAGTGGGAATGATTCTCAAGGCCATCCTTTACGAGTTCCCGCTCTGCGAGCTGGACCTCTTCATCCCGCCGTGGGTCGAGGCGCTTGCCGACGATCACCCGATCAAAAGCGGCCTCTATCAGGCCATCCGCGAGAACACAGGCAGCCTCCACTGTATCCGAGAGGTGCAGGGCGCGATCAGCGCCATCGGCGGCTGCGAGAGCGTCAGCAGCGCGCGCATCACGTCCATTCAGCTCGGCACGGGCGTCGCCGCGGCGGAATTGCAGCTCCCGCGCGCACTGTTCTACCGGACGCTGAGCGAGCAGTCGGGCTTCGATGTGAAGGATGACGGCGATCTGCTGAGCCTTCTCACTGAGCTCTCGTCGGTCAAGGCGGAGTACGACAAGGTGGCGCAGGCGGTGTCCGATGCGCGCGAGAGAGGCTACGGTATCGTTGTGCCGACGGTCGACGAGCTGAACTTGGAGGAGCCGGAGATCATGAAGCAGGGCGGGCGCTACGGTGTGAGGCTCAAGGCGAGCGCGCCGAGCCTGCACATCATCCGCGCCGACATCGAAACGACCGTTTCGCCCATCGTCGGCAACGAAAAGCAGAGCGAGGACATGGTCAACTACCTCTTGCAGGAGTTCGAGGGCGACACGACGAAGATCTGGCAGTCCAACATCTTCGGCCGCAGCTTCCACGAGATCGTGAACGAAGACTTGCAGGCAAAGCTCAAGCACATGCCGGACGACGCGCGCCTCAAGCTCCGCCAGACGCTTGAGCGCATCATCAACGAGGGCACGGGCGGTCTCATCTGTATCATCCTGTAAAGAAACAAAGCGAGAGGAGGTTCCTCTCGCTTTGTTACATTCCTGTAACTGGAATGTCATCACTTTGTAACTTGTCATTTCCACTGCCCGCTGTTATGCTGTCCTATAAGAAGGATAACAGGAGGAAGAGGATATGAGCCGAAAGATCGCGCTGCCGCTGCTGGTGGCAGCGGCGCTTGTCAGCATCATCTTAGCAAGCCGCACCCCACAGCCCATCATAGAGGAATTGCCACCGGAGGAGGCTGACGCGCCCACCGCGCTGCTCACGCAGACCGAGGAGGTCGGTGATCAGACCGTCACGCTGAGAGTCTACGAGCCGGATGAGGCTGGCTATGCGCGCTACGCGCTCTTTGGCGCGGACGGTGCGGAGATCGACATACCGTTCGGCGTGAATCGCGGCACTTGGATCGGGAATGGCAACGCTGCCGAAAAAGTCTCCCTCACCGCACGGGACGATGTGCTCGGATTTCCGGGCTTCGAGCTTGAAACGATCCAAGGCACAGTTATGACAGTTTGTGACTTCTATGCGCTGACGGAGCAGGGCTTCGTCTATGCGGGAAGGACCGTTGGCTATGACTTTGATGATGCGGCGGAGGGCGACGGCGCGTGGCCGCTTGATCTCACGGGAGATGGGCGCAGCGAACTCATTACGCGCAGCACCTTTGGCGACGGCATGTCGTGTGTTTTTGTCTACCGTTGGAACGCCGCGGAGGGGGGCTCTCAGCGCAGTGAGGTCGACTGGGATAAGGCGGACGCGCAGCTTGCGCGCCTGAGTGCGCCCCTCGGCGTGACCGCGCGGGCGGAGACCTATCACGCACAGGACAATACCGTTACGCTGACGCTCTACACGGAAAGCGGCACGAAGGAAACGACGCTGCCGCTTACCACAGATATTCTCGGCGAGTGGTTTGCAGAGGACTGACCGGAATGATATAAAAAGGAACCGATTCGAAAGAATCGGTTCCTTTTTTACTGAAAAATTTACTTGGCCAGCACTTTTTTGAGTTTGGCGAAACGGGGGAGGGAGTCCTCCTTCGGGAGCTTGGGCTCGCCCTGGATGAGGGGGAGGACATAGTCGATGAACTCCTGCTTGACGCCGTTGTGAGAGTCGTTGATCCACTCGATGGGAATTTTCTTCTCGAAGTTTGCGACCTCGGTGAGCGGCAGCAGCTTCGTCTTGCAAACGTAGTGGCCGTCCACAGTCTCACGCTCAAAGGCGACCATCTTGTCGGTGATGCCGGCGACGGCGTTCTCCACCGCGGCACGACCGGCCATGACGGCCTCTTCGATATCGGTCTCGCTTGCGAGGTGTGCGCCGCAGCGCTGGAGCAACGACAGCTCAATGCCGCGCACCTTCGCGCCGGTCTTTTCCTTCACGATGCTCGCCAGCAGCGCGGCGAGGCCGCCGAGCTGCGCGTGGCCAAAGCCGTCCGTCGCGCTGGTCTTGGCCTCGGACACGAAGCTGCCGTCGGCATAATGAATGCCCTCGGACACGGCGACCATGCAGCTGCCGGTCTCCTTATAAACGCGCTGGACGTCAGCAAGGAAGGTATCCATGTCGAAATCAGTCTCGGGCAGGTAGATGAGGTCGGGACCCGCGCCGTACTTCGTCGCGAGCGCGGCGGCGGCAGTCAGCCAACCGGCGTGGCGGCCCATGATCTCGACAATGCAGATCATGCCCGTGTCGTAGACGTGCGCGTCCTGATAGACCTCCATCAGGCTCGTCGCGATGTACTTGGCGGCGCTGGCGTAGCCGGGGCAGTGGTCGGTGCCATAAAGGTCGTTGTCGATCGTCTTGGGCACGCCCATGACGCGGCACACGTAGCCGACCTTCTGCATGTACTTGCTGATCTTATTGCAGGTATCCATCGAGTCATTTCCGCCGTTGTAGAAGAAATAGCGGACGTCGTGCTTTTTGAATACCTCAAGGATGCGCTTGTAATCGGTGTCGTCCTCGTCGGGGTCCTTCATCTTGTAGCGGCAGGAGCCGAGGGCGGAGGAGGGGGTGTACTTTAAAAGCTCCAGCTCCTTCGGGTCTTCCTGACTCATGTCGAACAGGCGGTCTTCGAGCACGCCCTTGATACCGTGCTCTGCGCCGTAGACATTCGTGATGCAGCCGGAATCGAGCGCTGTGCGGATGACGCCGTAAGCGCTCGCGTTGATGACGGAGGTCGGGCCGCCGGACTGGCCGATGATGCACGCGCCTTTCAATTCACTCATAGCAGTTCTCCTTATCGCTTAGGCCTTGCCAGCGCAGCCGAGCACATCGACGAGCTTGTGGCGGACGAGCTCCTTGATGTTGGCACGGGCGGGCTTGAGATACTCGCGCGGGTCAAACTTGTCGGGATGTTCATCGAGGAAGGCGCGCACGGTGCCGGTCATGGCAAGGCGCAGGTCGGAGTCGATGTTGATCTTGCAGACGGAGAGCTTTGCGGCCTCGCGCAGCTGATCCTCGGGCACGCCGATAGCGTTGGGCATCTTGCCGCCGTGCTCGTTGATCATCTTGACATACTCCTGCGGGACGGAGGAGGAGCCGTGCAGCACGATGGGGAAGCCGGGCAGACGCTTGGAGACTTCCTTCAGCACATCGAAGCGCAGCGGGGGCGGGACGAGGATGCCCTGCTCATTGACGGTGCACTGCTCGGGCTTGAACTTGTAAGCGCCGTGAGAGGTACCAATGGCGATGGCAAGGGAGTCGCAGCCGGTCTTGGAGACGAATTCCTCGACTTCTTCGGGATGAGTGTAGGACGCCTCGTGCGCGGCGACCTTGACCTCGTCCTCGATACCGGCGAGGGTGCCGAGCTCGGCCTCGACCACGACGCCGTGGTCATGTGCGTACTCGACGACCTTCTTCGTGATCTCGATATTTTCGGCAAAGGGCTTGGAGGAGGCGTCGATCATGACGGAGGTGAAGCCGCCGTCGATGCAGGACTTGCAGGTCTCGAAGTCCGGGCCGTGGTCAAGGTGCAGCACGATGGGGATATCGGGGCAGCACTCGACAGCAGCTTCCACGAGCTTGACGAGGTAGGTGTGGTTCGCGTAGGCGCGGGCGCCCTTGCTGACCTGCAGGATCACGGGCGCGTGCTCTTCCTGGCAGGCCTCGGTGATACCCTGCACGATCTCCATGTTGTTGACGTTGAACGCGCCGATGGCGTATCCGCCGTCATATGCTTTTTTGAACATTTCAGTGGATGTTACGAGCGGCATAATATCTTCTCCTTTGATAAAAAGTTATTTCAAATGTTTGGTACGTTTGGAACTAATTGCATTGTAACACAGAAATTTGATTTTGCAAGAGGATTTGCGATATTTTTGAAAAAAGGAGACAAAACCGATTCGCTTTGTCTCCTTTTTTTGCTTAATTGACCCAGATCGCGGGAAGGCGGGTGCAGGTGAGGCCCATTTTCCGCTGCAAATGCAGCGACGCTTCATTTCCGTCGACCACGTGGCAGTAGGGCGTGCGGCCCTCCTCCAGCGCCGCGGCGATCAGAAATGCTTCCAGCTGCGCGGCATACCCGCGGCGGCGGAACGGCGGTAGAATTTCGAGCATGCCCATGCTGCTGTCGTCATGAAAACCGGCGAAGCCTGCGAGGGCATCGCTCTCAAATACGCCGAAGAGTGCGCCGTGTTCGATGCGGTTACGGATGTACGCACCGTCGCCGTCGTGATAGACGGACGCGGCCAGCGCCGCGTGCTCCTGCGTCAGCGGGCGGATGTCCGCCGTGACGGGGCAGGGCGGCTCGCCCTTTTCATAGACCCACTGCGTGCAGCGCATGGAATCGTGCAGGGAGAATTCCCGCATCAGCGCTGCTGCGGCATCGTCACTTTTGACGGTGAACAGCTTGGGAGCGGCAGGGCAGAGCGTGCGAATCTTTTCGCACAGAAGCGCGCCGTCCTGTATGTCGCTCAGCAGAAACGTTCCGTCCGTGCTGAGGACAAGAGAGCCTTCATCTCCGTTATAAAGCAGGCGGCCTGCGCCGCGGCGCAGTGATTCCGTCATGTCGATGCACTCGGGCGCGGTGTTCATCAGATGTTCGCCTTGACGGTCTCGGCGATCTGATCGGCCGTCAGGCCGTATTCGCGCAGCACGTCCGCCGCCTTGCCGGACTGGCCGAAGCGGTCGTTCACGCCGATCTTGTGGAACTTGCAGTTCACCTTGCCCATCAGGACGTCGGCCACGGCGTCGCCCAGACCGCCGATGACGCTGTGCTCCTCGACGGTGATGACCTTGCCGCACTTTTCAGCCCATTCGGTGACGCACGCAGCGTCGATGGGCTTGATGGTGTGGATGTTGATGACGGCGGCGTCGATGCCTTCCTTGGCGAGCTTCTCCGCGGCGGCGAGGGATTCGCTGACCATCAGGCCGGTCGCGAAGATCGCGACATCCTTGCCCTCGCGCAGGACATTGGCCTTGCCGATCTCAAAAGGCTTGACCATGTCGCCTTCGAACACGGGGGTGGCAAGGCGCGCAAGGCGCATGTAGACAGGACCGTTCATCTCGGCGATCGCCATGGTGGCGGCCTTGGCCTCGTTGGCGTCCGCGGGGCAGATGACCGTCATGCCGGGGATGGCGCGCATGAGCGCGAGATCCTCAATGCACTGGTGGCTGCCGCCGTCCTCGCCGACGCTGACGCCCGCATGGGTCGCGCAGATTTTGACATTGAAGTGGGGATAGGCGATGGAGTTGCGAATCTGCTCATAGGCGCGGCCGGCCGCAAACATCGCAAACGAAGAGCAGTAGGGGATGAGGCCCATCGTGGACATACCGGCGGCGATGTCGACCATGTTGGCCTCGGCAATGCCGCAGTTGTAGAATTTTTCGGGGTGCGCCTTGGCGACCTTGCAGGTCTGCGTGGCGTTGGCGAGGTCGGCGTCGAGCACGACGACCTTATCGTTCTTTTCGACCAGTTCGATCAGCGCTTCGCCGTAAGCCTGACGGGTTGCAATTTTATCAGCCATGTTCTTAGTCCTCCAATTCCTTCAAAGCCTGCTCGCGCTGCTCGGCATTTGGGGCCTTGCCGTGCCAGCCGACCTGATTCTCCATGAACGAAACGCCCTTGCCCTTGACGGTGTGTGCAAGGATGGCCTTGGGCTTGCCGGGCATGGTAGGCTTGGAGAGTGCGGCCTCGACGGCGTCAAGATCGTTGCCGTCGGGCAGCTCGACGAGGTCAAAGCCGAACGCGCGGAGCTTGGCGGGCAGATCGCCAAGGCTCATGACCTGGTCGTTCGTGCCGTCGATCTGTAGGCCATTGTTGTCGATGATGACGGTCAGATTGTCGAGCTTATAGTGTGCGGCGGCCATATAGGCCTCCCAGATCTGTCCTTCCTGGCTCTCGCCGTCGCCGACGAGGGCGAAGACCTTCGTATCCTTGCCAAGGTGCTTGGCGCCCAGCGCCATGCCGACGGCGATGGACACGCCCTGACCGAGAGAGCCCGTGGAGGCGTCCACGCCGGGGACTTTCTTCGCATCGGGGTGGCCCTGCAGGATGGAGTGGAGCTGGCGGAAGTTCGCATACTCGTCGCGGGAGATAAAGCCCTTGGCGGCGAGCACCGCGTAGTAGCAGGGGGCGGCGTGACCCTTGGAGAGCACGAAGCGGTCGCGGTCGGGGTCGTGCGGGTTCTTGGGGTCAACGCGCATGTGATTGAAGAAGACGCTGGTCATCAGTTCCACAGCGGACAGCGAGCCGCCGGGGTGACCGCTGCCGGCGTTGGCGGTCATCGTGATGATGTCGCGTCGCACCTGCCGGCAGATGGGGGAAAGCTCTTTTGTATTCATGGAAACCCTCCTTGAAAAATACATTTCATCAACTATTAAGTATATCGGATGAAGCCGGGAAAGTCAATTTTAATCCTCGTTCTTTTTCATCTTTACATGCGACAAGGGATTTGCCTTTGCAGCAACGCGCAGCGCGTCGTTATCAATGTGTGTGTAGATCTCCGTCGTATTGAGATGCTCATGCCCGAGCACCTCCTGCACGGCTTTGACGTCCACGCCGTTTTGCAGCATGAGCGTTGCCGCCGTGTGGCGCAGCTTGTGCGAGGAGTATTCTGAAGCGTCGAGCCCCGCGGCGCTCAGGTGCTTTTTGACGAGCGCGTGGACGCTCGAGCGGCTGATGCGCTCGTTGCGCGAGGAGAGAAAGAGAGCATTGTGATCGCGGCCGGAGATGGGGCGGCGGACGGCGAGATAACGCTTGAGCGCATCCTTGCAGGCGTCGTTTAAGTAGACGATGCGCACCTTGTTGCCTTTGCCGAGCACGCGCAGCGCGTCATCTTGAATATCCTGCAGATCGAGACCGCAAAGCTCGGAGATTCGCAGCCCGCAGTTCAGAAAGATCGTCAGAATGCAGTAGTCGCGCTCGCGGTTCTGCCCGTCGACGGACTGCAAAAGCTGCACGCTCTCATCGAGCGTCAGGTACTTCGGCAGCGACTTTTTGATCTTGGGGGAGTCAAGGTCCTTGCAGGGATTCGTGTCCAAAAGGTGCGCTTTATTGACCAAATAGTTGTAAAAAGACCGAATTGTTGCGATTTTTCGCGCTCTGGACGCGGCATTCAGGCCGTAGTCGGACACGTCGCTGTTCTGATGCTGCACGCGGTCACGGCTCAGATAGGTCATGTAGGCGTAAATATCGGTCAATGTTACTTTTTTCACAAAGTCAAGATCGACGTCCATGATGGAAATTTCATTGAGAGGGAGGCCGCGCAGCGACGGATCGCGCGACTGCTTCAAATAGCGGAAAAAGTTGCGCAGGTCGAGGAAATATTCATCGACCGTTTTCTGCGAGTGGGCTTTGATGGTCTCGTGGTAGGATAGAAAATCGCGCAGGATCGGCGGCGATTCCAAGCGGTAGTCGTTCATAATATAAAGTAAGCCGCATTTTCACGCGAGCTCATTCGTTACAGCAAAAATAATACGGAGAGATACTCCAAAATTGAATTTCAAAATGTCGGTATGTCGGCAAAGAAAAATTCAGCAGCTCTGATCTGTGAGCGTTGTCGGCGGTTCAAGCGTGATACAGAGCTGCGCAGAGACTGATCCTTTGAACGGGATGCACAGCGCACATGCCGTTGATCGACGGTATGACGGCTTTCAATAAAGAGGCCGATGGAGAGGGGGCATTTTGAAGTCCATACTTAATTGAACAAAATAAAAATTTTGTTCAATTAAGGGGAGCGGAAAAACGTATTTTTGAGGAAATGAGCGTTTTGGCGTGGCTGGCGGCAAAAACCTCCTTTGTCAGGATCGTAGGATTCTATGGGTCCGGCAGCGTGAAAACGCTGCCGGTTTTGCTACTATATTATAGATTATAGAAACTGCTTTACAATCGGCGCATCGGCGTTTACGTCTGCACAATGGCGCGCAGCGCTTCGGCGATGTTGCACGCTTCGATCAGCGCGAGCCCCTGCGGCGCGCGGATCTGATCCTTGCGCTGCTTCGGGATGATGCATGTTTCAAAGCCCAGACGGTGCACCTCGCTGAGCCGCTCGCTCAAATGGTTCACGCTGCGAAGCTCGCCGGTCAGGCCGACCTCGCCGATGGCGGCGACGTGATTGCCGATGGGCTTGTCAAGATAACTCGACGCGAGCGCCAGCACGGCGGCAAGGTCTGCTGCGGGCTCGTCCACGCTCAATCCGCCGATGACGTTCAAGAACGCGTCACAGCCGGACACCTTGAGCGCGCCGCGCTTTTCGAGCACCGCCATCAGCATGGCGGCGCGGTTGTAGTCAAAGCCGTTGCTTGTCCGCCGCGAGACTGACTGCGCCGCGGGCGCAAGCAATGCCTGCACCTCGGCCAGCACCGGGCGCTGGCCTTCCATCACGCAGGTCACGCACGTGCCGGGCGCATCGGCAGGTCGTCCCGAAAGCAGCATTTCCGACGGGTTCGGCACTTCGACAAGGCCTTCGCTGCGCATCTCGAATACGCCGATCTCGTTCGTCGCGCCGAAGCGGTTTTTCGCCGCGCGCAGGATGCGATAGCTCATGTGCGCCTCACCCTCGAAATATAAAACGCAGTCGACCATGTGCTCCAACACCTTCGGGCCCGCAATAGAACCCTCTTTGTTGACGTGCCCGATGACAAAGACGGTGATGCCCTCCCCTTTGGCCAGCTGCATCAGCTCCAGCGTGCAGGCGCGCACCTGCGCCACGCTGCCCGCGGGCGATTCGAGCGAGTCCTGATAGAGCGTCTGGATGGAGTCGACGATCAAAACGTCGGGCTTTTCTTCTTCGACGGATTCCAGCACATCACCGAGGCAGGTCTCGGACAGCACGTACAGGTTGTCCGACTGCACGCCGAGACGGTCGGCGCGCAGCTTGAGCTGACGCGGCGATTCCTCGCCGGAAACGTACAGAATTTTGGCGGTTTCACTCAGCTTTCCGCAGATCTGCAGCATCAGTGTTGACTTGCCGATGCCCGGTGCACCGCCGACGAGCACGAGCGAACCCTGCACAGCGCCCCCGCCGAGCACGCGGTCAAGCTCGCCCATGCCGGTGGGAAAACGGATCTCCTGCGCCGTGTCGAGCTCTGCGATCGGGTGCGCCTTGGCGCGCAGCGCGCGGCTGCGGCCGCCCGTTTTTGCCTTTGCGCCGTCGCCGACGGCCTGCTCGACGAGTGTGTTCCATGCGCCGCAGCTCGGGCAGCGGCCCGCCCATTTGGGCGTTTCGTTGCCGCACTCCGTGCAGAAAAATACACTTTTTGCCTTTGCCATATTGTAAACCTCTTTTGCTTTACTGATACTGCTGTAAAAGACCGGACGCGATCACAACGGCCAGTCTTTGCTGATATTCGCCACTTTTCAAAAGCGCTGTTTCGTTTTCATTGCTCAAAAATCCGCACTCGATCAGGATTGCAGGCGCGGTGACGTTTTTCATCAGGAAGATCGACGCGTCGATGGCCTTCTCTGTCTTCTCATTGCCCGCATTGACAGTCTGATTCAGCGCGAGCTGCACCGCATTCGCGACCTCGGCACTCCCCTCTTTTTTGCCGTAAAACACCTGCGCGCCGTGTGTCTGCTTGGATGACGGAAGACTGTTCTGGTGGATGCTGACAAGGATAGCGCCTTGCGTGCTGTTGACCAGTCCCACGCGGTTTTCGAGGTCGGAGCGCTTCTTTTCCCGCAGCGTGGACGCACTGGCATCGTGGATGGAGATATCCTCTGTTCGCGTCATGCGCGTCTCCTCGCCGAGAAAAACGAGCAGCGCGTCGAGCCGCCGCGCGATGGCGAGGTTCATGTCGCTTTCCTTGCTGCCGTCGGCGGCGACGGCCCCGCCGTCCTCCCCACCGTGCCCCTGTCTCTTATACACATCTGACGCTGCCGACGATATGCAGT
>ENA-OZVY01000847-OZVY01000847.1-human-gut-metagenome-genome-assembly--contig:-NODE-847-length-11579-cov-21.025686_pt1 | contig 11579 bp, 6 predicted proteins | sample MGYA00243453_ERZ654061 | MGnify/ENA primary metagenome ERZ654061 (study PRJEB26926, sample SAMN06165135) | human gut metagenome | biome: ENVO:00009003; feature: ENVO:2100002; material: ENVO:00002003... | reverse complement strand
GGGGTATATCCTTTCGGGGATAACTGTATTCTGCATATCGATATGTATCATCAGTACTGTCCGTTTTTTACAGAGTTTCTTCATAAATTAAGAACCGGCGGAAGTCTGCAGTATTCCTGGAACCTGGGACTGGGATCGGATTTTGTTTCCCTGTATGCCTATTATCTGGCGAGTCCGCTTAATTTTCTGATCGTGCTCTGCCCGAAACATTATGTGATCGAGTTTATGACGATACTGGTGCTGGCAAAGATTGCCCTGTGCGGACTGACTTTTTTCTTATTCTTAAAATATCATTTTCATCTGATTGGAAAAGATGGAAAACTCCATAAAAATCAGGTGATTCCGGCACTTGTATGTTCTACGGCATATGCATTGTCCGGATTTGTGGCAGCCTACAGCTGGGATATCATGTGGATGGACTGCATCCTTCTTTTTCCTCTGATCATGGTGGGACTGGAAAAACTGGTACGGGAGCAGAAACCGGGACTGTATTTTGTGACACTTGCATTGTCGGTGTTTGCAAATTATTACATTTCCATCATGATCTGTATCTTTCTGGTGTTTTATTTTATTCTTCTCTTTTTTACGCAGAAAGGAGGAAAACTGAAAGCATTTTTACGGTTTGCATGGTATTCCCTGCTGGCAGGGTCTGTCTCGATGGTACTGCTATTGCCGGAGATCGCCGTGCTTTCTGCTTCCGGGTCTGCTGAAGACAGCTTTCCGAAAACGCTGGAGTGGTATTTTTCTGTTATTGCGGAGCTGGGGCGTGCGGCAGCCGTCACTACAAGTTATACGGGAAATGATCACTGGCCGAATCTGTATGCCGGGGCATTTACCCTGGTACTGGTATGGCTGTATGTGCTGAACCGCAGAATCTCCTGGAAGGAAAAAGTTCCGCGTATGCTGATGCTTGTCTTTTTCCTTGTGAGCTTTGCAGATAATCAGCTGGATTATATCTGGCATGGTATGCATTTTCCGCAGGCGTTGCCGGGCAGACAGTCATTCCTTTACATTTTTATGCTTCTGGTCATGGGATTTGCAACGATCCGCAAATGGAAAGGAACCAGATGCTGGCATATCATCATAGCAGTGCTTGCAGCACTGACACTGATGGTTCTCTCCGGATATTACGGGGATGAACTGGTGACGGAGTACATGGCTGTAGTTATTACCATGCTGTTTATCCTAGTTTATGGAATCCTGCTTCTTTTGCTTAAAATTGCCCCGAAGAAAATGCGGATAGCCCTGCGGGAAGCTGCCTTTTGTGTTGCCATTGCAGAACTGGCAGTCAATATGGCGGTAACCGGGCTTGGCGTTACCAGCCGCGTGGCATATACGGATAAACAGGGGTACTACGAAGATCTGCTGCAACAGGCAAAAGAGGATAACGGAAATGACGGATTTTACCGGGTGGAGGACAGCGGGCGAAAAACCAAAAACGATGACAGCCTGTACGGATACCGTTCTGCGACGGTCTTTTCTTCCCTGATGAATCTGGATGTCAGCCATCTCTTCCAGAGCCTGTATATGGAGGGAGGAAAGAATTTCTACTGTTATAATGGTGCTTCTCCGCTTCCGTCAGCTATATTTTCTGTGAAATATATGCTTTCTTCCAATCCAGAGGATGAAAGTCCTTTGCGGACATTTCTGGGCAGCAGTAACGGAAATTATCTTTATCGGAATAACTACTGCCTGCCGCTTGGCTATATGATGAGCGAGAAGGCAATAAAAGGCTGGGAATCTTCCATGCTTGATCGGATCGGTTCCCTGAATTCCCTGGCACAGCAGCTGGGAGCAAAAGGAGACATGCTTTATCCGGCAGCCTGTACACAGTCGCAGGCAGCCGGAGATACGACAATTGATATATCTGAGGATGGATATTATTATGCGGATTATGTGACCTGCAATGCAGATTCCCTGACGGTATCAAGAGATGACGGATGGACGCAGCAGTATGGAAAGACCACCCACCGGTATCTGCTGGATCTGGGAGAGTGCAAAGCAGGAACAAAGATCCATATTACCAATCTGAATGCGGAAACGATTGAATATCATGTGTATCGCCTGAATTTCAAGGCCATGTGCACCGCGTATGAGACGCTCAGTGAACAGACCATGACCCTTGAAAAAATGACGGATCGAAAAATTATGGGAAGTATTGATGTCGGGCAGGCGGGAAGACTGATTCTGTCAGTGCCGGCAGATGAGGGATGGACGTTGTATGTGGATGGGAAAAAGACGAAAATAAAGCCTTTCGCAGATGCACTCATTGGTGTACACTTAAAAGAAGGAACGCACAAAATCGAGCTGCGTTATACCACACCGGGCGTACAGATCGGAGCTGCCATCAGCATAGCTGCGCTTCTGTTATTCCTGTTTAGTATGTGGATAAGATATAAGACAAGGGGGAAACATGGGGAAAAAATGCATCAGTATCGTCGTACCGATGTACAATGAGCAGGAATCTCTGCAGATTTTGTACCGGGAATTAAACCGCGTGACACGGGAAATGGGCGATTATGATTTTGAATATTTATTTGTCAATGACGGATCGAAGGATGCAACACTGCAAAAGATCCGGGAACTTGCAGCAGAAGATGAGCGCGTGCGCTATCTTTCTTTTTCCCGCAATTTTGGAAAAGAAGCGGCGCTGCTGGCAGGATTGTCCTATGCAAAGGGGGATTATGTGACGACGATGGATGCGGATCTGCAGGATCCGCCATCGCTCTTGCCACAGATGGCTGCGATGTTAGAAGCCGGAGACTGTGACAATGTGGCAACCCGCCGGGTGAACCGGCAGGGAGAGCCAAAGATCCGTTCGTTTTTTGCACGCATGTTTTATAAAGTTATGCGGAAACTTTCCCACATTGAGATTGCAGATGGGGCAAGGGATTACCGTCTGATGAGCCGTGCAATGGTAGATTCCATTCTTTCTGTCAGCGAATACAACAGGTTTTCCAAAGGAATCTTTGCCTGGGTCGGATATGATACCAAATGGCTGGAATTTGAAAATGTAAAACGTTCTGCGGGAGAAACCAAGTGGAATTTCTGGAAACTTGTGCGCTATTCGTTTGATGGGATTATCAATTTTTCGGATGTTCCGCTGAAGATTTCCTCGTATCTGGGGCTGGTGCTCACCGTGGTTTCTTTTATTGCAATCATCGCGGAAATCGTACGCGCATTGGTATTCGGGGATCCGGTTGCCGGCTGGCCGTCGCTGGTATGTATCGTGACATGCATTGGCGGAATCCAGCTGTTTTGTATGGGAATTATGGGACAGTATATTGCAAAAACCTATATGGAAGTCAAAAGACGTCCGCATTACATCATAAAGGAGAGTAACTGTACCCGGAACAAAAAGAACAACGCACAGAATTGACGCAGATATGCTTTTTCTATATAATGATACAGAAAGACTGCACTGCATTTGGGATGCCGCGCAGTCAGATCATAACAGGTGAGGAAGAATATGCGAAAGATAAAACGCTTTTTGAGTGCCCTGCTTTGTGGGGCAATTCTTATAACAGGAACACTTGCCGGAGTCAGTGTGCGTACAGATGCAGCAGCCAGCAGTTATGCCGTGCAGCTGCGTGCGGCAGGATTTCCGGATAGTTACATCAGTGCACTTTCCGCACTTCACACAGCATATCCGCAGTGGCAGTTTCAGGCGGTTAAGACCGGGCTTGACTGGAATACCGTGGTCAGCAAAGAGAGTGTAAACGGAGTCAATCTTGTTCCGAAGACCGGAAATGACGCAACCAAATCCACCGCAGACGGTGCATATGACTGGACCACCAATGTGTGGACGGTCTATGACGGATCTTCGTGGGTCGGTGCTGATGCAGACTATATCGCTTATTATTTAGATCCACGGAATTTTCTCAATGAAACCGATATTTTTCAATTTGAAAGTTTAAGTTTTAGCAAGGTGCAGACCAGGCAGGGAGTTTCTTCTATCCTGAAAGGAACCTTTATGGAGAATATGGTTGAGGACAGCGACGGATCTGAGCTGGATTATGCGCAGGCATTTATGGATATCGGTGAGGAAACCGGGGTCAGCCCGTATCATCTTGCATCCAGAGTGCGTCAGGAGCAGGGGTTAAAAGGAACCAGTTCCCTGATTTCCGGAACTTATAGCGGTTATAAGGGGTACTATAACTATTTTAATGTGGGGGCAGCGGGCATTACCTCCACACTGGTCATCAAAAACGGACTGGCATATGCAAAAAAAGCGGGATGGAATACCCGGTATGCAGCACTTGAAGGAGGAGCAAAAATTCTGGCGAAAAACTACATTGGCGTGGGTCAGGATACCTTGTATTTCCAGAAGTTTAATGTAGTAAACAAGAAGAATCTGTACAGCCACCAGTATATGGCAAACCTTGCGGCTGCTTACAACGAGGGCAGAAAGCTTGGACAGGGGTATGCGGACAAGCAGCAGGCATTTGTATTCCGTATTCCGGTTTATTCCGGTATGCCGGCATCAGCAGTGACATTTACAGCCAGTGGAAATCCGAATAACTATCTGAAATCGCTCAGCGTAACCGGACAGACACTGACACCGGTATTTCGCGGAGATACTACTTCGTATTCCCTCGTCGTGGACAGCAAAGTTTCCTCCGTTACCATAAGTGCATCACCGGTAGCTGCGAAATCTTCTGTGACGGGAACCGGCACCAAAAAACTTCAGACGGGAACCAATACCTGTAAAGTTACCTGCAAATCGGAGAGCGGAGCATCCAAAACCTATACGCTTACCATTGTAAAGAAAGCTGGTGCAGTGGCAGAGACCGAGAAGACTTCCGTGACTTCGAAAACATATCAGTTGAAAAACAAAATGGTTACGGGGATTGCGCCGGGAACAAAGGCGGCAGCATTTTTAAAAAAACTTAAAGTGACCGCGGGAACGGTCAAACTGTTCAGTGCATCCAAAAAGAGTGTTACCGGAATCGTTTCAACCGGCAATGTTCTGCAGGTGTATGACAGCAAAAACAAGAAAATTTCTTCCTATACGCTTGTGATTTATGGAGATGTAAACGGAGATGGAAAGATCAACAAAACAGATCTGAACCGTTTGAACAGGCATCTGAATGGTACCCAAAAGCTTACCGGATGTTATCTTAAGGCCGCAGATACAAACCGCAAAAAAGATGGGGTCAATGTGCTTGATCTGGTATATCTGAACAAACATCTTCAGGGGAAGATCACCATTGGGCAGTAAAAGAAAGGCAGAACATATGAGACAAAAAAGCAAAGCAAAAGGAAAACGGATACTGGGAGTGGTACTGGCACTGGTATTTCTGATCAGTTGTATCATGACACCGGATGTGCATGCACAGGCGGAGAGCATGATCATTGCTTTAAGCGCCAGATCCGTGAAAATAGGAGATACTTTGGCAGTGACAGTGACACTTCCGGCAGGGGTGACGGGAACGGTAAATCTGACATATCCCAAAGATCTTTTTACTTATCAGTCAGCAACAGCGGAAACCAGTGTAAATGCAGGCACGGTTTCTATGACTCTGGGGAGTTACGGTTCCGGAAACAAACGTGCAAGCGGAACTGTTAAATTTAAAGCAGATGCGGCGGGAACTGCAAGTTTTGCCGCATCCGCACCATCTGCGGGCAATCAGGAAGGGGACCGCGTGGATGTGGGAGGTGCAAGTGTATCTGTAGCTGTTGAAAATTCGGCAGTGGCAGCAGATGACAAATCAAAAGACAATACGCTGGCATCCCTGACGATTTCCGAAGGAACCCTTTCTCCGGAATTTCAGTCGAAAGTTACCGAATATCAGGCAAAAGTGGGAGATCAGGTGACATCTCTGGCAGTCAGCGCACAGCCAAATGATGCTAAGGCATCTGTGATCTCGGTCAGTGGGGCAGACAAACTGAAAACTGGTGTAAATAAAGTGCAGATCGTCGTGCAGGCGGAAAATGGTGTGAAAAAGACCTATACCATTCAGGTGACCAGAGGAGCTGCGCAGCAGGAATCACAGGATACACAGCAAAAAGGAGAGACACAGGCTCCGGCAGACGGGCAGCAGTATTTTACGATTGATGGAACAAATCTCTATCTGACAGACAGTATTCCGGATCGCTATGTTTTGGATGGCTTTGTCAAAGATACAGTGACTTTGTGGGAAAATCAGTATCCGTGCATGCGCAAAGACGGAATAGACACACCGCTGAGACTTTTGTATCTGGTGGATGAAAACGGACAAAACGGTGCTTTGTATATGCTGGATCTGGATGATCCGGAAGAAATTTATCCGTTTGTATGTATGAACTATAACCAGTATAAGCATACCATAGGGGAAGAGACAACATCTGCAGAAGCTTCTACCCAGGAAGGGGAAACGGGTCTGTTCCAGAGTACGGAAAGCCAGATGCGGCTGATTCTCTGTGCGTTCGTTGTGGTTGTACTGATTCTTCTGATTATCATAGTGGTTCTGATCGTCAAAAGAAAAAAAGATGATGACGATCCTTATGATGATTTTTATGACGATGATGATGACGACGATGAGGATTACGATGATCCGGACGATGAAAAACTGTATGAAACGGATGATCCGGATGACACCGGGATATCCAAGCGTTACGGAAAGGAAACATTCCGCAAAAAAGGCGGATTTATGCATAAACTGTTAGAGGGTATGGAGGATGATCTGGAGGATGATCTGGAGGATGATCTGGAGGATGATCTGGATGATGACCTGGATGATCCGGAAGAAGATACCGATGACAGGGAAAAAGAGCGGGAGGACCATTACCGGGATGCAGATGATGAAGATATCATGCTGCAGAAAGAACTGGCAGAAGAAGTTCGAAGCTCCATGCTCGGAAGAAAGAAGAAAACAACCAAAAAAGATACCGATGACGATATCGAATTTATTGATTTGTAGAATTGTAACAGGAGGTATAAATTTTGATTCCATATACAGATAAGGCGAAAAAAGCTCTGAATTATGCGAACCGCCTTTCCCGTTCGTCCGGCTGCAACTATGTCGGAACCGAACATATTCTGGCGGGGCTGCTCAAGGAAGGAACCGGTGTAGCAGCAGAAGTACTGACAGCCAATAATGTGGAACTGGAAGCGCTGCTTAAGCTGATTGATGAACTGGTTGCGGCAGGTGAGGAGGTGACGGTGGCAGACCGTGACGGATATTCTCCGCGTACCCAGATGGTGCTGGATCGTGCCAGGGAGATGGCAGACCGTTTTGACAGTGAACGGATCGGAACCGAACACCTGCTGCTTGCCATCATAAAAGAGGGGGATTGTGCAGCTTCCCGGCTTTTAAATACAATGGGAGCCAACCCACAGAAACTTTTTGTGGATATTCTTGCTGCGATGGGAGAGGACCCGGCACAGTACCGGGAAGAAATCCAGCGTGGAAGAAATGAGGAGGCAACACTTACCCCTACGCTCGATCAGTATTCCCGCGATCTGACAGCTATGGCGCGGGCCGGACGGTTAGACCCGGTAATTGGCAGGGAAAAGGAAACCGAACGGGTGATCCAGATCCTGTGCCGCAGAGGCAAAAATAATCCGTGTCTGATCGGAGAGCCGGGTGTCGGTAAGACAGCGATCGTTGAAGGAATTGCACAGAGTCTGGTAAACGGAAACGTACCGGATATTGTGGCAGATAAACGTCTGGTATCTCTGGACATGTCCGGGCTCGTTGCAAAATCCAAATACCGCGGGGAATTTGAAGACCGTATTAAAAAAGTGATAAATGAAGTGGAAACGGCTGGGAACGTGCTGCTGTTTATTGATGAACTGCACACGATTATTGGCGCAGGTGGAGCAGAAGGTGCACTGGATGCGTCCAATATTTTAAAACCGGCACTTGCACGCGGAGATGTGCAGGTGATCGGTGCAACCACGATCGAAGAGTATCGCAAGTATATTGAAAAAGACGCAGCACTTGAGCGGCGGTTCCAGCCGGTACAGGTGGAGGAACCGACAGAGGAAGAATCCATTGAGATTTTAAAAGGGCTGCGAAAGCTGTATGAAAAGCATCATCATGTGCAGATTACGGATGAGGGAGTGGAAGCATCCGTGCGTTTATCTGCCCGTTATGTCAATGACCGTTTTCTGCCGGATAAGGCGATTGATCTGATGGATGAGGCAGCTGCTAAGGCGCGGCTGGGAATGATGCACGGTTCTGACGATATGATGCAGTTAAACCGCGAGATCCATCAGACGGAACTGGATATGGAACATGCGCTGCAGGAGGGAGATATCGAGAAAGCCCGCACATTGAAAGAGACACGGGAGAACCTGCAGGCATCTAGGGAAAAACTCGAAAAAAAGAACCGCCGCGTATCTAAAAACAAAGTTCCGGTGGTGGGCGAAAATGAGATTGCCGATGTGGTGGCTGGATGGACAAAGATTCCGGTCAGCCGTCTGACAGAAAGTGAGGCATCCCGTCTGCAGAAACTGGAAGAAACACTGCACAAGCGCGTGATTGGACAGGAAGAAGCGGTATCTGCAGTTTCCAAGGCTGTCCGCCGTGGTCGCGTGGGACTCAAAGACCCGAAGCGTCCGATCGGTTCGTTCCTGTTTTTGGGACCAACCGGTGTCGGAAAGACGGAAGTTTCCAAAGCACTGGCAGAGGCTGTGTTTGGCAACGAGGAATCCATGATCCGGGTAGATATGTCGGAGTATATGGAAAAGCACAGTGTATCCAAAATGATTGGCTCCCCGCCAGGATATGTGGGCCATGAGGATGGAGGACAGCTTTCTGAAAAAGTCCGCAGAAATCCGTTTTCTGTGATTTTGTTTGATGAAATTGAAAAAGCCCATCCGGATGTGTTTAACATCTTACTTCAGGTGCTGGATGACGGGCATATTACAGATTCCCAGGGACGCAAAGTAGATTTCAAGAATACCATTATCATCATGACCAGTAATGCGGGCGCACAGTCGATCATCGAGCCGAAGAAGCTTGGCTTTGGTGCAAAAGAAGATGAAAAGCAGGATCACGAGCGGATGAAAGCCAGCGTGATGGAAGAAGTCAAACGTATTTTTAAACCGGAGTTTTTAAACCGTATTGATGAGACAATTGTATTCCGTGCGCTGAACAAAGACGATATGAAAAAAATCATCGGCATTATGGTGCGTGATTTACAGAAACGCTGTAAGGAACAGCTGCAGATTGATCTGGTGGTACGGGAAGCTGCAAAGGAATTTATTGTTGAAAAAGCGTATGACCGCAAATACGGTGCCAGACCTCTGCGCAGAAAGCTGCAGGATGAGGTGGAAGACCGTTTGGCAGACGCACTGATCCGTGGAGAAATCCATGCGAAAGACCGTGTGATCGTGACGACGAAGAACAAGGAAATCATTGTATCAAAAGATAAAAAGTGATATAATTTAAGAACCAAATAATCAACCACACAGGAGGAAAAATCATGGCTGCAATCAGTGAATTAATTCGTACGGAAGGAAACGGAACCCTTAGTTTCGGCGATTACACTCTGGGAGCGAAAGCAAAGCTTGATAACTACGAATTTCATGGAGATAAATACAAAGTAAAAACGTTCAAGGAGATTACAAAGCTGGAGCGTAACGGACTGTTTGTATATGAATCTGTACCGGGTACAGCTGTCACCAATTTTACAGAGGATGAGAATACTGTCAGCTTTACGGTAGAGGGACCGGAAGATGCACAGATCACATTGGAGCTGGCAGAAGAGACAGAGTACGAGATTGATATCAATGGCAAGTCTGCAGGAACAATGAAGACCAATCTTGGAGGCAAATTAAGCCTGAGCGTAGAATTAGAAGGAGCAGATGCGGTAGCAATCCGCGTAGAAAAGAGATAATATATGGCAAAAGCAAAAACCAGTGCGTTTTTTTGCCAGAATTGCGGATATGAATCATCCAAATGGATGGGCCAGTGTCCGGCATGCAGAGAGTGGAACACGTTCGTAGAGGAACTGGTGGACCGGAAAGCACTCAGTACTTCCGGAAAAATAAAACCAGCGACAGAAGCGAAACCTGTTCCGCTTTCTGCAATAAAGACATCGGATGAGGAGCGGATTTCCACATCCATGCCGGAGCTGGATCGTGTATTGGGCGGGGGAGTTGTAAAAGGCTCCCTCGTTCTGGTTGGAGGAGATCCGGGAATCGGTAAATCAACGCTTTTATTACAAGTCTGCCGGAATCTGTCCGGGCAGAATCTTTCGGTACTGTATGTGTCCGGGGAAGAGTCCCTGCAGCAGATCAAACTGCGTGCAGAGCGGATTGGCACATTCAGTGATCATCTGGAACTGTTGTGTGAGACCAGTCTGGACACCATACGCACGGTAATTGAACGGAATAAGCCACAGATTGTGGTGATCGACAGTATCCAGACCATGTATAACGAAAACGTTTCCTCGGCGCCTGGCAGCGTGTCACAGGTGCGTGAGTCTACAGGTGTTCTTATGCAGATCGCAAAAGGAATGGATATCTCGATCTTTATTGTCGGGCATGTGACAAAGGAAGGGGTCGTGGCAGGTCCACGTGTACTGGAACATATGGTGGATACGGTTCTTTATTTTGAAGGAGACCGTCATGAAAGCTACCGGATTCTGCGTGGCGTGAAGAACCGTTTTGGCTCCACGAACGAGATCGGTGTTTTTGAGATGCGCACAGAGGGACTGGTTGAAGTGGAGAATCCGTCCGAGTATATGCTCAGCGGCAAACCAAAGGATGCTTCCGGTTCTGTCGTGGCATGTTCCATCGAGGGTACCCGTCCGATTCTTTTGGAAATTCAGGCGCTGATCTGTCACAGCTATTTCAACAATCCGAGGAGAACTGCGACCGGAACGGACTTTAACCGCGTGAATCTGCTGATGGCAGTTTTGGAAAAACGTATTGGAATGCAGTTGTCGGATTGTGATGCTTATGTAAATATCGCGGGCGGAATCCGTATGAATGAACCGGCAATTGATCTGGGAATTGTGCTTGCCATTATGTCAAGCAAACTGGATCTGACGATTGATGAGAAGACCATCTGCTTTGGCGAGGTGGGATTAAGCGGGGAAGTGCGTGGTGTAAGCATGGCAGAACAACGTGTGGCAGAGGCAGCCAAACTTGGTTTTGAAGTATGCATTCTGCCAAAAGTATCCCTTCCTTCTGTAGGGAAGAAGTATGCAATGAAGCTGATCGGGGTGGCAAATGTCAGGGAGGCACTGGATGCAATTCAGGCATAGGCTATGTTATAGGAATTTCTTGTATTGTGTGAAAAATAAAAAACATGATATAACAATTTTAGAATACAACATAAATTGTCTGAATATAATTTAATTTGTAATTTCTGATTGACAAAATTCGAGCTGGGTGGTATTATAACAAAGCTGACTCGTGCAGAGCAGTTCTGATCGGATAAAGCCAAGTGATATTGAGCTCCGACAGAATAAATTGCCGAGAAAAAAGTTGTTGACAAAAAGCGACAGACGTGATAAGATATCAGAGTTGCCGCGAAAGAACGACAACAAAGAAAAATAAAAAAGTTGTTGACAATGACTTGAAAACATGATAAAATATACAAGCTGTTGGAAATAACAACAACGAACATTGATAACTGAAC
>ENA-OZVY01000837-OZVY01000837.1-human-gut-metagenome-genome-assembly--contig:-NODE-837-length-11649-cov-6.222529_pt1 | contig 11649 bp, 9 predicted proteins | sample MGYA00243453_ERZ654061 | MGnify/ENA primary metagenome ERZ654061 (study PRJEB26926, sample SAMN06165135) | human gut metagenome | biome: ENVO:00009003; feature: ENVO:2100002; material: ENVO:00002003... | reverse complement strand
TGCATATCGTCGGCAGCGTCAGATGTGTATAAGAGACAGTTGCCGCGCATGGCAAAGGCCTTGAACTCTTCAAAAAACTTCTTCACGGGAAGCACCTCTTTGCTGAAAATGTGCGAAAAACGAAAACTTATCGTATAAAAACGGAATAATATTGCGGATTGGATTTACTTTTTGGGAATGAGAACGGTCTTGCCGCCCATGTAGGGTTGGAGGACCTTGGGGATCAGCACGCTGCCGTCGGCCTGCAGATTGTTCTCAAGGAATGCAATCAGCATGCGCGGGGGTGCGACGACGGTGTTGTTCAGCGTGTGTGGCAGGTACATCTTGCCGTCCTCGCCCTTGACGCGAATTTTCAGGCGGCGGGCCTGCGCGTCACCGAGGTTCGAGCAGGAGCAGACCTCGAAATACTTCTTCTGGCGCGGGGACCAGGCCTCGATGTCGCAGCTCTTGACCTTCAGGTCGGCGAGGTCGCCGGAGCAGCATTCGAGCTGGCGGACGGGGATGTCCATCGAGCGGAACAGCTCGACGCTCCACTTCCACATTCTGTTGTACCAGTCCATGCTGTCCTCGGGCTTGCAGACGACGATCATCTCCTGCTTTTCAAACTGGTGGATGCGGTAAACGCCGCGCTCCTCGATGCCGTGCGAGCCCTTCTCCTTGCGGAAGCAGGGGGAGTAGGACGTGAGCGTCTGGGGAAGGCTGCTCTCGGGCAGAATTTCGCCGATGAAGCGGCCGACCATCGAATGCTCGCTCGTGCCGATGAGGTAGAGGTCCTCGCCCTCGATCTTGTACATCATGGCGTCCATGTCGTTCTGGCTCATGACGCCCTCGACCACGTTGCCGTGGATCATAAACGGCGGGATGCAGAATGTGAAGCCCTTGTCGATCATAAAGTCGCGCGCGTAAGCGAGCACGCCCTCGTGCAGGCGCGCGATGTCGCCGAGCAGGTAGTAGAAGCCCGCGCCGGAGACGCGGCCCGCGGCGTCCATGTCGACGCCGTCAAAGCTCTCCATGATCTGCGTGTGGTAGGGAATTTCAAAATCGGGGACCTTCGGCTCGCCGAAACGCTCGACCTCGACATTGCAGCTGTCGTCCGGGCCGATGGGGACGCTGGGGTCGATGATGTTCGGAATCAGCAGCATGATCTTGTGGATCTTCTGCTCATACTCCTCTTCGAGCTTTTCAAGCTCGGCCAGGCGGTCGGCGTTCGCCTTGACGGTTGCCTTGATCTTTTCGGCTTCTTCGAGCTTGCTCGGGTCCTTCTTCGCCTGACCCATCAGCATGCCGATCTGCTTCGAGAGGGCGTTGCGGCTGGCGCGCAGCTCGCTTGCCTCGGTGATGGCGGCGCGGTTCTTGGCGTCAAGCTCGATGACCTCGTCGACGAGGGGGAGCTTTTCGTCCTGGAACTTCTTCTTGATGTTTTCCTTGACCAGATCGGGATTTTCCCGCAGGAATTTCATATCCAGCATAATGATTTACCTCGTTATCGTTGTAAAGTAAATGACCATTTGACTTCTTATTTTACGCCGTCCGGAAACAGCTTGTCCACAATGGACTGGTAGCGCGCGGCGGGGGAGGGGGCGTCGTCGCCGGTGATACCGGTACGCAGCGGCTCCTTGGGCAGGAATTCCACCGTGCCGGTCTCCTCGAATGAGCGGATGTTGTCTTTCGCGGCGTCGAGATCGCCGGTGTTGTAGGCGTTTTCGATCTCAAGCAGCCAGTCGAGCGCGCGCAGCTGGTTGGACTGAAGGCCGACGGTCTCGTCGAGCGCCTTTTTGTCCTCTTCCGCGGTCGCAAGCTGCTCTTCAAGCTCAGCGATGTGCGCTTCGAGCGAGTCGTTCTGCTGTAAGGTGCTTTGCAGGGCGGTGTTGCCGTCCTTGATCTCGTTGATGCTGCGCTGATTCATGAGAAATGTCCACAAAATCAGCAAAAATGCCACGGTGAAGAGGATCGCAACGTAAGTATATACTTTTTTCATGCGCTCGCGCTCGGTGGTGGGCTTTTCTTCGCCGGGCACGGGCGGCTTATTCGGGTCCTTGGGGCCCTCGTGAATCAAATCGGACATGGTTATTCGTCTCCGTTCTTTCTGCGTTTGATGGCGGCGAGCGCTTCGAGCAGATCGTTTAAGTCGTCGATGCCGTAATAGTCGAGCTCAATGCGGCCTTTTTTCCTGCCGGACACGATGCGGCAGGTGCGGCCGATCTTATCGCTGAGCTCCTGCGCGGCCAGACGGCCGTAGCTCTCGGCGATGAGCTCGTCGTTCGTGGGCTTGCGCTCTTCCTTAGGATTACTCAGGCGCTTGGCGAGCGCCTCGGTCTGGCGGACGCTGAGACCCTGCTTGACGATCAGGTTTGCCGCGTCGAGCTGCAAATCGGCCTTGAGCGGCAGCAGCGCGCGGGCATGACCGCCGGAGAGGTCGCCGTTTTGCAGCATTTGCCGCACTTCAGGGCAAAGCCCTAACAATCTCAGACTGTTTGCCACGGCGGAGCGGGACTTGCCGACACGCTCGGCGGCCTCCTCCTGCGTGAGATGGTAGTTGTCCATCAGCGTTTTGTAGCCCTCGGCTTCTTCGATGGGGTCAAGGTCTTCGCGCTGGAGGTTTTCGATGAGCGAGAGCTCGGTCATCTTGCGGTCATCCGCCTCGATGACGATGGCGGGCACTTCGGCAAGACCGGCGATGCGCGCGGCGCGCCAGCGGCGCTCGCCCGCGATGATCTGATAGTAGCCGGAAGAAAGGCGGCGGACCGTCAACGGCTGGATAATGCCGTGCTCGCGGATGGAATCGGCCAGATCCTGCAGAGCCTCTTCATCGAAGTGGCGGCGCGGCTGATTGGCGTAGGGTTCGATCTGCGAGATGGGGAGGTAGAGGTTGTCGGACGTGTCGGTGCGCAGGGCGGCGTCGCCCAGCAGCGCGCCGAGCCCCTTGCCGAGCCCGCGGTTTGCATTTGCCATGGAAACTTCTCCTTTCTGTGGGATGAAGCGGGCGGAATGCGCCCTTATATTTAATGTATCAGCGATTCTGCTTCAAAAACTCGTTGGCGAGGTCGCTGTACGCTTCCGCGCCGCGGGAGGTGCGGTCGTAGTAGTTGATCGGCTTGCCGTGGCTCGGTGCCTCGGAAAGACGCACGTTGCGGGGGATGACGGTCGAATACACCTTGCCGGGGAAGTAGCGCTTGACCTCTTCCGCAACTTGGAGGGCAAGATTCGTGCGCCCGTCGAACATCGTGAGCAGAACGCCTTCGAGCTCCAGGCCGGGATTCAGGCTGCGGCGCACCATGCGGACCGTGTGCATCAGGTCGGACAGGCCTTCGAGCGCGAAATATTCGCCCTGCACGGGAACGATCAGGGAATTCGCGGCGCAGAGGGCGTTGACCGTTAAGAGTTCGAGCGACGGCGGGCAGTCGATGAGGATAAAGTCGTAATTGGGCGAGAGAATATCGAGCGCCTGCTTGAGCAGGAATTCGCGGTTTTCGCGGTCGATCATCTCAATACCCGCGCCCGCCAAGGCTTTCGAGGAGGGGAGCACATCGCCGTAGCGCGTGTGCGCCACGCTGGCCGTGACGTCCGCACCGTTGATGAGCACGTCATAAACGCCGCGCGAGGCCGCCTTGTCCACACCCATGCCGGAGGTGGAGTTGGCCTGCGGGTCGAAGTCACACAGCAGGACGCGATTGCCTTTCTCCTTGAGGGAGGAGGTCAGGTTGACACAGGTCGTCGTTTTGCCGACGCCGCCCTTTTGATTGACGATTGCAACGATTTTAGCCAAAAAAACACCCACCTTAGTCATAGAAGCATTGATCCATTTTCATTCTTGTTCAGTATAGCACAAAACGGCTCAATTTCAACAGGGAAGCTCAAATTTTGCAAATTTGTTTCACGTGAAACATGACAAGGCGCAGGCCTTTACGCCCCGATTTGCCCCTGTTTGGGCCGGTGATGGGGTATCGCCGCTGGGGCAGTGCTGAGGACAGAAAAGGGCCATGGTAAAGGCGCTGACCTTTACCATGACCTGAAATCAGTGTTTCACGTGAAACAAATCACTCCTGCGGCTGGGTCAGCAGCATCGTACCGTAGGGCTCGAGCGTCAGGCGAAGCAGGCCGTTGCCGCAGAAGAACTCCTGATGGGACAGGGCGTCCTCGGCGAGCGTGCCGTCCCACGGAAGGGTGAGTGTGACGGGCTCGTCGCCCGCATTGACTGCCGTGAGGCAGTGGTCGTGCTCCGTGCGGCGCGAGAACGCCAGCGCGCGGCCCTGCGCGGCATGGTAGACGATCGTGCCGCTTTGCAGCGCCTCGTGCGATTTGCGCAGCGCGCCGAGCTGTTGGAAGTATTGCACCAATTCGGCATTCTCGCGTCCCCACGGGTAGGTTCCGCGGTTGAACGGGTCTTCAAAGCCCTGCATGCCGGCCTCGTCACCGTAGTAGAGCATCGGCGAGCCGGGGAAGGTGTAGAGGATCAGAGCCGCGAGCTTGAGGAGCGACATGCCGCGCGCAAGGTCGGAATGGCTGAGCTGATAGACCGCGCGCTCGTCGCGCGTCTGCGGCGCGGGGGAGGTGAGGCCCAGAATCGTCAAAAGCCTTGGCGTGTCGTGGGTCGAGAGGAAATTCATCGCGCCGTAGAACGCGGGCGCAGGATAGTTTTCGCGCAGCTCCTCCATGCTGTCGCGGAAGTATTCCGCGCCGCCGCCGAGCAAATAGGCCATCAGCGCCGTGCGGAACGGGTAGTTCATCAGGCCGTTCGTCTCGCGGCCCAAAAGGTACTTGCGGCGCTGGGAGTAGGCGATCTTCGTCGTGCCGTCCTCCCAGACCTCGCCGAGAAGATAAGTGTCGGGGTTCTCCTCGTTCATCGCTGCGCGGATTTTGGCGATGAACTCGTCGGGAAGCTCGTCGGCGACGTCGAGCCGCCAGCCGGATGCGCCCGCACGCAGCCAGCGCTTGATAATGGAGTTGTTGCCCTCAATAATGTAGTCAACATAGCTCTTTTCCAGCTCGTTGACTGCGGGCAGGTTCTTGATGCCCCACCAGGCGTCGTACTCGTCGGGGAAGGGGTGGAAGTTGTACCAGCGGTAGTAGGGCGACTGCTCGCCCTGCGCCGCACCGAGGTCGTCGTAAAAGCTGTCGGCGTTGAAGTAGACGCTCTTTCGCCCCGTATGGTTGAAGACACCGTCGAGCATCACGTAGATGCCGCGCTTTTTCGCCTCCGCGCAGAGCGTGCGGAAGTCCGCTTCATCGCCGAGCAGCGGGTCAATGCGCTCATAACAGGCCGTGTCGTAGCGGTGGTTGGTCGAGGCCTCGAAGATCGGGCAGAGGTAGAGTGTCGTCACACCGAGAGAGGCGAGGTAGTCGAGCTTTTCCGTGATCCCCTGCAAGTCACCGCCGAAAAAGTCGCTGCACGTGATCTCGCCCTCGGCGTTCGGGCGGTATTCGGGAAGCTCGTCCCAATTTTCGTGCAGCGTGCGCGGGCCGACAAGGCCTGCAACATCACGAGATTTAGCGCGGCGGAAGCGGTCGGGGAAGATCTGATACGTCACGCCGCGGCCGAACCACGCGGGCGTTTTGTGTGTGTCGTCGTAGACCGTGAGCTGCCAGGGCTCGACCGCGTCCCACGCGCAGAGGCCGTTTTTGCCGTAGCAGCTCGTGCCGCCGTCCGCCCACGAGAGGCGGAAGTGGTACCAGACGAGCTCCACGTCATCCGGCGCGGTGAAGATGCCGCGATAGACGACGTGGCCGTCCTCCTGCGCGGGAGTAAGCTCCACCGTCGTCCATTGGTCGGCAAACTCGCCGTGAGCAAGCAGCTCACAGCGCGTGACCGCCGCGCCGCGCTCGGGGCGAAAGCAGAACGAGACATCGGCGCCGCAGGGCACCGCGCCAAAGGGAGATTTGAAGAGAAGATCGCGCGGATCAAACCATTTAGTTGACATAACGCATTCCTTTCTGCCAAATAAAGCGGCTGAAACAGGCAAAAGCGCGCCGAAACGGCGCGCTTAACCCAGCAGTGTATTTTCGCCCGTGATCGCGGAGGACGCGGACGTGTTGGAGAAGTAAGCGTTGAGCACCTGCACGGCGGTGGAGGCCAATGCTGCGCCGGAGCCGCCCTTTTCGATGACGATGGCCACGGCGATCTGCGGATCGTCGTAGGGGGCGAAGCAGACGAACGCGCCGTTGTTGTTCTTCGTGTCGCCAGTCTGGACCGTACCGGTCTTGGCCGCGGCGTCGACGATACAGGCCTTGAAATACTGCGACACCGCGCCGTCAGTCGCGAGGTCGTGCATACCGGCGAGGACGGCGGAGAGATTTTCGCCGCTCATGGCGATCGTCTCGACCGGCTCGGCGTCGTAAACGTATTCGAGCGCGCCGGAGCCGCTGGAGCGGACGTTTTTCAAAAGGTGCGTAGCGTAGCGGTCACCCCCGCCGCAGAGCGTCGCGATGTAATTTGCGAGCTGGAGGGGGGAGTATTCCTGGTTCGCCTGACCGAACGCCGCCCACGGGGCAAGGTTCTCGCCCTCGTTCTGCGAGGGAAGGCGGCCCGCGGTGTCGCCGATCTCAATGCCGGTCGGCGCGCCGAGACCGAATTTCGCGTAATACTCGCGCAGCGTGTCCATGCCCATGCGGTAGCCCATTTCGGCGAAGAAATAGTTGCAGGAGTTCATGATCGCGCCGCGGACGTTGAGCGAGCCGTGGCCGCTGCGCTTCCAGCAGTAGGTGTAGCTCGCGGAGTAGCCGGGGTACGTCCACTTGCCGGAGTCGTAGATCTTTTCGCGCACGGTCGTCGCGCCGGATTCGAGCGCGGCGATGGCCGTCAAGGGCTTCAAGGTCGAGCCGGGGGCGTATTTTCCCTGCGTGGCACGATTCCACATCGGCTGCAAGGGGTCGGTGGAGAGCTCTGCAAGGTCCTGACGGAACGTCGAGAGGGAATAGGTCGGATAGGACGCGAGCGCCAGCACGTCGCCCGTGCCGACCTGCACGACGGCCACGGCCGCGCCGCGGTCGATGCCGTCGGATTTTGTCATGGAAGAGACGGTATTTTTGAGCGCCTCCTCCACCTGAGCCTGAAAGTCGATGTCGATCGTCAGCGCCACGGTGGAGCCGGGCTTGGGCTCCACAGAGTAGAGCTCGCCGGTGATCTTGCCGGAGTCGTTGTCGAAGGTCACAAGGCGCTTGCCTGCGTTGCCGTGAAGATAGTCTTCAAACGCATTTTCCACGCCGGAGATGCCGACGGTGCTCGCGAGCGTGTAGCCGTCCTTATCCTTATAATCGTCCCAGTCCTGAATGCTGCCGGTGTAGCCGAGGACGTGGGCGGCGTAGTCGGTCTCGTAAACGCGCACGGACGAGGTATCCACCTGCACGCCGGCATAGTTGCCATCCTTGATGAGGGAAATGAGCGAAACATCCACGTCGCTCGCAAATTCGAAGGTCGTGGAGCCGTTCATCTTGGCGGAGGCGAGGGAGTAGCGCAGCCCGATGAGCGTGCGCACCGTGGAATTCGGGAGCGTTTCGTCGATCCCGTACTCGCTGCGCAGCTTCAGATACAGCGCAGAGCCTGTCAGTGTAGTGGGGAGGCCGTCGTCGCCGACGTTCTTTTCATTGATCCACTTGAGCGAGACGAGGTATTTGACGAGCGTTTTCGCGCTGCCGTTCGCGGTGTCGTAGGCGTAGGGCGAGGTCCTGGCGAGCGGAAGCGCGTCCTTAATTTCAACGCCCTGCGCGTTCATCAGTCCGATGACGCGCAGCAGTGCGTCGTTGAGCTCATCGGAAGAGACGAGCGAGGAATCAAAATTCAGCGTGTAGACCGCGCGGTTCGACACGAGCACCTTGCCGTTGCGGTCGGTGAGGATGCCGCGCGAGGCCTTGACGGTCTCGGTCTTGGCGTTCGTGCGGATGGACTTATCGAGGTAATCGTCGCCGTTGACGATCTGCGCGTCGAACAGCGTGACGACGAACACGAGCGCGCAGAGAAACATCGCCGCGCCGAGCGCAATCAGGCGGCGGGTAAAGCGTTTGGGATCCATAGCGGCCTCCTTTCCTTGAGGCTTGGGGAAAATGGGGAAAATCAGTCGGGGAAGATGCGGCGGATGGCGCGCAGCGCCGGATAGACCGGCAGAAGAAGCAGGCACGAGAGCGCCGTTTCGCGCGCAAAGAGCGAGAGCATCGGCAAAATGGCGGTCGAGCCGCTGCGCGGCAGCAGAGCGAATGCCTGCAAAAGATCGACAAGCAGAAACGCCAGCACGGTCGAGAGCAGCGCACGGGCAAAGCCCTGCTGCAACAAATTACTGACAACTGTTGCGATGAGCAGTGCCGCAAGCGTGAACGCGATCGTGTACAAGCACGCGAATGGCGCGGGGAGCACAAGGTCGCACAGCGCGCCGAAGACGATGCCCGCGATGACGGCTGAGCGCGGCAGTTCGAACGATGCCATGACCGCCAAAATGACGGGCGGCAGAAAGGGGATGACGCCGAAAAACGTCATCGACCCGAGAAGCAGCCGCCGCAGGAAAAAGAGCGCCGCGGCGGCGAGCGCGTAAAACGTCCACTTAAGCGCGGTGGTTTGGGTGAGATTCATGCGCGCCTCCCTCAGTCGACAATGTCGTAGTCCGTGATGACGAACACCTCGGTCAGGGCGGCAAAGTCCATCATGGGGGCGAGGACCGCGTAGCGGGCAAGGCCGTCGTCGCCGGTCTGGAGCGATTCGACCGAACCGATGACAAGGCCGCTCGGGTAATATCCGCCAAGGCCCGACGTGACGATCTGGTCGCCGATGAGCACCTCGTCGTCCGACGTGAGGTATGAGAGCTTCAGTTTGCCCTGACCCATCAGGGCGAAGTCACCCTCCGCCACGGCGACCTCGCCGGTGCGGAAGATGCGCGCGCCGAGCTCAGTGTCCGTGTCGATGGCGGTCAGCACTGTCGACCAGTTGAGGCCGACCTCGGAAATGACGCCGACGAGATACCCCTCGGCGCTGACGACGCAGTCGCCCACGGCGATGTCCTGATCGGTGCCGTGGTTGAGAGACAGCGACGACGTCCAGCTGCTCTCGCTGTGGGCGAGCACGGCGGTGGAGACGAATGTGAAGTCGCGCCGCTGCTGCTGGAGCTTCAAAAGCTCGCGCAGGAGCTTATTTTCCTCGCTGTCGGCCTGCGCCTGACGCTGCTGGGCGCGAAGGTCCGCGATCTCTTTTTTGAGCGCCGCGTTTTCCTCCTTGAGTGTGGTCGTGTCCTCGTAATACTGGCGCTTGTCGGTCGCCCAGTCGCTCACGGCGGTGGCGGCGGCGCGGAACGGGTACGTCAGCACGCCCGCGATGTTTTCAAGCACCGAGGACGTCGAGGAAAAGTAGGTCAAAAGGCTCAATGCCACGGCGACCGCCGCGGCGACGGCCAGAATGCGCAGCCCGTGCTGACGGAAAAATTCTTTCAAGGCTTACCCTCCTTTCAGTAGGGCAGGGGAGAGGTTAGAGGAGCTTGACGCCAAAGCGCGCGAGCACTAAGCCAAGCTGCTCAACGGGAAGTCCCATGACGTTGAAAAAGTCGCCGTCGATGCGCTCGACGAAGAGCGCGCCGCGGCTCTGCACGCCGTAGGCGCCGGCTTTGTCCATCGGCTCGCCGGTTTTGATGTAGGCGCGGATCTCGTCATCCGTCATCGGGCGGAAAAAGACGCGCGTGGACACGGCGAAGCGCTCTTCCTGCGCGCCGCGGCGAACGCTCACGCCCGTGCAGACCGTGTGAGCGCGGCCGGCAAGCGCGCGCAGCATGCGCAGCGCATCGTCCTCATCGCGCGGCTTGCCGAGGCGGTCATTGTCCAAAAAGACCATCGTGTCCGCCGTGATAATGAGATCATCGGGCGCGCAGAGCGCGGCGGCAGCGTCGCACTTCTTCTTTGCAATGTAGCGCACCGTGTCCTCGGGAGAAAGACCTTCCGGATAGCTCTCGTCAATGTCGAGCGAGAGGGTCTTAAAGTCCTCCACGCCGATGCGGGCGAGCAGCTCCTGACGGCGCGGGGATTGAGATGCCAAAACGATTGCCATGATATTGCCTCACTGTTTGATAATAAAAAGTATAATCAAGATAAAAAATTACAATTTGGAATTTATTCTGCGCCGCGATAGAAGAGACCACGGGTGATATTCTCCGGCGCTTCGACCGTCTCACCCTGATACGCGCGCAGCACGCGGACGCATTCAGAGGCGCTCTCGGTCGTGAAACGGAGTTGAGCGAAGCGCAGACCGAGCGTCTGCCAATCCTTCGATTTGTCCGCGAGATAAAGAATCTTTCCGTTCTCGATCTCACTGCGGCAGCCCCACGCGCGCAGCACGGGGAAGTGCTCGCCGCGCCGGTCGGTCAGCTCCGGGGCGCTTGCGCACGCGCCGTCACAGGGAACGGAGGCGGGGCGCTCGGTAAAGTATCGACAGCCGAACGCGTTCGCATTCAGGCAGTTTTCCGTGAGCATCAGGGGAAGGCGGCCATAGACGATGGCCTCGCACGGGAGACACTTGCTGAGGTCACGAATCTGCGCGTCGCGCAGCTCGAACGAGACGCACGCGCTCGAAAGTCCCTGTTCTTTCCAGAAAGCGAGCGCGGCGGAGTTGTAGACGTTCAGCGGCCAGCCGCCGTGCAGCTTGCAATCAAGTCCACGCGCGAGCGGCAGGTGGCCGAGGTTGCCGATCGACACGCCCGTGACGCCTTTTTTGGCGGCGTCCTCGAGCAGCGCGCGCAAAATAGGCTCGTCCTGCGTGCGGTAGATGCGCGGCAGCACCGCGAAAAATTCGGTTCTGCCGAGATGTGGCGAAAGGTCAAGCTGGGGCAGCAGCTCGACGGGCACATACACCCGCGCGGGAGCGAGGGCGACAAGCTCTTCGCTTAGCTGCTCGGCCCTGTGGAGGGAGACGGTCAAAAGCGGCTTGTCCGCGCTGTTTTTGACGATTGTTGGCGGAACAAAGTCGAATACGCGGCGTTCCGGCACGGCGGTGCGCTGCGCTTCCATCTGCGCGAGCGCTTCGCGGCGCAGGGCATTGAGCGCACCTGCGCTGACGGCGAGACCGCCGTCGAGTGCGACGGCGCACTGCGCCGCCGAAAATGCCGTGCCGCCGGTTTTCCTGAGGCGCGTTTCGACCTCTTCCGCGGTGACGGCGCGGCTGCGCGCCGCCTCGGGAATTGCGCCGGTGACGGTCACAGCATGGCCGTCTGCGTCCTCGGCTGTCAGGTGCATCGGCTGACCGGCGCGGATGGTGCATTCCAATGTGAGCGGCACGAGCCGCAGATTTTCCTTTTCATAGCGCGTGCGAATCTCGCTGAACCAGTCCTCGGGCCATCTTGCGTTTTCAGGCCGCGTGCCGAACATCTCACGTCCGCGCACGCCGCGGTAGTACCCCTCGGTAAAGCCGTCGCGCGAGAAAGCGAGGGCGAGCTTTTTCTGCTCGTCCTTCGTCGGCGTGCGATGCTCGCGCAGAAGGCGCGCGTATATCTCCGTCACGGCGGCGACATACTCCGGCCGCTTCATGCGCCCTTCGATCTTGAGGCAGGCAACGCCCAAGTCCATCATCTCCGGCACGAAGGGCGCGAGGTTCGCGTCCTTCAAGCTCAGCGGATGGCCGTCCGCCCTGCCGGAAAAGCCCTGTCTCTTATACACATCTCCGAGCCCACGAGACCCTAAGACATCTCG
>ENA-OZVY01000755-OZVY01000755.1-human-gut-metagenome-genome-assembly--contig:-NODE-755-length-12358-cov-4.594489_pt1 | contig 12358 bp, 7 predicted proteins | sample MGYA00243453_ERZ654061 | MGnify/ENA primary metagenome ERZ654061 (study PRJEB26926, sample SAMN06165135) | human gut metagenome | biome: ENVO:00009003; feature: ENVO:2100002; material: ENVO:00002003... | reverse complement strand
AATAAATTGACGGTAAGTATTCTGCCGCCAGTGAGCGCCGAACGGGTCGCCGCTGCCGATCCGAAGGAGCTGATGGAGCAGGTGCGGGCGTCGATGTGCGTAAGGCTCGCCGAAATCAAGAAACAGAAATAAACGATTATGTCCGATAAAAAGATAGATAACACCAGCAACAGCTATGGCGACGATGCCATTGTGACCCTCTCGCCGAGGGAGCACATCCGGTTGAGGCCGGGTATGTATATCGGCAAGCTGGGCGACGGCTCGCAGGCCGACGACGGCATTTACGTCCTGATCAAGGAGGTGGTGGACAACTCTGTCGATGAGTTCATCATGGGCGCCGGCAAGCAGATCGACGTGACGGTCGAGGACGACATCGTGACTGTCCGCGACTACGGGCGCGGTATTCCGCTCAAGTCCCTCGCTGCGGCCGTCAGCGAGATGAATACCGGCGGCAAGTACGGCGGTTCGGCCTTCAAGAAGACCGTCGGACTGAACGGTGTCGGCGTCAAGGCCGTCAATATGCTTTCGAGCGAATTTACCGCCCGTTCGGTGCGCGACGGCGAGGCCCGCACGGTGACTTTCGCGCAGGGGCTCGAGCAGAGCGACCGCTGGGAGAGCGGCGTGCAGGAGAAAAACGGTACGTTTATCAGTTTCCGTGTGGACCGGGAGGTGTTCGGCGACTATTCCTACAATCTGGAGTACGTCGAGCAGATGATTCGCAACTATACTTACCTCAATCTGGGGCTGACCTTCCGTTTCAACGGTCAGAGCTATGTTTCGAAGAACGGCTTGCTGGACCTTCTGGGCGAGAACATGACCGAGGAGCCGCTCTATGCGCCGATCCACCTTTCGGGCGAGGATATCGAAGTGGCCATCGCACACGGTACGGGTTACGGCGAGAGTTACTATTCGTTCGTCAATGGACAATACACCTCGCAGGGCGGTACGCATCAGGCGGCTTTCCGTGAAGCGATCGCCAAGACCATCAAGGAGTTTTATCACAAGGATTACGATCCTTCGGACATCCGCACGTCGATCATCGCCGCCATTTCGGTCCGTGTGACCGATCCGGTGTTCGAGTCGCAGACCAAGATCAAACTGGGCTCGAAGGAGATCGAACCGGGGGTTCCGCTGCGCAACTTCATCGTCGATTTTCTGGCCAAGCACTTGGACGACTACCTGCACAAGCACTCCGAGACGGCCCAGATTCTGCAAAAGAAGATCGTCGAGAACGAGAAGGAGCGCAAGGCGATCTCCGGTATTCAGAAGAAAGCCCGCGAAACGGCCAAGAAGGTGTCGCTCAACAACAAGAAGCTGCGCGACTGCAAGATACATCTGACGGACAAGAACGAGCTGGCCGAGGAGTCGATGATCTTCATTACGGAGGGTAATTCGGCATCCGGTTCGATCACCAAGAGCCGCGACGTGCGTACGCAGGCGGTTTTTTCGCTGCGGGGCAAGCCGCTCAACTGCTTCGGCCTCACGAAGAAGGTCGTATATGAGAACGAGGAGTTCAACCTGTTGCAGGCGGCGCTCAACATCGAGGAGGATATGGACAACCTGCGGTACAACAAGGTCGTGATCGCCACCGATGCCGATGTCGATGGCATGCACATCCGCTTGCTGCTGATGACCTTCTTCCTGCAATTCTTTCCCGACGTGATCCGCGGCGGACACTTGTACGTGTTGCAGACACCGTTGTTCCGCGTGCGTAACAAGAAGGAGACGCATTACTGTTACAGCGAGGAGGAGAAAAACCGGGCGGTCGCACGATGCGGCGCCAACGCCGAAATCACCCGTTTCAAAGGTCTGGGTGAGATTTCTCCCGACGAGTTCCGGGGGTTCATCGGCCAGGATATCCGCCTGGATAAGGTGCGGCTTACGAAGGACGACCCGATCCACGATATGCTGGAGTTCTACATGGGTAAGAACACCTATGAGCGGCAGGGCTTTATTATCGGTAACCTGCGTATCGAGGAGGATATCGTGGAGAGCGACCTGGCGATCGGGTAACCGCCGTTTCTTATCGACCGGTGCGGTTTTCTTGTGCGGTGCCGGTGCGAAACCGAAAACAGAACATAGATTATGAGCGAACAAAGAGAAGATATGACGGAACGGGACGATCTGCCCGGCGAGGTTCCTGCGGCGGCGGATGACGCTGCGGGGAGTGTCGGGGCCGAAGAGTCCGCCGCTCCGACGGGCAAATACGGCAAGTTGCTCTCCGAGGAGGGCGGCGTGCGCAAGCTGACGGGTATGTACCGTAACTGGTTCCTCGATTACGCTTCGTATGTCATCCTGGAACGAGCCGTTCCGCACGTGCAGGACGGACTCAAGCCGGTGCAGCGGCGTATTCTGCATGCCATGAAAGCCGTCGATGACGGTCGTTACAACAAGGTGGCCAATATCGTGGGCCAGACCATGCAGTATCACCCGCACGGCGATGCTTCGATCAAGGATGCGCTGGTGCAGTTGGGACAGAAGGACCTGCTGATAGACTGTCAGGGCAACTGGGGCAACATCCTCACGGGCGACGAGGCCGCCGCGGGCCGTTATATCGAGGCGCGTCTTTCGAAATTCGCCCTCGACGTGGTTTTCAACAAGAAGACGACCGAGTGGATGCGCTCCTACGACGGCCGTAACGAGGAGCCGGTGACGCTTCCCGTGAAATTCCCGCTGCTGCTGGCGCAGGGTGCCGACGGTATCGCGGTCGGTCTGGCGTCGAAGATTCTGCCGCACAACTTCATCGAGCTGATCAATGCGGCGATCGCGCATTTGCAGGGGAGGGATTTCGTGCTGTACCCCGATTTCCCGACGGGCGGCATGATCGACGTGAGCCGCTACAACGACGGACTGCGGGGCGGTACGGTCAAGGTGCGTGCCCGCATTTCGAAGATCGACAAGCGGACGCTGGCCATCACCGAGATTCCCTACACCACGACCACCGAGTCTATCAAGGATTCGATCGTCAAGGCCAACGAGAAGGGAAAGATCAAGATCCGCAAGGTGGACGACAATACGGCCGAGAAGGTCGAAATCATCGTGCAGGTCGCGCCCGACGAGTCGTCGGACAAGACCATCGACGCGCTCTACGCTTTTACGGACTGCGAAGTGTCGATCGCCCCGAATGCCTGCGTGATCTGCGATGACAAACCCCATTTCCTGGGGGTGAGCGAGATCCTGCGCCGTTCAGCGGAGCATACCCGCGAGCTGCTGAAAATGGAGCTTGAAATCCGCCTGAACGAACTCAACGAAGCATGGCATGCGGCTTCTCTGGAGCGGATTTTCATCGTTAATAAATTGTATCAGCTCATCGAGAGCTGCAAAACCCGCGAGGAGGCTTACGCAGCCGTCGGCAAGGGGTTGGAACCGTTTACCAAGGTGCTGCGCCGTGCGGTCACGACCGAGGACATCCAGCGTCTGACGGAGCTGAAGTTCATCCGTATTTCGCGTTACGACAGCGACAAGGCCGACAACGAGATCCGGCAGATCGAGGAGGATATCGCCCAAACGCAGCACCATCTGGCGCATCTGACCGACTATACGATTGCTTATTACGAGCGTATCCGCGACAAATACGGCAAGGGCCGCGAGCGGCGTACCGAGTTGCGTGAGTTCGACTCGATCGAAGCGACGAAGGTGGCTGTCACGAATGCCAAACTGTACGTCGATCGTGTGGAGGGCTTCTTCGGTATCGGCAAGTCGATGAAGGATTCCGAGTTCGTGTGCGACTGTTCGGATATCGACGACGTGATCGTGTTCACCAAAGACGGCCGCTATGTGATTACGAAGGTAAGCGACAAAGCCTTTTTCGACAAGAATATCTATTATATCGGGGTGTTCAAGCGCAACGACGAGCGGACGATCTACAACGTCCTCTACCGCGACGGCAAGAACGGCCCGATCCTGATGAAGCGCTGCGCCATCAAGGGCATCACGCGCGACAAGGAGTACGACATCACCAAGGGAACCGCCAAGAGCGAGATACTGTATATGTCTGTCAATCCGAACGGTGAGGCCGAAGTGTTGAAGATTTACTTCAAGCCGCGTCCGCGTTTGAAGAAGGTGATCGTCGATCTCGATTTCTCGACCGTGGCGATCAAGGGGCGGCAGAGCCAGGGCAACCTTTTCTCGCGTTACGGCATCCATAAGATCGTCCTCAAGGAGCGGGGTACTTCGACCCTCGGAGGACAGCAGATCTGGTACGACGAAGACGTGCACCGGCTCAATACGGACGGCCGGGGCGTATTGCTCGGCGAGTTCCAGGGGGATGACAAACTCATTGTCCGCACGGCCAAGAACGTCTATTACACGACGAATTTCGACATTACGCAGCACTTTCCCGACGATACGGTTCACGTGTCGAAATATTCGCCCGATACGGTCTATGCGGTGGCCTATTTCGACCGCTCGCAGAATTACTACTACCTGAAGCGCTTTACGGCCGAACAGGGCGAAAAGATGCAGTCGTTCCTGGACGAGGATGCCGATCTGGTGGCCGTGACGTCCTGCCCGGGGGCTACGCTGGTGCTGACCTTCCAGGGGGCGCAGGCTTCGCGTCCGGCGGAGGAGATCGACGTGGACGGTTTCGTCGGCGTGAAGAGCCACCGGGCCAAGGGCAAGCGCCTTACGACCTACGACGTGGCGACGCTCGCTTTCGTGGAGCCGGAGCCGTCCGGGGAGGATGCTCCGAATGGTTCGGAGGGGGATTTCGACCTGCCCGAAACGATGACCGTCGAGGGTACGGACGCCGAGTTCGAAATCGAACGTCCGAAAGGCGACACGGAGGAGGTGATCGTCGATACCGAGCAGTTGAATTTATTTTAGGAGTTAGGATATGATCGTTTTTCTGGTCGGATACATGGGGTGCGGAAAAACCACCATCGGCCGTCGGCTCGCCCGGCGGCTGGGTTACGACTTCGCCGATACCGACGACCGGATCGAGAAACAGGAGGGTGCCGACGTGTGCGACATCTTCCATTACGCCGGTGAGGAGTATTTCCGCAAGGCGGAGCGCGGGATGCTCGAACAGCTGATCGCTTCGGGCGACGACCTGGTGGTTTCCACGGGCGGCGGGCTTCCCGTCTGGGCGGACAACATGGCCCGTATGAACGGAGCCGGTCTGACGGTTTATATCCGCCGTTCTGCGGAGCAGATCGCAGCGCGTTTGAGTCCTCACGGACGTTGGAAGCGCCCCAAGTTGAGGGGACTCGACGACCGGGAGCTGGTCGAATTCATGTCGCGCAACATGGCCGAGCGGGAGCCGTTTTACGGCCAGGCTGCGCTGACGATCGACGGCGGCGCGATGAGCGACGACGAAATCCTCGAATTTATCACTGAAAAACTGAAGGAACGAAATGGATAACCGGCCTGTCGGCGTATATGATTCGGGGTTGGGCGGCCTGACGGTCTGGCGCGAGATCCGCCGCCAGTTGCCGGAGGAGTCGCTCGTCTATCTGGGCGACGGTAAGAATTGTCCCTATGGTGCGCGTCCGGCCGATGAGATCTGCCGTCTGGCGGACGAGGCGGTCGGACGGCTGGTTGGTGCCGGTTGCAAAATGGTCGTCGTCGCCTGCAATACGGCTACGGCTGCGGCCATCGATTTTCTGCGCCGCAAATATCGGCAGATGCCTATCGTGGGGATGGAACCCGCCGTGAAGCCCGCCTGCCTGAATACCCGCAGTGGGGTAGTGGGGGTGCTGGCTACGGCCCGGAGTCTGGACGGCGATCTGTTCCGCCGCACGGCGGCCCGTTACGGGGAGAATATCCGGGTGCTGACCGCCGTAGGCGAAGGGTTCGTCGAACTGGTCGAGGAAGACCGCGAGCAGTCGCCCGAAGCAGAGGAGGCCGTGCGCCGCGTGCTGGAGCCGATGATCCGCGAGGGTGCCGACCAGATCGTGCTGGGTTGTACGCACTATCCGTTCCTGCTCCCGGTTTTCCGGCAGGTGATCGGTGAACGCGGGGTTGCCGTGGTCGATCCTTCGCCTGCCGTAGGACGCAGGGTGGGGCAGTTGCTCGACCAGTACGACCTGCGGGCCGAAAAAGGCGCCGCCGCGAATTACGGATTCCTTACCTTTGCGGATGAAGCGTACCGGTCGCGGCTGGAATGCAAGGCTTTCGGTTAGCGGCTCCGCACCGGCTGCGGTCCGGAAACGGAATCGGGGGGGCGGCCCTTTCGAAACCGATCCTGCATTTGAACTTTCCGAAAAAAATCCCTACCTTCGCTCGATAAATATACGATATGGCTACCAAGAAAAACAGTTCGGCAAAAAGCCCGCAGGCTACCTCCCGTTCCAACCGTGACAGCATGCGTTGGATACTGGGCTTGCTGCTGCTTTTCGCGGGGCTTTTCCTGACGGCTTCGGTGCTGTTTTACTATTTCGACTGGCGGGCCGACATGAGCCTTGTGTCCGGTGTCGAACAGGAGGATCCCCGCCTGGCAGACCTGTCGGATGCGATCGAGAATCCCTGCGGTTACGCCGGGGCTTGGTTGGCCGAGCGTCTGGTGGGGCGTTCGTTCGGCCTGTTCGGTATCATTTTGCCCCTGATCGTCACGATGGTCGGAGTGCGGATCATCCGCCAGCGTCCGCTGCTTTTCAACCATTCGGTGCTCGGAGCTTTGTTGATTCTGATTCTGGGTTCCCTTACGTTGGGCTTCGCCTTCGGCGAGAAGTGGGCCGTTTTCGGCAGCGGGTGGGGCGGTGCCTTCGGGGTCGAGGTCGCCCGGAGGCTGACGAGCGTGATCGGCGTGCTGGGAAATATCATCCTGTTGCTGGGCGCCTGGATTCTGACGGGCGTGTTCATCAACCGCAACTTCATCAATACGGTCAATACGGCAGGCAATGCAATGGTGGACAAGGGCGGCAAGATCGTCGATCTGGTCAAACAGTCGGTCGTGAATGTCGCCGACCATCGTTCGAAATCCGGGGAGGAGAAGACCGATGCCGAGCCTGAACCCGATTCTAAACCCGAATCCGAACAGCCCCAGCCCGAACCCGTGCCTGCACCCGTCGATGCGTCGGCCCGCACTTCCGCTGCGGATGGAGTGGCCGAGGTGACGATTCAGCGGCCTGCGCCGGTTGCGGCTCCCGTTTCCGATGAGCCGGACGAGAGTCCCTTCCTCGAAATTCCCCTTACGGAAGAGGCTCCTGCGACGGTTGTCGAGCCGGCTCCGTCCCGTCCTGCCGGACCCCGTATCGTGGGGGGCGACGATGTATTTACCGAGGTCGATCTTTCGGGATGCGAAGCCGACGCTGCCTTTACCGCACCCCGGGAGTCCGAGCAGCCGCAGTATGCATCGGAGCCTGCGCCGGTCGTGGACGGAATTACGGAATACACGCTTACGGCGGAGCCGGAAATTCCGGCCGAAGGCGTCGTGGTGACCGTTGAAGCACGCGAGGCCAAGGTCGTGGACGAGAAAAGCATCGAGAGCAGTCTCTACGACCCGTTGAAGGATCTGAACAACTACCAGCGTCCGCCCGTGACGCTGCTCGAGGATTATACGTCCGATTCGCAGGTGAGCGACGAGGAGATTTACGAGAACAAATCCAAGATCGAACAGACGCTCAAGGATTTCGGGATTCCGATCCAGCGGATCAAAGCTACGGTGGGACCTACGGTGACGCTCTATGAGATCGTGCAGGCCCAGGGCGTCAAGATCTCCAAGATACAGGGATTGGAGAACGATATCGCCCAGAGCCTCAAGGCGCTCGGTATCCGCATCATCGCTCCGATTCCGGGCAAGGGTACCATCGGTATCGAGGTGCCGAACCGCGACAAGCAGGTCGTGTCGATGTATTCGGCCGTGCGTTCGCTGCGGTTCCAGGAGTCGAAAGCCGAACTTCCGGTGGTGATCGGTCGCACGATCCAGAACGAGAACTATGTCTTCGACCTGGCGAAGATGCCCCACCTGCTCGTGGCTGGTGCTACGGGTCAGGGTAAGTCGGTCGGCCTGAATGCCATCATCACCTCGCTGCTTTACAAGAAACACCCCTCGCAGCTCAAGTTCGTGATGATCGATCCCAAGATGGTCGAGTTCTCGCTCTATTCCAAGATCGAGAAGCACTTCCTGGCCAAGATGGAGTCCGAGGACGAAGCGATCGTCACCGACCCCCGCAAGGCGGTCTATACGCTCAACTCCCTCTGTACGGAGATGGACAACCGGCTGGAACTTTGCAAGATGGCGGGAGCCCGCAACATCGCCGAATACAACGATAAATTCACGGCGCGGCGGCTCAATCCCGAAAAGGGACACCGCTACCTGCCCTATATCGTAGTTGTGGTCGATGAGTTCGCCGACCTGATTATGACGGCCCGCGAGGTCGAAGGTCCCGTGATGCGTCTGGCGCAGAAAGCCCGTGCCATCGGTATTCACCTGATTATCGCCACGCAGCGCCCCGACGTGAAGGTCATCACGGGCGGTATCAAGGCCAATTTCCCGGCCCGTATCGCCTTCCGCGTGATGCAGATGATCGACTCGCGCACGATCATCGATCAGCCGGGCGCCAACCAGCTTATCGGCCGGGGCGACATGCTCTTCTCGAAGGACGGGGAGCTGATCCGTATCCAGTGTGCGCTGGTCGAAACCCGCGAAGTGGAGCGGATCGTGGATTTCATCGGCCGCCAGCAGGGATATTCCGAAGCCTACCGGCTGCCCGATTACGTGCCGGAATCGAGTGGCGGAGAATCCTCGTCGCTGGGCAGCGAGAGCGGGGCTCCGGTGCGCTACGACACGCTGTTCGCCGACATTGCCCGTGCAGCCGTGTCGCAGGGACAGATTTCGACCTCTTCGATCCAGCGCAATTACGAGGTGGGCTTCAACCGTGCCGGTCGGATCATGATGCAGCTCGAGCGGGCCGGCATCGTCGGCCGTCAGGAGGGAGCCAAGCCGCGCGATATTCTCTTCCACGACCTGCCTTCGCTGGAGGCCCGCCTACAGGAGTTGGGAGTATTTTGATGCGATGATCGCTCCGGACGAGGCTTGAATGTGTTTGGGTATTATGAAATAGGGATTGCCGTTGTCTTGTCGTACGAAAGCGGGGTGCGGAACACTCTTCGGATTGGTAATTCGGAATAAAAACGAGGGAGAAAACGATGAATTGGATCGTATTGTTTATCGCGGGAGTTTTCGAGGTGGCCATGACTTTCTGTTTAGGGAAGACCAAGGGGGCCCAGGGTGCGGAGCTTTATCTTTGGATCGGAGGGTTCGTCCTGGCGACAGTGTTGAGTATGGGTTTGCTGGCCAAAGCCGTGCAGACGCTCCCGATCGGTACCGCGTACGCTATTTGGACCGGCGTGGGAGCTCTCGGTACGGTGTTGCTGGGGATTTTCGTCTTCGGCGAATCGGCGGGTTTCGCCCGGATTTTTTTTATCGTTACCTTGTTCGGTTCTATCGTCGGACTAAAATTGGTTTCGCATTGAATATATTGAATAAGGATGGTCGAAACATTCGTGATGTCGATTGTCGTTTTTCGGATTTTTGAATTCGACCGTTGTCGGAGCGGTTTCGGAGTACATTTGCAGATTCGGCCGATGTATTCGGGCGGAAATCGACGGAATGACGACGGTTCGGTCTATCGGAGTATAATCGGAAAAAATATCTTATGAAACGATCTGTTTTGTTGTTGGCGGCACTGTTTGCCGTGTTCTCTGTCCAGGCCGATAACCGGCCGCAGGCCGTGTTGAAGCAACTGACCGCTGCGCTCGGAGCGCTGGAGGGGTACAGCGTAGTCTTCGAGGTGCATACCGACGGGGATGTCGTGCCGGGCTATTACGAGGTGAGCGGCGACAACTACTATATGCATGTCAATGGGCAGGAGGTTTACGGCGATGCGGAGTTCCGTTACGAAATCGACCCCGATCGTAAAGAGGTGGTTATCGACCGTGTGGATCTCACGTCCCATAATCTGCTCAATAATCCCACCCGGGCGTTCGATTTCATCGACGGCGAATATGCCGCCTCGCTTTTGAGCGAGAAGGGAAGCACGGCCGTAATCCGGCTTACTCCGCTGCGTATCCAGTCGGCCGTCGGGCAGATCGACGTCGAAGTGGACACGGCCCGTTCGCTGCCGACGGCAGTGATCTACGAAATCGACGGCGACCGGGTTCGGATCGACATCCGTTCCGTCACCGTTCACGAGGCGTCGCCCCGCACTTTCGATGCGGAGAATTACGCCGGGTACGAGTGGATCGATTTCCGGTAGTGTATTTTTCCCGATCGTGCTGGCGGTCGTAAATAGGGCGTGATGTATAAAATTTGTCCGAACGGCTTTGAAATTCCCCGACACTTTGCCGGGGGATTTTTTTGATGTTGTCAAAACGGCTGAAAAGGGCTGAAAATGGTGTGTGCGGTGAAAAAACTTGCGGAAACGGGTGATTTTATTGGGTCCAAAGTTGCTTATTCGACGAATAAATGCTATTTTTGTGTGTTTATAGAATGTATTTTCGGATGTTTTCGATAAGCGGGAACCGACGAATAGACTCGTCGGACCGAGCGAAGAGAACAAAGAACGCAAGTCCCGCTGTTTTCGATCGGGCGAAGAAGTAGTCCGAATGTAGAAAATAAGGGGTAAAGTTCGATGTTTTCGACCGGCGAAGGGCGGCGCGGGATGCGTTCGGGCCATGCCGGGCAGAGAAAACGAAGAGAGAAACTCAAAGAATAACATGCTGACAGAAGAAGAAAAGAATGCCGGATTGGAGGGAAAAATCATTCCCATCAATATCGAAGAGCAGATGAAGTCCGCTTACATCGACTATTCGATGTCCGTTATCGTATCGCGTGCGCTGCCGGACGTGCGGGACGGTTTGAAGCCCGTACACCGTCGTATTCTTTACGATATGAGTGCGGAACTGAACCTCTACTCCGACAAACCCACGCGTAAATCCGCCCGTATCGTCGGCGACGTGCTGGGTAAGTTCCACCCGCACGGCGACAGTTCGGTCTATGAAGCGATGGTGCGTATGGCCCAGGATTGGTCGATGCGCTACCCGCTGGTGGACGGTCAGGGTAACTTCGGTTCGATGGACGGCGATTCGCCTGCGGCGATGCGTTATACCGAGGCCCGCATGCAGAAGATCACCGATGAGGTGATGGCCGATATCGACAAGGATACGATCGATTGGACGCTCAACTTCGACGATACGATCCCCGAACCTACGGTGCTTCCGACGAAGATCCCCCTGTTGCTGGTGAACGGCGCGAGCGGTATCGCCGTCGGTATGGCGACCAATATGGCGCCGCACAATCTGGGCGAGGTGATCGATGCCTGCTGTGCTTTCGTGGACAATCCGGAGATAGCATGTGAGGAACTGCTCAAGTACGTCAAGGGCCCCGATTTCCCGACCGGAGGAATTATTTACGGCTACGAAGGGGTTCGGGAAGCGTTGCTGACAGGCCGGGGCCGTGTGGTCATGCGTGCCCGCACGGAGATCGAGCATACGGCCAGCGGCCGCGAGTGCATCGTCATCACCGAAATTCCCTATATGGTCAACAAGGCGGAGATGATCAAGAAGATCGCCGACCTTATCAACGAAAAGAAGATCGAGGGCATTTCCTATATCAACGACGAGTCCGACCGGAACGGCATGCGTATCATCGTCATCCTGAAACACGATGCCGTGGCGAGCGTGGTGCTCAATACGCTGTATAAGAATACGCCGCTGCAAACCTCGTTCGCGGTGAACAACATCGCGCTGGTGAACGGTCGTCCGATGATGCTCAATCTGCTGGATCTGGTGCGGCATTTCGTCGAGCACCGCCACGACGTGATCGTGCGGCGCACGCGCTTCGATCTGGCCAAGGCCGAGAAGAGGCTGCATATCGTGTTGGGTCTGCTCATCGCGCAGGACAACATCGACGAGATCATCCACATCATCCGGGCAGCCAAGAACCCCGACTTGGCCAAGCAGGCCATGATGGAGCGCTTCAGTTTGAGCGACGCACAGGCTTCGGCCATTATCGAGATGCGTCTACGCGCTCTGACGGGACTCGAACACGACAAGCTGGTTGCCGAGCGCAACGAGCTGGAGGCGCAGATCGCTTATTTCAACGATGTGCTGGGCAGCCGCGAATTGCAGATGAAGATCGTCAAGGACGAATTGTTGGAGGTGAAGGCCAAGTATGGCGATGAACGGCGCTCGGAGATCGTTTACGCTTCCGAAGAGTTCAACCCGGAGGATTTCTACGCCGACGACGAGATGGTCATCACCATTTCGCACTTGGGCTATATCAAGCGTACGCCGCTGGCCGAATACCGTACCCAGAACCGGGGCGGCGTCGGTGCCAAGGGCAGCGCGACGCGCGACGAGGATTTCATCGAGCATATCTACATGGCCACGATGCACAATACGATGCTCTTCTTCA
>ENA-OZVY01000735-OZVY01000735.1-human-gut-metagenome-genome-assembly--contig:-NODE-735-length-12570-cov-5.106113_pt1 | contig 12570 bp, 8 predicted proteins | sample MGYA00243453_ERZ654061 | MGnify/ENA primary metagenome ERZ654061 (study PRJEB26926, sample SAMN06165135) | human gut metagenome | biome: ENVO:00009003; feature: ENVO:2100002; material: ENVO:00002003... | reverse complement strand
TCGGAGATGTGTATAAGAGACAGGATCCAGGTGCTTCCTACCCTGCTCGCAGGTCTTCATAAAAAATATAACCTGAGTGAGGAAGAAGTAACGATCTGTAATTCCTCTCACTGGGGCAGTAATCATCACATCTATGTACTTCAGAGCATCATGGAAAAAACGGGCTTAAAAGAAGAAGATATGATCATGAATCCAACGATCTCCACATCTGCAACACCGCTTGCGGACAAGCTTGCACTTGGTTCCAAGCTGAATCCTGTAGAGGGCAAGAGCCGTTTGCAGCACTGCTGCTCCGGCAAACACTTAAGCCTTATGATGCTTCAGCGTGAACTGACCGGAAAGGTAACCGGCTACCAGCTTCCGGACTCTCCTGTCCAGAAGCAGATTATTTCATTCTTATCCATGCTAAGTCAGACTCCGACTTACCGGATCAGTCTGGGAATCGACGGTTGCGGCGTTCCGGTATTTGCACTTCCAATGCGTAATATCGCACTTGCTTATGCTAAACTTGCAGATCCGTTCAACCTGCCGGATGATATACGGGAAGCGATCACCTATAACTTCGACTGTATTAACAAGAATCCGGAAAAAATCAACGATTACTTTACACCTTCCTACTATGTAAATAAGAACCCGGATCTTCTTATGAAGGATGGTTCCAGAGGTGTGATCTGTATGGCGATCCGAAGCCGGAAGCTCGGTATCGTGATCAAGCTCGAAGATGGCTGGAGTGACGAATATCAGGGAATCATTGTTGCCCGTGTTTTGGAACAGCTTCAGTATGATGATAAAGAACTGATCGAACAACTTAAGAAAACGTATAATACAAAGATTTATAACGACTGCAAGGATGAGGTCGGACACGCCGAAGCAGATTTTGATATCCATATCGAGCAGTCCTATTTTGATGAATTATTCGGAAATGCGGAACCGGAAGAAGACGATTCGGATGAATCTGATGCAGGCACTGCAGACGAAAGCTCTGATTCCGAAGATTCCGATATTGATTCTTCAATCGAAGACGAAGACATGGAAGAACTTGAAGATGATGAAGATACCAACGAAACCGATAAATCATCCGGTCAAAAAAACAGCTTTGAAAATTCTGATTTTATAAGCACTCTTTTGAATATGCGCGGCAAAAAAGCCCGGTCAAATTCCGAGCATAAGCCTGTCACAGATCGTAATGACATGGATGAACCGGAAGACATCGACGAGGATCCCGAAGCAGATGAGGATATGGAAGATGAGGAACAGCTCTCGACAGAAGAACGCGCCAGACGCCGTGCAATCCGTGACCGCAGATCCATTCTTGGTCAGAATGTTGTCCTGCCATCATCAAACCAGACTTTCATCCAGAATCCAATGACCGATCCGATGCGTCCTGTAAAATCTGCCAAGGTGATCTCCACCATCCAGAATAATGACGCCGAATTCGAAGTCTTTGACAAGAAAGACAATGAAGATAACAAAGAGCAGGAATAACACAATGCTTTATAACACTATTAGGCTTTATATAAGATTGCATAAAATATAGCACACATATACAACAACACCCATAGGGTTGTTCCACTATAATATGACATATACGAGGATTTCGTTGCGAGCTGCACATTGTCAGTAAATACGAGTGCCTGTTTGAGCCGTAGGCGAGTTGGCACAGGAGTATTTACGAATCAGACATGTGCTGCGAACAGAAACCGCAGTAAGTCATTTATAGTGGAATAACCATATGGGTGTTGCTGTATATGTGTGCTATATTGCAATCTTATATAAAACCTGAACAACCTGTCAAAGCATGGTATTATTCCTGCTCGTTCTGACATTCAGGGCAGATGCCGACATATTCAAGATTGTGGGATGTTATCAGAAAGTCCTCATCCGCCAGTCTGCCTCGCTCATCAATCTCAGGATCATATGGCACATGGCTGTCGAAGATTCTTCCACATTTGGTACAGATAATATGATAATGTGGAACCGGATTACCGTCAAAATGTTCATTCTTATCAAATGAGAATACATTCATGATAATACCGTCATCAACCGCATCCGCCAATACTCTGTATACAGTCGATGCACCTATATTATATCCCCTCTCCACAAGAATCTGATGAAGCTGCTGGGCAGTCGGATGACATTTTAATTCTTTTATAACCGAATATATAACCTGTTTTTGTTTTGTATTTCTTTTCTCTGCCATACCTGTTCACTCCAATGATTTATTCCGATCTTACTTTTGATAAGTCTATACTAACATATATTTTGTCAAGTTTGAATACCTTTTTAAGAATTATTCTCATTAATTTTAGCCTATATCCGGCAATTCACCTGTAAATGAAAGTTTTGCTGCCAAATGAATAGTTATAAATTTAATTTTTGTGCTTGACATCCCAAGTGTATTGGTGTACTATCCAACTAGTACAGCAGTTAGGAGGGAAGCATTTGGAATTTAAATCAAACCTGCCGATCTACCTTCAGGTCATCGATGATATAAAAAAGAAGATTATTACAGGTGCCCTGCCACTTGGTACCAAGCTCCCATCATCCAGAGAGCTTGCCATCCAATATGACATCAACCCAAACACCGCAGCCCGGGTTTATAACGAGATGGAATCTCTCGAACTGTCATATACGAAACGTGGAATTGGTACATTTGTAACAGAAGATCCTCAGGTAATTGATCGGCTGAAACAGGAACAGTTAAAGCAGATTCTTACAGTTCTGGATGAACAGCTCACCGGCATGGGATATACGCCGGAAGAGATCATCCGATTATTGCAGGACTACTATTCCCTGTAAAAACAAGTATTGAAAGGAATGAATACTATGATTAAATGTGAACACTTAGTAAAAAAGTATATGAGTACGACCGCTGTTTCGGACCTGTCACTGGATATCATATCCGGTAACATTTATGCTCTACTCGGTCCGAACGGAAGCGGTAAATCCACCCTTATGAAAATGATCGCCGGGCTTTCAAAACCGTCCTCCGGTACGATCACAATGGATAACCGTCCATTAGATTACAAAGCCAAAGCGCATATTGCATATATGCCTACAGAAGCCTATTTCTTCGGTTATATGAACTGCATTGATGTCGGAAAATATTATCGTGATTTCTTCGCTGATTTTGATTATGACAAATACATGCGACTGTTACAGGAAATGGATCTGGATCCAAAGCAAAAAGTGCGTGAGATGTCATCCGGTATGATGGCAAAGCTTAAGATCGTTGCAACGCTTTCAAGAAATGCGGAAGTTATTATGTTAGACGAACCGTTAAACGGCATCGATATCATTGCCCGCGAGAAGATCATTCATACAATCGTGTCTAATATCTCAGATGACACTGCCGTTATCATGTCAAGCCATCTGGTGGATGAACTGGAAAAGATCATTGATCATGCCATCTTCATCAAAAACGGAACCTGTGTATTACAGGGTAATGCAGAAGAACTTCGTATCGCACAGGGCAAATCCATTGTTGATATGTATAAAGAAATCTACGCATAAACTGGGAGGTATTCAATTATGTTAAAAATGTTAAAATATGAATTTCGCCGTGGAATCTTTCCACTTCTGATCGTAGGGATCGTCATTGCTGCCATTGAGCTTTACTTTCTCATTGGTACGTTAACCGAACATGCAGATCACTCTGTTATTGCTATTGCCCTGCTTATTCTCGCGGCTTTCTGCTGTTACCTGTTTGTATTGATCTACGGCATAATCAGTTACAGTCAGGATCTGAAAAACAAATCAGGATATCTGGTCTTTATGGCTCCTATATCCAGCTATAAAGTAATCGGCGCCAAACTGTTATCCATCCTGCTGACAGGTGCAATAATCGTTGCTGTTATATTCGGATTACTGACCTTAGATCTCAGTCTGGCATACTCCACTTATGACTCCATTGATACTTTTTATGATTTTCTAAGCAATATTCTTGAAATGGGAGGATATTCCCTGGGCGGCATTATCTTAAGATTACTGGCATTTATCCTTGTATTCCTGATCCAGTTCTTTATGACGATCACACTTGCCTACCTTGCGGTATCGGTATGCTCCACCATTCTTCAGACAAAGAAGATTAAAGGTTTTATCAGTTTCGTACTGTTCATCGTCTTCTATGTGATCCTGTCTGTAATTGCTTCTAAGATTCCCCATCTGTCCAATCCCGGACCGGATGCAACATTTATGGAAGCCATGTATGCCGTGATCCCACAGATCGCACTCTACTTCGTAGTAATGGTGGCAAGCTATATCGGAAGCTCCGTGCTCCTCGAAAAGAAGATCAGCTTGTAAAACGAACGAACAGGAAACACATTTGTATATAAAACAAGGGCATATCTGTAAAATCATAGCATGAACGACTGAGTTTCAATGATTCGATGCTGCTGCAAAGGACACAACGAATTTATCGTGTCCGGCGCAGCATGCAGATCGAATCTGAATTGAAACGAAGGTAGTCATGCGTGTTTTACAGATATGCCCTTGTTTATAATCAAATGTGTTTCCGTCTTTACACCCCTATGGTGTGCAGGTCGATCCAGTTATAGATATCGTAATATGCCTGAATATTGTTGATCTCGTTTATGACTTCGTGACGCGCATCCTTATACAGGATGCATTTGACATCATCTGTGATATATCTGCTGTATTTGTTGTATAAGAGCTTCACGTCCAGTCCATAGTGTCCGACCGGATCTTTGCTTCCTGATATGAACAATACCGGCATATTCTTTGGGACATTTGCCAGATTATCCTCATCCTGAATAAATTCCAGTGTTTTGAATAACGTCTTGTAGCCCTTTACCGTAAAAGTATAGTCATACATCGGATCTGCCATATATTTGTCAACCTGAACATAGTCTCTGCTCAGCCAGTCTTTCACGGTACGCTTCCGCTTCTCACCGTTCATGATCGTCATTCTGGGAATACCGAAAAGGTAAGTACCAAATGCAAGCACCTGCAACAATTTGCTTCTATGCTTCTCGCCACGGAGCATACTCTCCACTCCGGCTACCGCCTCTCCGATCTTCAGCATACACTTCGGATGTCCGCCCGTTCCCATACAGATAAAACCATCTATGCTGGCATTTTTCTGCAGCTTTGCAGGGTACTTTGGATCTTTTGCATATTCGCACATATATCTTCTTGCAATAAATGATCCCATGCTGTGTCCCATAAGAAAATACGGAAGATCCGGATATGCCCGTTTTATGCATCTGGTCACACGATGCACATCTGCTGCCATCGTCTTACTTGCATCATAAGCATACATATAACCCATCTCGGATTTATTTCTGGCTGTCAGGCCATGCCCCAGATGATCATTTCCACATACCAGAATCCCTCTGGCAGCCATAAATCTTGCAAAATGATCATAACGCTCCATGTCCTCTATCATACCATGAGAGATCTGAAGCACCGCCTTGATCTCTCCTTGTGGAATCCAGACAATGACATGTAATTTATCCCTTCCGTTGGATGATGGAATATATGTCTCTTTTTTCTTTACGTTCTGTTTCATAAGCAACCTCCCATTGTTAGTATCCGCTTTCGAAAAAAAATTTATGTATTCGGCTCCTGATTTTCTTCCTTCCAGTAGATATTTCTGTGTTCTACAGAGGTCGAGAATGCGATCAAAGTCTTTGTTTTTCCAAATCTCTGCAATTCACCGATAAACAGATCCAATGCCATCGTTGTCTCAAAGATAACCTCGATCAGCATGGAATAGTCACCGGTCACACAATTGCATTCCACAACATTTTTGCAGTTCTTGATAAATGGATAAAAATCCTGTTTGTCGTTCGGCTCTACCTCTAAATTAATAAATGCTTTTGTATAATATCCCAGTGCGATCGGATTGATCTGTACCTGAAAGCCCTCGATCACCCCTGCTTCCTTTAACCGCTCTATTCTCGTAGATACTGCTGTTGATGACAGAAAAACACATTCCGCAATATCCTTTAAAGACATACGAGCATCCTTCTCTAACAGTTCCAGAATCTTCTGATCTACCTCATCCAGACAGTAAGCTGTCTCTTTTACTTCACGCATAGTTTTACTCTCCATTTTCTTATACATCTCATCTGCCAAATACCTTTATTTATATAGAAACTTTGGTATAGAAAAAGGACATCCTTCATCTGAGAAGGACATCCCTTTCATATTTCTGATATCAATGTACTTCTATCTATCCTGTCTGTATTTTACTACTAATAACAGGATAAATCCAGCACTAAAAATACCATGTAGTATTGCATCTGTATATTTTACGGGAATATACCCTTGATCTCTTCCGTATGGATCAATCGTTTTAAAGCAATGATATAGGCTGCCATCCGCAAAGTACAATGACTCTTTTTACTCTCCTCCACGATTTCTCCAAATGCTTTCGTCATGATCGTTTCAAGCATCTCATTTACCTGCGGTTTTTCCCATGTCATTTCCTGAATGTTCTGTACCCATTCAAAATAAGAAACAATAACACCGCCGCTGTTTGCAAAAATATCCGGCACAAGCTTGATTCCTCTTTCTGCAAGGATCGGATCTGCATCTGCTGCCGTCGGTCCATTTGCGCCCTCAACAATATAAGAACATTTTAATTTCTCCGCAACCTCTTTTGTAATCTGATTTTCAAGCGCTGCGGGAACCAGCACATCACAATCACAGGTAAGAATATCTGTATTCGAAATATGGGTAACACCATCTTCCTGATAGTCTGCAAGCAGACCACCGGCTTCTACATAAGCTGTTACCTTATCTGCATCCAATCCGGTCTCCTTATAGATTCCACCCGACACATCACTGATCGCTACAACAACCGCACCTCTATGTCCAAATATTCTGGCTGTATTGCCGCCAACATTACCGCATCCCTGAATTGCAACCTTAGTACCCTCTAACGCCTTGCCATCTTCTGCAAGAAGGAGTTTGGTGCTGATCACAACTCCACGTCCGGTTGCCGATGGTCTTCCCTTGGAACCGCCAAGCTCCAGCGGTTTTCCTGTCACAACTCCGGGACAAGGTTTTCCCTTTAACTGGCTGTATGTATCTAACACCCATGTCATGATCTGTGCATTTGTATTTACATCAGGAGCAGGTATATCGGTATCTGCTCCGATGATCGGCTCGATCGCATAGGTATATCTTCTCGTCAATGCACACAATTCCCGTCTGGAAAGTGTAGCCGGATCTACTTTGATACCACCTTTTGCTCCTCCAAATGGTATATTTGCCACTGCACATTTTAATGACATCCATGTTGCAAGTGCTTTGACTTCATTCAGCGATACGTCCTTGTGATAACGTATACCTCCTTTGAACGGTCCTCTGATATTTGAATGCTGGACTCTGTATCCTTCAAATACCTTAACACTTCCGTCATCCATCTCCACAGGAAGGTAAACCTTAGTCTCACGCTGTGGATTTTTGATGATCTCAAACATCCTCTTGTCAATTCCACCAATGTTCATGGCTTCTTCCATCACTGCTACCACATTCTCATATGGGTCGTACTGTCTGCTCATCTTCGTATCTCCTCGTTTAACAAATATTTTATTGTCACGAGTTATCCGGTGTTACCTGTAAGGGATAAACCTTTTGACAAGAGGCATTCTAGTCCTCCCACATTCATACGTCAATATCTCAAGTCGAATACCATCAAAAATGATATTTTCAAGTATTTTGTCTTAATAATGTATATTCATAGCAGTTCAAACTTGAAATAATCAAGTTTAATTTGTAACATTGATCACATATAACTGGTGCAGTGCTCTTGTACAAGAAATGTAAAATGCGTGCCGGCTGATCCGGTTTTCCATCACATCCTGTTCATTGATAACAAATACTGCATCGAATTCCATGCCCTTTGCAAGAAACTTCGGAAGAACGACCACACCGCCATTATAGACGGTCGACTGGTTCGTAAGATATGTCACCTGCTCATATTCTTCCAGTTCTTTATACATGGCAAATGCACGTTCTTCATCATCACAGAGAATTGCCACATTATCAAAATCATCCAGTTCTCCATAATCAAGCTTCTCTGCGATAAATCCGGCAGCATCTTCTATACTCTCCGCCTGCTCTGTTACCGGCTCCATGCCATGGCGATTGAGTGGATGGGCTTCCGCCTCGTCTGACGCCCGGTCTGCTTCCAGGATCCTGTTACAGAATTCTGTGATCTCACAGGTTGAACGGTAGGCAGTATCCAGAGTCTTGATCCGGCAGCCACCTGTTCCTCCATGCGGCACAAATACCGTCTGCAGTACATCCAGCACCGTTTCCTCCGGATTATAATAAAGCACCTGCAAACTGTCTCCCAGTATCGTCTTCTTACATTTAAAGATACGATCCAGTACTGCATACTGGAATATATTGTAATCCTGCATCTCATCGATCACGAGATGCTTGATATTGTCATAGGACTTGCATCCATAGAAATAAATCTGCAGATAAAAGACCGCCAGAATATCTTCATAGCATACCTTGCCATATTCATTCCGGTATTGTTCGATGCCCGGATGCTGTTCAGCCTGACTGTTAAGAAAGTCCTGATATAATTCGATCAGGTTACGCTCCGCATACTGATAGATCATCTCTTTTGTGATCTGGTTCTCCATCTTCTGATGCTTCTCATCCGTAAATGCCTGATCCTGTTCATCCTCTACCCGGTCTGCTATAAAATATGCGATCTTCTCAAAACGTTCATAGACCGGATATCTGGAAAAACGATTATAGAACATCTTCTCAATCTGGTCCTTTGTAAATTCTGTTTTCTCAAAATGGAAATCTTTAAACTTAATATTTGCCGTATACTCTTCCAGATATTTGTTAAATGCCTGATAGAACGCTATCGATGATTTCCATGCAATATTCTTCATCTCCGGACTTTCCATATCGGGATGTGTCGTGATCCGGTCTGCCTGTTCCAGCTTTGTCTCATAATCACAGTCCACAAACAGGATTTCCTCCATCAGAGAATCAAATTCCTTCTCCGGTACATTATCCTCGCCGACCTCCGGCAGCACACCGGCAATATAATCGCCAAAGATTCCATTTGGCGACAGGATCATAACATTGTCTGCCGACATCGTCTTACGATTGTTGAATAACAGCCACGCCAGTCTGTGCATCGCAACTACTGTCTTACCACTTCCTGCCCGTCCATCCACAATAAGATTATAAGCTGTCTTATTACGGATCAATGCATTCTGTTCTTTCTGGATCGTTGCAACTACGGATTTCATCTTCGTGCCACTGTTCTTTCCCAGTGCATCAAGCAGGATCATATCATTGATCTTCTCATCGGTATCGACTGCATTATGCAGTCTTCCATTGCTGATATCAAATTGCTTCTTCTCTACGATCTTTCCAAAATATTCTTTATCGGGTGCCTGATAGGATGCCTCGCCCTTCTCATAATCATAATACATCGATGCGATCGGAGCACGCCAGTCATAGACCTTCTGATCCTGTTCATCCATCGACCAGTAACCGTTTGTTCCGATATAGACCGGAAGAACCTGTCCATCCTCCTGATACTCAAATGCAATCTTTCCAAAATACGGACTCTCGATCTGGTGCGCCAGTACATCCACCTGCTTTGCCGCATGTTCGATAAAAAATGTATCGTTATTTACATTGTTCATGTTCTGCAGGAATTCCTCGTCGTCCATATCTCCATGGCTGTCACGCATATATTTCTTCTGCGCTTTGATCGCCTGATTCCGATAGTCGATGCTCTCCTGTGTGGTCTGAAGATCACACTGCAGCTCATTTTCTACTTCTTCAAAATATTCCTGTTCTTCTTCCGGCGTTGTCTCTCTATATGTTTCCTGAACCTGTTTCTTGTCCATTTTCTTTCCTTTCAAAACAGACATCATCTAAAATCAAATCCACCTGACTTCAAATGATGCCTGTACATTTTACTTCTTTATAATTGTGATTCTTTTTGCTGCACAGCTCTGTGCACTGCCGCTTACTGCCTTTATCGTATATACATAGCGATAACCGGATCTTGCCGTCTTATCTTTCCAGTAAAGATCCGTTGTTGTTCCAATCTGTTTCATGGAGCCTTTTTCTTCCTGTCTGTATATCTTATACTTCTTTGCTCCTTTGATCGATTTCCATTTTACTGCAACACCGTAGCTGCGTTCTTTTACCGATATTGCCGGTCTGGTCAGTCTCCGGGTTACTACTGCGTCGCTGTAAGCACCAAAAGATGTGCCCTTTCTAGCCCGGATTCTATATGCATACCATGTGCCTGATTTTGCAGATGTGTCTACATAAGTCAATGTGTCTCCGGAATTGACATCTCCGATTCTCTGCCATTTTCCTTTATATGTTCTGCGATAGATCCGATAGCCCTCTGCTCCCGGTACGCTGTCCCAGGTCAAAGACAAGCCACTCTTCTGGTTTGCTACCGTTTTCAGTTCTGCTGCTGCAAGCCGGATCGTATATGAACATTCGATCTTTCCGGTATAATTTCCGGTTCCGGTCACAACACAGGTTGCACTTCCTACCTTTTTGGCATTTCTGTATGTTACCGTATAATCTTCTTTATTCAATCCGGCAACTGCCACGGACGGCTTACAGCTCTTACCTGCATACTGATATACTTTCTTTGACAGTGTTGCTGTAAGACCGGATATATCCTTCGGCGTTACAGTCAGCGTATAACTTGCCAATGTCGTTTTATATGCTGCATCTGCTCCGACCGTTGCAGTGATCGTGCAGCTTCCTACACCCTTTATCGAAATATAGCCTTTTTCATCTGCTTCCGCAATTCTGGTATTAGATGACTGGTATGTCACTTTTCCCTCTGAATTGGTCGTAACTTTATACCGATATGCCTTACTTCCATATTCTCTGGTAACTGTCTGCTTGGAAAATGCAGTCTGCGATTCCGGCTTTTCATTTCCATTTTCATCATAATCTGTATACTGGACCTTCAGACCCGACTGATCAAAATAATCATGAAGATTAACATAGCCCCAGCCATATTGTGGATCCCAGCCATAGGTTCCCTTATCAACGGCATATTTCTTAAGTACCTTCTTCACACCCTTGTAGTTCAGCGATGGCTGGATCATCTTCACATATGCCACCGCCGCTGTTATATGTGGCGTTGCCATAGAGGTACCGGACATCTTCTGATACTTACCCTTCAGATATGTTGATACAACACTGGTTCCCGGTGCGCAGAAATCAACAGTATCTCCATAGTTGGAATAGCTGGCTGCAAAATTCTCATTGCTGTTCATCGCAGTTACAGTTATTACATTTCCTCTGTTTGCAGGGTAAGTTGTGCTGACATCCGTTGCATAATTACCGGCTGCACAGCAGACAACCGTTCCAGATGTCTCTGCCTTCTTTAATACATCCTTTAATAACGTAGAATATTTCCAGAATAATCCTGTCCATCCAAGGCTCATATTTACTACATCTGCCTTTTGGGATACCGCATATTGTAATGCGCTCCGGATTGCAAGATTTGACGATTTACCTGCATCATCAAAGGTTTTAAGGATCATCAGTTTTACATTTTCCGGTGTATTATCTGCAATGATACCGGCTACATGGGTTCCGTGTCCATTTCCATCCGTATATGCTTTGTTTTTGCTTACTTTATCTTTTCCCTGAAAACAATAACTATGCTTGGTATCTATTCTGCCCTTAAAAATCTTATTCGTTGCATCCAAACCTGTATCAATAATGGCAACTGTCACTTCCTGATCGATCACATAATAATCATATTCTGCTTTCAGATAGCCAAATCCCATCACGCTGCCGCCCCAGGACAGGGAATTATGGTCTTCAATGTCCGGAACATCTGCAAGAATATCACTGTCTACCACCTGATCGATAAAACAATGATCCGTACCATAAGCATCCGCTAACTCATAATAAGCATATTCCGTATCCGCAGTTGTATCAAACTGCAGCACATATTCATCATAATCTCCATAATGAAGGATCTCGGATGCACCATAGCTGTCTGTAAGCTGCGCTCCATCCGTCAATACCATCAGACGCTTTAACTGATATTTGTCATTGGAGTCTGTACTTCCATCGGATCCTGGTTCTGTTGTTTCTGTATCCGGTACTGTGTAGTCCTGATCCCAGTTATCATTGATCAGTTCTACCACATCAGAAGCATCTTTCGCTTCCTTCACCGGAACCCCGGCAATATATTCTACCGGATCCCGATTCTCCGCACTCTCATCCTGTATATCCTGATCACAGATCTCCATCGCTTCGTCCGTCTGCTCTGTCGTATCACTCAGCCCGGCAACCGTATAATCTTTCCCATTGATCTGTACTGTATGATCCTGCTGTTCTTTCGAAGCAAGCTCACTCATATCATATGTATGAATCGTTGTATCTGTCTGTCCTGTACTGGTTCTATTGGCATCGTGCAGGCTGTCCCAGGGAAAAACCGTGCTCGCTAATATAGCCGCCATCCCTATGCAGATGCCGGCTTTTTTATAATTCTTCTTTTTCCTATAAAACAGCTTTTCTCGTTTCTGTCTATTGTTCATTTCTTTTCTCTTTTCATCATAT
>ENA-OZVY01000715-OZVY01000715.1-human-gut-metagenome-genome-assembly--contig:-NODE-715-length-12839-cov-6.921621_pt1 | contig 12839 bp, 6 predicted proteins | sample MGYA00243453_ERZ654061 | MGnify/ENA primary metagenome ERZ654061 (study PRJEB26926, sample SAMN06165135) | human gut metagenome | biome: ENVO:00009003; feature: ENVO:2100002; material: ENVO:00002003... | reverse complement strand
TACGAGATGTCTTAGGGTCTCGTGGGCTCGGAGATGTGTATAAGAGACAGTGCTATAACTTTATATGTCGCTTTGCTAGAATCATTAGATAACAATATGTGATATGATGCTATTCCTCTCCATGGATGCCAAACGACAACATTATATACAACGCTATATTCAGAAGTAGATAATAGGCATACTTGACCAGCATTTAAAGCACGACTAGGGCTAGTAAATACCTGTCCGGCAGGCATTAATCCATCCTTATTAGCCGTAGCCGTACCAATCAGTTCTCCCAGAAGTAAAAAATAGTTTACTTGTGCGCAATATTCCTTACTCTGACAGATTCTTCTCCTGATAAAGCCGTTGCGTACAAATGGCTTTCTTGTACTCTAAATTTAATCCTATAATTTACTCCTCCTAATACATATGAATTATCGTAATCAATTACGACTAAAGTTGACACGGAATCTAGATAGGAATTTGAAACGTAATAAACACCAGTACCATTAGCTATTAGTGTTTCTTCTCCTTTTGCTAAAGTGAAAGAACTATAGGTATTCCCAATCAGTTCTCCCAGCTCTCAACTTATGCTATTATTCTGTTGCAATTTGTTGCCAATCACTTAATGGTTCTGTCGTTTCAATAACCGTTAAATCATTCATGGCTTTTATCTCCATAATGCCAGCTGAATTATCAGAGCATTCCAGCATGAAGTCAAAATAATTAGCACTATTCAACTTTTGATACAGCTTAAATTGGATATCATTTCCACATATCAATTTAAAATGGGAAACTCCATTACGATACCCACTTAATGAAGCTACATAGCAAGACGATATTCCATTTCTTAGCACATATAGTAAGCATATTACAGGTTTATATACATATAGTTCCTCTTTATATGCTATCTTGTATAATTTGCCTTGAATTAAATCAAAATATGCTGTTCTCCTTGTTAATCCCTTATTAGTATTTGTCGAAAGTGGCAAAAGTTCTCCCAGGACTTTCGCGGCAGCCGAAGAAGATGTTAAAGTTGGGTTCTTGGAACCGTCCAAAGTACGGAGCCAAGAGAAGGTGTCGGACTGGGGCAACTGGTCCTCAAACTCATCTGTTCCGGCTGCCGCAGCGGCAGCAAATGTTGATATTTCTGATGCAGCGGAAACAATCCGTGCGGAAACTAATTCTGTCATCTCATCGACGGTCACCTGTCGTTCTTTGCCGTTTTTATCCACAGCTTTAAAGCCAACTATATTATTCAAGTCCATAATGCAAATTTTAAAATTAAAACAAATACTTCACCCATGCAAAATAATTACTGTTCTCAATATAATTCGGATCATCCTCGTTGGAATATGCCTCCCTCTCAAATGATACCGTCTTATACGCCCTGCCGGCATCCTTCAACCGTACCGCCCTGACCAGCCACTCCACACCATACCAGAGATAGAATGCCAGCCCGGCCAGTACCAGCCACCAGGCGGAAAGGTCAAAACACAACAGCAAGATCCAGATAACTGTACCGGTGGCAACTGCCATCTCAACCCATTGACGGGCGTGGGTACACTCATGGTTTCTCACTTTCTGAGTGATTTTCTCTTCCGGTCGCTTGCTTAAAACAAACGGACCGATTGTTATCGTATGGCAAGAACTGAACGCAAGCAGCACCTTTGCCAGAAGGTTGTTACAATATACCTTTTTCATAGCGTTTCTATTTCTGATTCAAGTTCAGCAATATGGTTGTCTATACACGTATTCACCTCGTCATTGAAGTTCGCTATATCCAGTTCCACACATCCGGCACTTGACCGGGCGCTACTGTAGATACGGACATAGCCTCCGTTATTCAATGTATTTTTCGCCAGCTTCAGTTTCGCCAGTTCGTCATTGATTCGGCTGGCGCGTTCCAAATTCTCAATCTTCATGTTGTTCCTCCTTCTTTTTATCCAGATAATCATTCAACGAATCGGCCAGCAAGCCGGACAACATAGGGGTAGAACGTCTTATGATATCCACCTCCTCTTCGTCAAGTTCCACACCATCTACAGTCGACTTGAAGATTTTCTCCGCAAGGAGATGCGCCTTCAAGCCCGCTACGTTCTTATATATCCAGTCACCGAAGGCCTCAGTGATGTTACTGGCTATAAGCTTTTCTTTTTTAATCCCATCATAAATAGGGAATTGTGCAAAATTTATTCTCATACTTTATATTTAAATTATCCGCAATAAAACATAACCCAATAATTACCCATACACTTAATGAAGCCGGATGCAAAATCCAAATCAATATAAGACACCTCCTGTCCTCCGGGAGCAGGCAGGATCCGTCCTCCTGTCAATCTTACTCCGCCGCTCATACGTTTGAAGTATATAGTATGTCCCGGAACATCCGGAGGAAGTGTCACTTCTATATTGCCCGTATTAATAAACATCACATTATCATCATTGTTATTCAGGGGAGTGCTGACGGATATGTTCCTCCAGTTGCCAACTATGCCACGAAGAGAAACATAGCTGTCATTGTTCGGATGAAGGAAAATGTTACCTCCCTCCACGAATAGAGGAATGCTTGGAGTCTTGATGTGCATCCCGATCATGACATTTGGACTCTGTATGTCAATTCCAGCATCATACTTAATCCCTTCAATGGTGACAAACTGCGTGTTTCCCCCGATTCTTACGTTTGCAAATGTCCTTTCGTTATAAAACTCAATTTGTCCGGCAGACAGATTGAAACCGACGTATTTATTTGTTTCATTTTCATAAAGGATCTTTGAGGACAACATCCCCGAAGCGATGGAGAACGGACCGATACGTCCTCCTTCTATGTCCATATTAATGCCATGAATATAACCGGATTCGGAATTCAGTATCAGGTTGGGCACACCATTGGTTGACTTCTGTGATTTTATATCTCCAAAAGGTATGCCGTTGGCATCCATTCCTTTATATGTGAACATGAATCCGCATATATTGGCTCCTGTAGCAAACAGGGTGTCAGTGGCGATATTAACAAACTTCTGCATGGCTTCCCAATTGGAATCCCCGTTGACAGATGTAGGGGCGGCGGTTACACTGGCACCATAGTTCCGCACAAGGAAATTATAATACACGCCATTGAACTTGTAGATGATCTTGTCACGATAGCTGGCGTTCCATACATAGCTAGTACCAGATTGGAATACTCCCATATCTCTTGGAGAAGCCCCTGTCGCTCCAGTTGCTCCTATGGCGCCATCATTTGCAACACCCACCCCTTTTTCAGCGACAAAATTATTATTCCATGCGTTCGCGTCCGATGCGGATTGATAAGCCCGGACGGCAAACTGGGTGTATCCGGCTGTCGCTGGAACGGATATCTGATTGCTTAGGGTAGCACCTACATGAGCCAGCCAGCTTCCGTTATACTTACGGGCTGCCAGATAAAGCGTGCTGCACGTGCTTACATTGCCTGCCACATTCTGTTTGCAAGTGACAAGGAATCCAGACGGGGATGGCGTGCCCGTACTGGTGAAGTTGATCACGCTGACAGGACTGTCCAGCCAGTAGGATGCCGACGGTCCGACGGGGGCAACCATCTCCTGCCAGTCTGCATGTACCGTCCGGTTCGCAGATCTGCCGGCGAGGATATATCCGCCATCCTTTTTGCGACGATAACTGCCATTCTTGAACCTTGCGATCCTGATGGGAGGATTGGATGTTTTCACCTTGCTTAAGTAAGATCCTCCGGCAAACGATACTGTGCTGTTTTTCGCATACGGAGTGTTGGCGGACTCCCAATGACCTGCGGCTGTGATGCTCTCACCGTCAGCACCATCCTTTCCGTCAGAAAGCATGGGAACGGTTTCAACATCCACTATCTGGTCATTCACGTAAAAGATAAACTTCAATGTCTTCGTAAAGTTTCCGCTTGATATGGCTGTATTGTTGTTTATGGTAGTTTCTGTTCCACCGTCTATGCTGTATTTCAATGTACCGTCCGTTGTGGTGGATATCACGCCTCCCACTGACTTTTGCCTGTAACATGATACGGAAGACACGCTGTAGTTCCCATTCTTGTCCTTGCTTACAGAAGTGGCAGAAACGATTATACTGTATAGCACGGCATCTGAACCGTCCGCACCTCCACGGACCCCGGCTACAGTGAATGACAGATCACGGGAATACTGCTGCCCGTTCTTTGTAGCCCTGATTGTGATCTTCACCGTGTTTGTCGCAGCAAGAGTAGCTCCGGCAGATACCGATATTGTCACCACTCCCGTATTCTTGTCTGTCGCACACAGAAGATTTGTGTCAGGTGTACAGGTGATGCTGTCAAGCGTGAGCTTTTCCGTTCCATACCACATACTGACAGTTGTATTCCAAGTCTGTGAGGATACGACCTTTCCATCTGAAGTAAGGGCTGCATTGACCATCTCGTTATCGAAGTCCGCCATGATGGCATTCTCCCCGTCCTTACTCCAGCGATGCACCACAGCCGGATCACTGAACTCAGACCATACGCCATTTTCCTTAAAACGTGTACAACCCCATTCAACCTGATGGTCTGCGTCCGTACCAAGATAATTATCCGTCCAGCCTTCCGGAATATAACCATCTTTCTGCTGACTGTCCGGCTTTTCAGGGGTGTTATCTATGATATTGCCTCTTGTATATATATACTCATAGCCCTTACCGTCTTTTCCGTCCGATATCATAAGCTGCCATCTTCCGTCCTGATAGATGTAGGTAGCACGATCAGTCGTGTTACGGTATGAATCACCATTTTTCGGATTGGCAGGAGCCGTGGCAAATTCACCCAGGAAGGTGATGCTCTCGCCTTTTAGCTCACGCCCGTCAAGCAACATATCCCAATCCTCGTTAACCTCCCAGTCGGCTGACTTCCCGGCAAGGATATAACCGCCATCCTTCTTCCTTAAGAAATTGCCACTTTTTACACGCAATATTCTGATGGGAGGATTGGAGGTTTCCACCTTGGATATAAAGACACAATTGGCAAGAGTGACCATTGTATTGGCTTTGTACGGGGTCTTGGAGGATTCCCAATGACCGCCACCTACTACGGACAATCCCGGATCACCTTTTTGCCCTTCCGCCACTTGTTTCAGCCATGCCGGATTATCATCTGACGGTTCTGTTGTCGTTCCGTTGTCATCAACACACAACCACAAAGCCCCGTTATGTGACACCCGGTCATAGTAGGCGTACTTCCCTGCAACCCATTCACCCTTGTCCAAGGGTACACGAACCTTGTTCCCCGTTATCTCATCTATCTGGAAGATAAGCCCAGTCAATAAGACCTGTTGCAACACGGCTGAATATTTCTCGCAATCAATTCCGTTAACGGTCATGCCCTTTTTTTTGCCGAACCACGCAGGCATCTGCGCCGGCTCCGGGTCCCAAGTGTTGGCATTGTCAAAGAATGTAATACAGTTGTTTCCGTTGACTGAATCAATAAGTATATAAGTCTGACGTTCCGGGTCCGTAAAGTTACCTGTTTGTGCCAATACCATCTGCTCGGCAGGTTTCCAGTCAGAATGCCCCGGACGGGGAATGACAGTAAACTTCTTGGCAGTATAATCTGCGGCAGTCACACGGAATTTCATTTCTTCAAAACCGTTCAGTTTGCCTTCGCTATTTTTAGTCACAAAATAGGTGGTAAGGATGTCATCAACAAACTGGCTCAATCCGTCCGCATCTGTCAGATCGGGAGCGATGGTGTAGGTTCCATCGCCGTTATCCACGTATGACAATACGGTACAACCACCACCGGGGGAGTTTACCATACGTCCTTTGAAATAGGTTGTACGGTTATAGGCTATTTCAGGAACAAACAAACGCTTACGAAATACACCGCTTTCCATTTCAAGATTGCCCTTTTCGTCTATGTAACCACCTGATACACCAGTAACGAAATCACCAAACTTGGCGTATTTCTTGATGACGGTTCCGCCCAACAGGGATAATAGGAAACCGGTGCGTTCCTCCGTGTCCTTGCGCATGAACATGATCAGCGAGCGCAATGCGGAATACACGTTATGGTCTGTCGCAGGGGTGGAGTCGTGGCTTCCGATCACATACACACCGCTGCCACCACCGCCCGTATAGGTCTGTCCCTTCAGGGTAAGGCTCTCAACCTTTTCCTCCAGCTCCCCGATACGGGAATAGGCGGTGGTTTCCCCGACAGTATAAACAGGTGAGTCAAAGGAATAGTCAAGATTGAATTCAAATCCGATAACCCTTGACTGTCTTCCGTTCTCGAAATAAGCCTTGTTGATAAGGTTGACCTTTTGACCGATGCCATAGAAATTATGAACGCCATCCTCACGGTATGCGTCATTTGACATCATCGTGCAGCCATAGGTACTCGGGTCTATCTTGGATTTGGCAGCGTACTTTTCAGTCTTTTCCTTCAACTCCTGCTCGGCGGCACCCACAAGCCCAAGTTCGGTTATTTTCGTGCTGTCCCAGCCGGAAAGCACATATTCATCTCCATCCTGGGGAAAGAGCACATCACCAGGAAGCGGTCTGCCATAGTCCTCATTCCTGACTATCTCCCAAAGCTGTGCCTCAGGGTTCCATCCGCCATCCTCCAATATCTCCGGCTTTCCCTCAGGATTGAACTTCACGGCAAACTCCAAACCGTTGAGAAGTCCGGACGCGAAACGTATCCTCAGCTCCTGACCGGGGAGGATATATTTCTCGGAAAAGTTAACACCCGTGTCCCTAAAGCGGTAGGCATTCCATTTTTCCTCGGTGGTTGTGCCGTCCTCATTCTCCACCTTGTCCGTCACTTCGATAGTGGTGACATCCGACATGATGCCCGTTCTTCGGGGATAGACTTCATCGAAGATAACCACCTGCTCGACGGCTTCCTCGGTAGTCATATCAGGATAAGCGTCAATGTAAGGAGTGCCTTCGGGCAACATTAAGCGTTTTTGCACCACGCCGTTCACAACCACGGTCTCGTCAACCGGACGGTAGTCAGATGGGATATTCTTTGTTGAGCCGAAAGCGTAGATACGGGTGGCATAGGTGGACCGGGATTCTGACTGTGACATTTCCTGCACGTTTTTCCCGATCTCGAAAATCACCGCATCGCCGGACTCACAACGCCCGAAATGGATGATGTTTTCAGTCACCCAGCATTCGCAATCCCATTTCTTTGCCATCTCAAAACAAGCGTCAAGGATGTTGATGTTGTCGTAAGTCATCAGTAGCGCCTTATTCTCTACAGTGCTGTCAATGGAGAAAACAAAATCCTGTCCTTTGTATGTGTAACCAAGAGCCTTCAAATTTCTAAGGACTATACCGGCTTGTACGTCAAGCGGGGCGGTCAGGTTCCAGGACGCCTCCTGTCCGGCCGTTTCTGGGGTATATTTGAAGATTTTGTTTTTCCATTTCCAGTAGTAGGCGTCAAGTCTTAATTCGTAATCGTAGCCGGCGGTATTGGTGTTGAATGCGGGCTTCTGCAAGTCGCACACCTCGAACAATCCGAAGTTACATTCCACGTATGAGCCAAGTTTGAAATATATGGGATTCTCTAAGGAGAACTTTAACATGATGTAGTCCTCCTTCATCAGAGTGAACTTACGCTTGCAGCCTTCATTAATCAAAGTTGTAAGCTGGATAGCACCGGATATGTCTTTGATGTCGATTTGTTCCATGTCTTCAAAGTTCGGGGATAAAAAAAAGAGTGCCCAATTTTGAGCACTCACATACACGACAATAAAACCAATGTCGTGAATTAGCTTCTGTTTGCCGGATTTGGCTCGTTAAACTTGGCTGAAATTTTTCCGAAAGTTCGGTCTAAACTCTGTGCGTAAGTGACACTCTTGCCAGTATAAATAAGATGGTAAACCTCGCTACTATTAGCAGGAATCTGAATATCAACCACACCTTTATACAGCTCATCAAAGAAAGCTTTCTTCTTTGCTTGATAATCAGACTGAGAATTACTCTCGATAGTGAACGAAAGAGTTATTTCCCTCTCATCGACTTTAGGATTATTGATTATTACCCGTTTCCCATGTTCAAGTCGGCTTTTGTTCTCAATAAAATCCTTCATGGAAGCGGATGCCCCAATAACATCAAGAAACCCCTCTCCCATTCTCACACCCCATGTTGTATAAGCGTTTTCGCCATTAATTAATAATTCATCCATAGACTATAATTTTGCTGTATTCTTTTTAACTTCTGCTATATCTCTTTGCATCTGTTGAATAGGTTTGACGATTGCCCCTGTATTTTCTGAAATCTGTACCAATTCAAGATAAGATTGTGCTATCAAATCTCGCGTATCATCAGCGATATTCCTTGTTTCCGTATTTATGGAAAGTAGAGCATCTGCTTTTACTGTCAGTAGATTAAGTGATTGAGATTGAATAATATTCTGATTCTTTATCTCTTCTCCTGCAATCTGCAATGCTGTAAACCTACCGTTCAACTCTCCTGCATCTTCATGCGTCATTTCAGTGCCGAACCCTCTTGATGAAGAAGATTGAGAATAGGATTCTTGCGAAATCTTATCATATCCGGTTGCTGCGGCAAGCTCGTCACGGAGCTTCATGGCTTCGTCCACATAACCCATGTATTCATCCATCAGCTCCTTACGCTCATTATTGTCAAGCGTACCATCATCCTTCATGGCTTCACCGAATTTATCATACCATGTCCTCAGTTTGTCACTAAACTGTTCACCGATGGCATTTGACAGCATCGCCTGCATGAAATATTTGGATATGTCATCAGCAAAATCCTCCGCACTCTTCTCCATATCCATCAGACTGCTTATAAAACTGTCATACATGGAATCGAATGACATTCCGATCAGGCCCTCATAAAGACTGTCGGTCAGTTCTTCCAGTTTTCCTGCCTGCTCTATATAATCATCCAGCTTGTCGGTAACACGCTCACCGTAACCTCCCTTACCGGAAGATTCCATGATATCCCATAACCATACGTCCGACCGTAGAGCTTTCATCTGTTCGGGGGTCAGATTCCACAAGGAATCGGTGCCGGAGAAATCCTGCATGCCGGTAGCTTTTCTTGCGTGTTCCAGCATTTCATCCGTCCATTTCAGATAATGCTGCCAGCTGCCGTGGCTCTTATGATATCCGGCTTGCTCCTTTGCTATTTGCAGATAGTTTTTATTGACTTCCTCCTGATACTTTACAGCTTCCCTGTAAGATTCAACCGATTTCATTCCCTTGCTTGCCTTCATCTCGTCAGTCAGATCCTCGATGGCCGTTTGCAAAGTTTCATTCCTGTCCGTCAGCCTGTCTATCGTTTCCTGTACTTCCTTGGCGTTTCCACCTATTCCAAACAAGGAGTTGAAGCCTCCAAATGAGATTGCGTTCAGGATGTTTCCTATGCCGTTCCTCAATGACTTGCCGATTGTGACAAACAAATCCCCTGACAAGACATCACCGATAATTCCACTGACAGCGTTCAGAACAGCATCAAGCAGACCACCGACAAGATCACTTAATCCGTCTTTGAGTACGTCAATGATGGACAGAATCCATCCGACGATGGGGACCTCCTTAAGAGATTCTGACGTTTTTCCTATGACATCCTTGAATCCGTTCACGGTTTTGATAATTCCGCTATATGCGTTATACAATCCACCGGATGAAATCTGCTGCAAGCCTCCCAACAAATTTTCCATGCTTGCTTTCAGTCTGGTGGCGGTATCAGTCACATTACGCTGGGCCTGATTGGCGATATCAGTCTGTGTCTTCACATTGGCGGATGCAATGTCAGCATTCTGCCGTGCTGTTTCAAGAGCGTTTGCTGCGGCTTGTTTCTCACTTTCCGTTCCGCCCTTCTGCGCTTTGGTGTAATCATCCTGTGATTTCTTTAGTCTTTCCAAAGCAGCTGTTTCAATCCCTATGGCACTGATACGATTCTGTTCTGCTATTTGATAGGCTTTTACATCCTCTCCAAGTTTCTTGAAGTTGACTCCACTTGTACCACCCAAAGACTTTTCCATCTGGCTGATGGCGTCAATCAATGATTTCTGGCTTGCCTGATCGGAGTTCTTGAACTTGTCAGTCCGTACATATTTTTTCGCTTCGTCCAAGGCGGGCTTTATCATGTCGGAAAACATGGAACCAAACTCACCGAACACAGTAACCCAATCTATATTGGCTTTTATGGCTTCTGTTTCCTTGTTCTGTATGGCAACATCACGTTGTTTCTCCAGTAACTTTACTTGTGCACTATTAACACCGTTTTCTTCCTGTGCTTTCCTTATTTTTTCCGCATACTCTTGGGCGATAGCCAATTTCTGCTGCTGGAACGTGCCATATTCTTTCAAGTAGTCGTTCAAAGCCTGTTGTTCGGCTTTCAGCTGTCCTTCAGTTACATCGGAAATATCTTTATCTCTCATACTTTCGGCATTGGTATAAGCTTCTGAAATTTTCTGTGCCTGCTTGTCGGTCAGCTTACCGTTACCGGCTTTGCTCCATTCTTCCTCCTGTTTTCTTATCGCATCAATCTGTTTCTGATAATCAAGGTCAATCTGTTTCAACTTCTTTTCCGTGCCTTCTCTCATCAGGTTGATTTCATCCTGTTGGTTCTGACGGCGGAGAGACAAGAGTTCTTCGGCTGTCTTTTTTTGTTCTTTTTTTTGCTTTTTTGCTAGATTTTCCTGTCTGGTTAATTCGCTTCCGGTTACTCCGCCCAGCTCCTTGTATGTCTTTTCGGATGCCTCCATCTTATCTTTGGCTTCTTTCACCTGTTTCGATGTAGCCGTCTGATCTTTGATTAAGGTCTCATACCCTTTTTTCGCTTTTTCCCATTCGGCTTTAGCATTTGCCAAATCCTCCTGATATGTAGTTTCTTTTGTTTCCTGTCTGTTCTCAACTTCCAATTGGGCATTGATTTCCGACAAGACATCCTTTCTTGCGTTTGCCAATTCATTTTTCAGGTCTTCGATACGCTGTGCCTGAACCTTCATTTCGGAACGGTTGTTCTCCTTCTTAGCTAAATTATAAGCCCATTCCGCACTTTTTATCTGTTGTTCCAAAGATTCGACTATAGCCTGTTTTGACTGTGTTCTGGATTTTGAAACCTCTTCATTATATGCCTTCCAAAACCCAGTCAAGTCATGTATATGACCTTTCTCATCGACATACTTCTTAAAAAGTACAGGATATAGTTTCTCAATGTCTTTTAAGGCTTTAAGTTTAGTGGTCTCGGCTTCCACCTCGCTATTAATGGTGCTAACAAGACCTTCCAAAGTACGTTTCCGATCTTCTTCGTCCGTGTTGAGTTTTTCTATTTTCTTGTTGTACGAGTCCAAAGCACGTTCAGCAGATGTCGTGCTATCGGATAATGCCCACATGGTAGCTCCGAGACCTACAACCGCCGTTGCCAATAACACATAAGGATTGGTAAGCATTGCAGCGTTTAAAGCTAACTGCGCTTTTCGTGCCAATAAACGGGCATTGGTAAGTCCAATCTCCACAAGAGTATGTTTACTTTCGGCAGCAGTAACAAGCATCACTGCGGTCCGGTATGTACCATAAGTAACCACTAATCCAGCCAAGATTCTACCTACTGTTTCATAATTCTGAATCAACGAAGTTGTCATTTGAATACCGTCCATGATAACACTTTCCGACTTTGTTCCCAATTCGTTAAACACGGAATCCAAAGCATCCTGCATCATAGACAACTGACCATTGATAGTCTTTGAGGCATTCTCAGACATATTATAGAACTTACCACCTGCGGAAGTTGCATCAATGAATGCCTGTTGAACCATTTCAGCGGAAACAGCACCTTTGGACATTTCATCTTTCAAAGTTGCGATAGATTTTCCGGTCTTTTCGGAGATAATCTGTAACGGGTTGAATCCAGCGTTTATCATTTGATTCAAATCCTGCCCCATAAGTTTACCCGCTGCTGACATCTGTGAAAATGCCAAAGTTAGCGAATTGAACTTACTGGATTCCCCCATAGAAATATCACTAATGGCTTGTAGATAACGGGGAACTTTCTCAGCTTCAATGTTGAAACCAAGCATCATCTGCGTGGCTGCTGTTACATCAGAAAATTCAAGCGGAGAAATTTTAGCGAACTCACGAACTTGTGACATGAGGGCATTGGCTTTCTCTTTGTTTCCCAATAAAGTTTCAATAGCAGTGTCAGCAGCCTGGAACTCGCCACGTACACGAATCATTTCAGCACCTAATGCTTTCAGTACTCCAGTACCACCAATAACCGCCAAGGCTTTCTTCCAAGAAATAGCAATACCATTATTAGTTTCTACAACCTCTTTTGCGTCATCCTTGTAAAGGGCGTATTCATCACGTAGTTTTTTTACTGACAGACGTGCTTCTGCCTGTTGCTGGGTTAATCCAAATAAAGCTGCCTTTTCTTCATCAAGAGCTTTGCGGGCAGCATTGTATTCTTCTAACTTGCTATTTGCTGATAACGGATTCCTTTTCAATGCTATACGATAAGCATCCCCAAGTCGTTTTACATCCGCTTCAATATCCTTAACTACCGCTTTTTGAGCAAGAATCTTCTCTGTGAATCCATTCACGGCCTGGGAAGCATCGAAGATTTTCCTTTTGAATCCCGTTTCCATCTCCGCTCCAGCTTTGGCTGCATTAGTCACCAACTCATCCAATCTTTGGTTGGATGCAGCAAGTTGGGCATTCAAAGCCTTGAAAGCAGCAGGAGACTGCGTGCCATCCATGCTCATTAACTCCTGCTTTAATTTTGCAATTTCATTACGAAGTCTTACAACTTCTTCCCAGTCACTACCTATCTTAAAATATAATTTTGACATATCTATTTCTTTTTCCTACGATTAGCCAATTCCTTACCACTGATTCTATTCA
>ENA-OZVY01000672-OZVY01000672.1-human-gut-metagenome-genome-assembly--contig:-NODE-672-length-13358-cov-7.927385_pt1 | contig 13358 bp, 7 predicted proteins | sample MGYA00243453_ERZ654061 | MGnify/ENA primary metagenome ERZ654061 (study PRJEB26926, sample SAMN06165135) | human gut metagenome | biome: ENVO:00009003; feature: ENVO:2100002; material: ENVO:00002003... | reverse complement strand
TATTGGTATAAATTTTTTCTAGTGTAAATGTCAATATAAAAATGTTCAAAAAATGGAAAATAAAGAACATCAGTGTCTGATTGAAAAAGAAGCCATAGGGGACGGGGATTAAGTGATAATTAATTTGTTGCAATCCGTCGAATTATTTTGCGCTTACGTTACAAGGGAAGAATTAAATTGTATTTTACATGGCAATCCGCTATACTAGTATTAAGTATAGCGGATTATTTTTTGGAGGCTTTTATGGCAAGTACTTTGAAGTTACCGGTTGGAATTGAAAATTTTGAGGAAATTAGAAAACTGGGTTTCTATTATATTGACAAGACAAGGCTTATAGAGCAGCTCTTACAGGGCTGGGGTAAGGTGACTCTTTTTACGCGCCCTCGCCGTTTTGGCAAGACTCTCAATATGAGCATGCTTAGGAGCTTTTTTGAAAAAGGAACGGACAAAGCTTTATTTGAGGGCTTATACATTTCCGGCAATAAAGAGCTGTGTGACGAGCATATGGGGAAGTATCCTGTCATCTTTCTTTCATTCAAGGGTGTGGATGGTTTAGACTTTACTACGGCAAGACGTATGCTGTGTGCTATTTTAAAGGATGAGCTTGACAGACATTACTATTTGAAGAACAGTGATGTATTGACTGATGAGGATAGAACACTGTTTACAAAGATGCTTCATGGGCAGGATGACAATATTGAGGATAGTATACGAATGCTTTCAAAGCTGTTGTATAAGCACTATGGTCAGAAAGTAGTTATCCTCATAGACGAGTACGATGTTCCGCTCGACAAGGCTTTTCAGAATGGCTACTACAAGGAGATGGTTTCCATCATCAGGGGGCTTTTCGGGCAGGCGCTTAAGACCAATGAGTTTTTACAGTTTGCGGTGCTCACAGGCTGTCTTCGTGTGTCAAAGGAGAGTATTTTTACAGGTCTCAACAATTTTGAAATCAATTCTATTGTGGATATCGACCATGATGAGCAGTTTGGCTTCACTGATGATGAGGTTATGAAGCTGCTTTTAGACTATGACAGGAGCGAGAGGTACCCGGATGCAAAGGAATGGTATGATGGCTATCATTTTGGTAATGCGGATATTTATTGTCCGTGGGATGTGATAAATTTTGCCAAGAAGCTTGTTTCAGATCCGTCAGCCAGACCGAGTGCGTTCTGGATTAACAGCAGTGGAAATGACATGGTGAAGCGCTTTGTGGACAAGGCTGATCAGACCACGAGAGATGAGATTGAAAAGCTCGTGGCAGGTGGATTTGTGGAGAAGCAGCTTCGTCTTGATCTGACATATGATGAGATTGACAATACTATTGACAATCTGTGGAGCGTGCTTTTCACTACCGGTTATCTCACCAAAATTGGTGAGGTCAAGGTGCCTGACAGCGAGAGCTATGCGTACAGGCTTGTGATTCCGAATAAGGAAGTACGCGAGGTTTTTATCTTGCAGATTCAGGAGTGGTTCAAGGCTGTTGTTGCAAATGATGATGATACTATGAAGCTTTTATCAAAGGCAATTCTGGATAAAGATGAGAAACAGATTACCAGGCAGCTCAACATCGTGATGAGCCGCATGATCAGCATACTCGATACCAAGGCGCCTGATGCTATGAAGGAGATTTTCTATCACGGCTTACTTCTCGGTCTGCTGCGTGGCAGCAATCCGGACTGGCTGATTAAGTCCAATCGTGAGTCGGGAGATGGCTTTAGTGATATTTTGATTGAGCCGGAGGATCCAGATGCTGGGATCGTTATAGAGGTGAAGTATGCTAAGGAGATGAAGAAGCTTGACGCAGCATGCGAGACTGCTATGGCACAGATTAAGAATAAGCGCTATGATGAGGCTCTGCGGGATGAGGGGCGGTGTGATATTTTAGCCTATGGCATTGCTTTTTGCAGGAAGCGGTGCAGGGTGGCTGGTGAGAAGCTGTAAATTATTTTTACTTTATATCAGAGGCTGGGATAGCGGATTATTTTGGAGGTATTTCTATGAAGCTTAAAACAGGGCAAAAGTGCGCATTCGGATTTGGCGCATTTGGAAAAGATATTGTGTATATGCTTATTTCATCGTATTTGCTCTACTACTACAATGTAGTGCTTGGGATGAGCAGTGTGTTTATCGGCACAGTGATGATGGCGGCGAGGATTTTTGATGCATTCAATGACCCGGTGATGGGCATTATCGTAGCAAAGACGCGTACCAGATGGGGTAGGTTCAGGCCTTGGATTTTTGCCGGCACAGTGCTCAATGCCGTGACCATATATGCTTTATATGCCACCCCTGAGTCTATGGGTGATTCAGCGCAGAGGGTGTGGCTTACAGTGTTTTACTTTGCATGGGGCATCACATATACGCTTATGGATATTCCGTTCTGGTCTATGATTCCAGCAATCACTGAGCCGGGCAGCGACAGGGAGCAGCTTACATCGCTTGCGAGGACATGCTCTGGCATTGGAGATGCTATCCCTACGGTGCTCACGATGACAGTGGTGCCTATTCTTGGTGAAGGAAGCTCTGTGGCTGACTACAGGATTGGATTTAAGTGGTGGGCACTTATTATAGCGGCAGTATTTGTGATTTCTGAGCTTGTATGTGTGGCATGTGTGCCTGAAAGACCGGTTGCCTGTGATGAGAAGCCGGGAAAGATATCCGATATGTTTAAAGCCTTATTTAAGAACGATCAGGCTATGACTGTTGTGGTATCAATCATTCTCGTGTATACATCACTCAATATCTGTGGTAACTTGGTGCTTTATTTCTTCCGGTTTGATGTGGGAAACGAGGGCGCATATTCTATATTTGCTGCAGTTGCTTTTGCGGCACAGGTGCTTGTCATGATGGTTATACCGCTGCTTCGCAAGAGATTCAGTAAAAGCCAGCTTTTTATATCAGGATTTATTATTCAGATAGCAGGCTTTGCGGTGATACTTATCATGGCATTTGCAAAGCTCTACACGCCGCAGAGCTGGTACATACTCTGCCTGCCGGGTATTTTGATTTATCTGGGCTATGGTATGCTCAATGTTATCATGACTATATTTCTTTCGGATTCTGTTGATTATGGTGAGGTGATGAATGGCACGAGAGAGGAGTCGGTCATTTTCTCAATGCAGACATTTACGGTAAAGCTCGCATCCGGTGTAGCGGTATTTCTGGCTGGGCTGGTGGTTGACTGGATTCATCTGGATACCGCGGCTGCGGTACAGACACAGGACACACTTGATGCTCTTCGTATGTGGATGACGATTCCGTCTGTTATCCTGCTCATTGTGGGCATATTTGTATTTAAGAGGTTTTATAAGCTGGATGATACAAGGATGGAAGAAATTAAATCCAAGCTTAATTAAAAACTGCTTAGAGTCTGTAGAATTGTATACGAAGACAAATAACGCCCATGCATGAATGCATGGGCGAATTTTTTATTTCTTAAGCTTCTTCTGTGCCGTAGAAAGCATCAGCTTAATACGGTTCAGCTGGTTCACCTCAGAAGCACCCGGATCATAATCGATAGCCACGATATTGGCATCCGGATGATCATGTCTGATTTTCTTTATAACTCCCTTACCCACAATATGGTTCGGTAAGCATGCAAAAGGCTGTGCACAGATGATGTTTGTGACGCCCTCATTGATGAGCTCAAGCATCTCACCTGTCAAGAACCAGCCCTCACCGGTCTGATTACCGCAAGAAACGATAGGAGAAGCATACTCTGCGAGATCCTGCACGTGAGCGGTTGGCTCAAAATGCTTGCTCTTAGCCAGCTCATCCCTTGCATCCTTTCTGAGCCACTCGAAGAAGGCGATAAGTCGGTTGTTCATAAACTTGGCTTTCTTAGAAGCACCGAGATAGTCAGCCTTGAAATTCGTGTTGTAGCAGCAGTAGAGTAAGAAATCAGTCAGATCAGGCACTACAGCCTCGGCTCCTTCAGCTTCGAGCAGGTCAACAACATAGTTGTTTGCTGCAGGCAGGAATTTGACGAGAATCTCACCGACCACGCCGACACGCGGCTTAACCTCATCTGTCATAGGCAGATTGTCGAAATCCCTTATGATTTCGCGGCACATCTTTTTGTATTTTTTGTGAGAGAGCATCTTTGTGTTGCCGACAAAGTCGATGACTCTCTTTTTCCACTTCTCATGGAGTGCATTGGCACTTCCCGGTTCTTTCTCATAAGGACGTACCCTGTAGAGACAGCGCATAAAGATATCGCCAAACTCAAGTGCATACAGTCCGTGCTGGATAAGGCTTGGAGTAAACTTAAAGCCCGGGTTCTTCTCGAGACCGACCATGTTGATTGAGATAACAGGCACATCAGGATATCCGGCCTTTTCGAGGGCTCTTCGGATAAATCCGATGTAGTTTGTTGCACGGCATCCGCCACCTGTCTGTGAGATGAGGATGGCTGTGTGTGTCATATCATAGTTGCCTGATTTGACGGCTGCCATAATCTGTCCCACAACAATGAGTGAAGGGTAGCAGGCGTCGTTGTTTACGAACTTAAGTCCCACGTCCACACATTCCCTTGCAGGGATATCCGGTATGACCATATTGTAGCCGGCTGCCTTAAAGGCTGGCACGAGGAGGTCAAAGTGTATAGGTGACATCTGAGGGCAGATGATGGTGTAGTTGTCCTTTTTCATCTGCTCGGTGAATACAACACGCTCGTAGTTAGACGGTTTTAAGTCACGCTTTTCATGCTTGGTTTCCTTGACTCTTATGGCGGCAAGGAGCGAGCGGATACGGATTCTTGCTGCGCCCAGGTTGTTTACCTCGTCGATCTTCAGGCAGGTGTATATCTTGCCGGAGCCTGTCAGTATATCGTTTACGCAGTCGGTTGTGACAGCATCGAGACCGCAGCCAAACGAGTTGAGCTGGATTAAGTCAAGGTCATCACGGGTCTTTACAAAGTTGGCTGCTGAGTACAGTCTGGTGTGGTACATCCACTGATCCATGACGATGAGAGGTCTCTCAAGCTCGCCCAGATGGGATACGGAGTCCTCTGTCAGCACACAGATGCCATAGCTTGTGATGAGCTCAGGGATACCGTGGTTGATTTCCGGGTCCACATGGTACGGACGGCCTGCGAGCACGATTCCGCGACGTCCGGTGTCTTCCATGTAGTCGAGCACTTCCTCGCCCTTTCGCTGTATCTCAAGCCTTGTCATGGCAAGCTCCTTCCAGCCTGCGGCTACCGCATCACGAATCTGTGACTCAGGCAGGTTGAAATCACCCTTTGAGAAGGTGGCTACGAGCTGCTGTGAGATAGTTTCCTCACTCTCAAATGACATAAACGGATTTATGAATTTAACCTCGCCTGAGGTAATCTCGTCCACGTTGTTTTTGATATTCTCAGAGTATGATGTGACAATAGGGCAGTTGTAGTGATTGTTTGCATCAGGAAACTCCTTGCGCTCATATGGCACTGCCGGGTAGAAAATAAAATCTACATTTTGCTTTATGAGCCAGCTTATATGACCATGTGTGAGCTTTGCAGGGTAGCACTCTGACTCACTTGGGATGGAGTCGATACCCATCTCATAAATCTTTCTGGTAGACTGTGGTGACAGTACTACAGAAAAGCCGAGACGTTTGAAAAATGTAGCCCAGAACGGATAGTTCTCGTACATATTCAAGGCTCTTGGGATGCCGACTGTACCGTGTGGAGCATCCTTTGGGTCAAGTGGCTCATAGTCAAATATACGCTTGTTCTTGTATTCAAAAAGATTTGGTATGTTATCCTTGTTCTTCTCCTTGCCCAGACCCTTTTCACAGCGGTTTCCGGTGATGTACTGTCTGTTGTCGGAGAATTTGTTTATAGTTAAAAGACAGTGGTTTGTACAGCCCTGACAGCGTGCGAGCTTTGTGGTGTAGGTGAGCTCGTTTATCTGGTCGATTGTGAGCATTGTTGTCTTGTAATCAGCCTTGTGGCGCTCACGTGCGATGAGTGCGGCACCAAAGGCGCCCATGATACCTGCGATGTCAGGCCTTGTGGCATGTACACCTGCTATTTTTTCAAAGCTTCTAAGAACGGCATCATTGTAGAAGGTACCGCCCTGGACTACGATATTTTCACCGAGGTCGCTTGCATCAGAAAGCTTGATAACCTTGAAAAGAGCATTTTTTATTACTGAGTAGGCAAGTCCTGCTGAGATATCTGCGACAGATGCGCCCTCCTTCTGGGCCTGCTTTACCTTTGAGTTCATGAAAACCGTACATCTGGTTCCGAGGTCGATAGGATTCTTTGCAAAAAGGGCTTCCTTTGCAAAATCCTGAACAGAATAGTTTAAGGACTTTGCGAAGGTCTCAATAAATGAGCCGCAGCCTGAAGAGCAGGCCTCGTTGAGCTGTACTGAGTCGACTGTCTGGTTCTTTATCTTGATGCACTTCATGTCCTGTCCACCGATATCGAGGATACAGTCTACCTTTGGGTCGAAGAATGCTGCTGCGTAGTAGTGGGCTACAGTCTCAACTTCGCCGTCGTCCAATTTTAAAGCAGCCTTTAATAAAGCTTCTCCGTAGCCTGTAGAGCAGGAGTGTACGATGTGTGCATCCTCAGGAAGCTTTGCGTAAATCTCCTGGATAGAACGGATGGCTGTCGCGAGAGGGCTTCCGTTGTTGTTGCTGTAGAATGAGTATAAAAGGTCTCCGTCCTCGCTTACGAGAGCGATTTTAGTGGTGGTTGAGCCTGCATCTATTCCGAGATAGCAGTTGCCCTTGTATGTAGAAAGGTCACCGGTCTTTACGTGATTGTTGCCGTGACGCGTTGTAAATTCATCGTAATCAGCCTGATCCTTAAAAAGAGGCTCCATACGTGCCACCTCAAATTCCATCTTTATGCCGTTTGAGAGGCGGTCGATTAAGGATGAGAGTGTGGTGACAGAGTTGTCTTTATAGTTTAATGCAGAGCCTATTGCTGCAAACAGATGAGAGTTCTCAGGAACGATAGTGTGCTCGTCATCGAGATTTAAGGTTCTGATAAATGCTGATTTAAGTTCTGACAAAAAGTGCAGAGGACCGCCAAGGAAAGCAACATGTCCCTTGATTGGCTTACCGCAGGCGAGACCACTGATGGTCTGGTTTACCACGGCCTGAAAGATTGAAGCGGATAAATCCTCGCGTGTGGCTCCCTCATTGATGAGAGGCTGGATATCTGTTTTGGCAAATACTCCACAGCGGGCTGCGATAGGGTAGATGGCCTTGTAGCTTTTTGCGTATTCATTTAGTCCTGTAGCGTCTGTCTGGATGAGAGAAGCCATCTGGTCGATAAATGAGCCTGTACCGCCGGCACATATGCCGTTCATACGCTGTTCCACGTTGCCGCCCTCGAAGTATATGATTTTGGCATCCTCACCACCTAGCTCTATTGCCACATCGGTCTGTGGAGCATAGTGTGTGAGTGCGGTAGATACAGCTATAACCTCCTGTACGAATGGCACCTCAAGGTGCTTTGCAAGAGTGAGTCCGCCGGAGCCTGTTATCATAGGACAAACTGAAAGGTCACCTGTCTTGTCGTAGGCCTTTCTGATAAGGGACTCAAGTGTCTCCTGGATATTTGCAAAATGACGCTCATAATCGGAAAAGAGGATATTGTCATCGGCATCAAGAAGTGCAATCTTGACGGTTGTTGAGCCGATATCAATACCCAACTTATGTAAGCTGTTATTTTCCATAGTGGTTCCTCCATAATGTATTACTTATATGTTTTTATATATCTTTCTTCTTATTAAAATATATAACTGTTCTATTATCAAAACAGAGATTATTATACGACAGATATCGACAAATTACAATGACTATAATTATAAAGAATTTGTGAATAATTCGCTGTCTCGTTGACAAAGTATGATTTAACTATCATAATAAATTTTGTAATAATCGCTGCCCTTTGTACTATAGTATAAAAGGCAGCAATAATATGACAGGAGGATGCAGACGCGTGGTTTTTTATTGCATCAAAACCATGTCTGCTAAAATGTATGAACTGGCTTAACAAACTAGAACAAAAATATGGAAGTAAAGCGATTCCGAATATCACTAGAATATTTATCGCTGCGAATCTGATAGGCAGTGTGCTGCTTTTGACAAAGGGAGATGTTGTCCTTTATTATCTGCAGTTTTCAGCCTCTGCTATTTTGCACGGACAGGTATGGCGTCTTATAAGCTGGATTTTTGTGCCGAGCGGCAGCATATCATTTTTACAGCTTTTATTTATATTCTGTCTGTGGACGCTTGGAGACAGCATGGAGTCATATCTTGGCTCTTTTAGGATGAATGTGTACTTTTTCGGAGGCTTTTTGCTGTATGATATAGTTGGAATGCTTGCATTTGCAGTGACACATGTATCCATCAATCTGACTATGTACTATATACTTATAGCTATGTATCTGATGCTTGGTCTTTTGATGCCGGAGGCAGAGGTTAGGCTTTACTTTGTGCTTCCTATAAAGATGAAGTGGATGGTGCTTGTTTACTTTGTGATGTTTGCATATGATGTGTATACCTATATGAGCTTTGGATGGCAGATTGGATTGGCATACGGCTCAGAAATCGTTCTTGCACTTATAAATCTGTTGGTATTCATCTATGGCTGTAAGCACAGGCTCTCATTCAGGCAGAATATGCACCAGAAGAGGAGAAAGGCACAGTTTAAAGCCAAGTTTTCCGAACCTCGCCCGGGCAGTGGCATCTCACGCCATAAGTGCTATATATGTGGCAGAACAGAATTGTCAAATCCTGAATTAACATTCAGATACTGCTCGAAGTGCACCGGCAACAAGGAATACTGTCAGGATCATCTGTTTACACATACGCACGTATAATATACATGTACTACTTTTTCTAATTCATTGACAAAGTAAACTGATGAATTTATAATGGACACAGTATTATTTTCGGAGGAACATTTATGGAGAACGAGGCAACAGTTTCGAAAAATTTTATTGAACAGATTATTGAGAAGGACTTGGCAGAGGGTCATTGCAAGACTGTAAAGACCAGATTCCCACCGGAGCCAAACGGTTATTTACATATCGGCCATGCGAAGTCTATTCTTTTAAACTATGGACTGGCAAAGAAGTATGACGGACAGTTCAATCTCAGGTTTGATGATACAAACCCTACCAAGGAGCGTCTGGAGTTTGTAGAGTCTATTGAGGCCGATGTTAAATGGCTTGGTGCTGACTGGGCGGACAGAAAGTTTTTTGCATCCAATTACTTCGACAAGATGTATGAGTGTGCAGTAGGGCTTATAAAGAAGGGAAAGGCATATGTATCTGATCTGACACCTGATGAGATAAGAGAGTATAGAGGTACACTCACAGAGGCCGGCAAGGAGGATCCATATTCAAAGAGAAGTGTTGAGGAAAACTTAGACCTTTTTGAGCGCATGAAAAACGGTGAGTTCGAGGATGGCACAAAGGTGCTTCGTGCGAGAATTGACATGAGCTCTTCAAACATCAATATGAGAGATCCGATTCTTTACCGTGTGGCTCATATGACACATCACAATACAGGTGATAAATGGTGTGTATATCCTATGTATGATTTTGCTCATCCTATAGAGGATGCTATCGAGGGTATCACACATTCTATATGTACTCTTGAGTTTGAAGACCACAGACCGCTGTATGACTGGGTGGTTATTGAATGTGGATTTAAGAATTCTCCTGAGGAGTCGCCAAAGCAGATTGAGTTTGCAAAGCTCTATCTGACTAATGTTGTAACAGGAAAGAGATATATCAAGCGTCTTGTGGAGGACGGCATCGTTGATGGCTGGGATGACCCGAGGCTTGTTTCTATAGCAGCGCTCAGACGCAGGGGCTTCACACCGGAGTCTATCCAGAATTTTGTTGATCTGTGTGGTATATCAAAGGCTAACAGCTCTGTTGACTACGCTATGCTTGAGTACTGTATCCGAGAGGATTTAAAGGCTAAGCGCCCTCGTATGATGGCTGTGCTTGATCCGGTCAAGGTGATTATCGACAATTATCCTGAGGGACAGGTTGAGTATCTTGAAGTAGACAATAACGTGGAGAATCCTGAGCTTGGAAAGAGAAAGGTTCCTTTCACCAGAGAGCTTTATGTGGAGAGAGAGGACTTCATGGAGGAGCCACCGAAGAAGTATTTCCGTATGTTCCCTGGCAATGAGGTGCGTTTCATGAACGCTTATTTTGTGAAGTGCAATAGCTGTGTGAAGGACGAAAACGGCAATGTTACAGAGATTCACTGTACATATGACCCGGCATCAAAGGGTGGCAACAGTCCTGATGGCAGAAAGGTCAAGGGAACTATCCACTGGGTTTCAGCCGAGTATGGAAAGCAGGTAACTGTACGTCTTTACGAGAATATCGTAAATGAGGAGCTTGGTGTGTACAATGAGGATGGAAGCCTAAATCTTAATCCAAATTCACTCACAGTGCTTGATAACTGTGTAGTGGAGCCGGAGCTTATGAATGCCAAGGCTTATGACAGCTTCCAGTTTGTCAGAAATGGTTTCTTCTGCGCGGATTGCAAGGACTCGAAGGATGGACAGCCTGTATTTAACAGAATCGTCTCATTAAAGAGCTCATTCAAGCTTCCGACAGCTAAATAGTTTTTGACTAAAAATAAATAGAAGAGAACGAAATTATTAAAAAAATAAGAGATGTGAAATAATTGCTGTTATTTCACATCTCTTTTCTTTTATTTGTTGTAACAATTAATTGTTTTTCTTGTTCTCAAGCTCAAGAAGCTTCATTGCACGCACCTTGAGTGGAAGACCAAACAGTGTGATGAAGCCGTCTGCATCATGGTGATCATATAAATCTCCTGTAGTAAAGCTTGCAAGAGACTCACTGTAGAGTGAATATGGTGAAGTAGTGCCGGCCTTGATGATATTGCCTTTATATAATTTGAATTTAACTTCTCCGGTTACATATTCCTGTGTTGACTCTACGAAAGCCTGGATTGCTTCACGGAGTGGTGTGAACCATTTTCCTTCGTATACTACCTGAGCGAGCTTGTTGCCCATTTCTTTCTTGACCTCCATTGTGGCACGGTCAAGGCAGAGCTCCTCGAGCTGGTCATGTGCCTCCATGAGGATTGTTCCACCAGGAGTCTCATACACACCACGTGATTTCATACCTACTACACGGTTCTCAACGATATCGATGATGCCGATGCCGTGCTTGCCACCGAGACGGTTGAGCTCTCTGATGATGTCTGCTACCTTCATCTTTTTGCCGTTGACAGATGTAGGAACACCCTTCTCAAATGTCATTGTAACATACTCACCCTCGTCAGGAGCATGCTCAGGTGTGACACTTAATACGAGCAGATGGTCATAGTTTGGCTCCTGTGAAGGATCCTCAAGCTCAAGTCCCTCGTGGCTGATGTGCCAGAGGTTACGGTCACGGCTGTAGCTTGAATCTGTGCCGAATGGAAGGTCGATTCCGTGTGCCTTACAGTACTCGATCTCAGCCTCACGTGAATCCATTTTCCAGTTGTCCTGACGCCATGGAGCGATTACCTTGATATCAGGAGCGAGTGCCTTGATACCAAGCTCGAAACGGATCTGATCATTTCCTTTACCTGTTGCACCGTGGCAGATGGCTACAGCGCCTTCTTTTCTTGCAATCTCTACAAGCTTCTTTGCGATGCCAGGTCTTGCCATTGCTGTTCCAAGGAGGTATTTGTGCTCATAAACTGCGCCGGCCTGTACACAAGGTACGATGTAGTCCTCACTGAACTCATCACAGATATCCTCTATGTAAAGCTTTGAAGCTCCGGATAATTTAGCTCTCTCATCGAGTCCGTCAAGCTCCTCTCCCTGTCCGCAGTTGATGCAGCAGCAGATTACGTCATAGTCATAAGTTTCTTTAAGCCATGGAATGATAGCAGTGGTATCAAGTCCGCCTGAATAAGCTAATACAACTTTGTCTTTCATAAGTGCGTGTCCTCTTTTCGTTTATTCTTTATGATGGTAACCATTAACTGCTTTTGTGTCTAAAAGCCTTGAATAATTACTTTAGAATAAATATATACCAGTTCTTTACATATTGCAAGTGAAAAAATATACATTATTCATGTATAAATATACATAATTTTGTATAATTTTTCTCTTTACGGATTGAAATTACTGTACTATATTATTATGTATGATGCGTCAGACCCATTTTATATGGTTATGCAGAAATACAATATGAAAAGAGGAAATACTATGATAAAGGCTGGTATTATTGGAGCCACCGGATATGCCGGAGCAGAGCTCGTGAGAATTTTGATGAATCATAAAGAGGTAGAGATTGCATGGTATGGATCACGAAGCTATGTGGATGAGAATTATGCCGATATCTATGGAAATATGTTTCAGATAGTTGATGCAAAGTGCATGGATGACAATATGGAGGAGCTTGCAGAGTCTGTTGATGTGATTTTCACTGCGACCCCACAGGGCTTTTTGGCAGGCGTGCTCACTGAGGATATATTAAGTAAGGTAAAGATTGTCGATCTGTCAGCGGACTTCCGTATCAAGGATGTAGCCACATATGAGAAATGGTACAAGATTGAGCACAAGTCGCCGCAGTTTATTGATGAGGCTGTATATGGTCTGTGTGAGATAAACAGGGACAAGGTCACAAAGGAGACAAGGCTTGTTGCAAATCCTGGCTGCTATACCACATGCTCCATCCTTACAGCTTATCCGCTTGTTAAGGAGGGACTTATTGATACAGATACACTTATCGTCGATGCAAAGTCAGGCACATCTGGCGCAGGACGTGGTGCAAAGACACCTAATCTGTTTTGTGAAGTAAATGAGAGCATGAAGGCATATGGCGTTGCCTCACACAGACATACACCTGAGATAGAGGAACAGCTTGGATATGCGGCAGGAAAAGAAATCCTTATCAACTTTACTCCGCATCTTGTTCCGATGAACAGAGGAATCCTTGCTACAGAGTATGCGACACTTAAGAAAAAGCCTGACGGAACACTTCCTACATATGATGAGATTAAGGCAGTTTACGATAAGTATTATGCAAATGAGAAGTTTGTCAGAGTGCTCAAAAAAGGTGTCTGCCCTGAGACAAAGTGGGTTGAGGGCAGCAACTATGTGGATGTAAACTTTGTGATTGATGAGAGAACCGGCAGAATTATTATGATGGGTGCTCTTGACAATCTGGTTAAGGGTGCTGCAGGACAGGCAGTTCAGAATATGAATCTGTTATTTGGCTTCGATGAGGCAGAGGGACTCAATATGGTTCCTATGTTCCCGTAACAATTAATAATAGAAAAGTAATTATCAGAAAGATGCATTATAATGCTGATAGTTATATAAAAATATAAGGATGATTTAATAAAATGAGTAA
>ENA-OZVY01000670-OZVY01000670.1-human-gut-metagenome-genome-assembly--contig:-NODE-670-length-13366-cov-6.298625_pt1 | contig 13366 bp, 10 predicted proteins | sample MGYA00243453_ERZ654061 | MGnify/ENA primary metagenome ERZ654061 (study PRJEB26926, sample SAMN06165135) | human gut metagenome | biome: ENVO:00009003; feature: ENVO:2100002; material: ENVO:00002003... | reverse complement strand
CTTCTGCCGACAATACTTGGCTGGAGACGGCCCGGAAAGATAGGTAGCGCCAACATGGAGAGAAGCCACTCAATAGAGTGGCTTCTTTTTTTATATTCATAGCTGCGGGAGTGCAATTCACTGTTCGAAATCCGCGACAATACGTTACAATACCCCTATCAAGAGAGATAGGGGTATTTTTATTATGGAACATTTATATGACTGACAAGATGGTCGAAGCCTATTTGAAAGCCCTCGAAAATGAAGAGCGCGCCGCGGCGTCGATCGAAAAATATCGCCGTGCTTTACTAAGCTTTGCAGCCTTGCTCCGTCCGGCTTTGCTGGAACGGAACTTTTTTCGTGAGGGGGAGGCTGACGATCCGACGAACATTTCGAGCGTTTTGCGCAGAACAGGGAAAGACTACTTTGCTTGCCCAGTGGGATATTGAGCGAAATTTACCACTCACGCCGGATGATGTGACTTTCGGCAGCCACAAAAGAGTCTGGTGGACATGTCCGAACGGCCACTCATGGCAGGCCATGGTTTACACCCGCAGCGAGGGCACAGGTTGCCCCTACTGCACGGGCCGCAAGGCTTCACCCGAGCAGAACAGCCTGACAAAGCAGTTTCCCGCGCTGGCGGCAGAATGGGATGACGAAAAGAACGCACCCCTGACGCCGCAGGATGTGACGCCCGGCAGCCACAAGCTCATCTGGTGGCGCTGTCCGAAAGGGCATTCTTACCGTTCTGCCGTCAAGACGCGGGTGCAGGGCAGCGGTTGCCCCTACTGCGCGGGAAAGAGCGTACTGCCTGAGGAAAACTCGCTCGCGGCTGAGTATCCGTCGATCGCGAAAGAATGGGATGCGGCAAAAAACGGGCCTCTTTTGCCTACGCAGGTGATCTCCGGCACAAGGCGCAAAGTCTGGTGGCGCTGCCCAAAAGGCCATTCGTGGCGCGCGGCAGTGTATTCGAGGACGACCCTCGGCACGGGCTGTCCGGTCTGCACCGGACGGCAGGCGTTGGCCGGTGAAAACGATCTTGCGACGCTGTACCCGGACATTGCCGCGCAGTGGGACGAGGAGAAAAACGGCGTGCTCCATCCAAACAATGTCACTGCGGGCTCGAACCGCCGCGTGTGGTGGAAGTGCGAAAAAGGCCACTCCTATCGTGCGATGATTGCGCAGCGCGTGCAGCGCGGCGACGGCTGTCCTTACTGCGCCAACCGAAAGGTGCTGCCGGGTTTCAACGACTTAGCGACCGCAGCGCCGCTGGTCGCCAAACAGTGGCACGAGAGCCTCAACGGCGCGCTGACACCGGAGATGGTGACCGCGGGCAGCCACAAAAAAGCGTGGTGGCGATGCTCTTACGGCCATGTCTGGAAAGCCACCATCTACTCGCGCGCGGGCGTGCAGCAGTGCGGCTGCCCCGTTTGCGCCGGAAAGACCAGACGCAAAACCAAGTAAACTCAGCCCGAGAAGGCGGGCAAAAGATAGAGAATCTTAGGAGGTAATGGAATGAAACGGCGATTATTGGCAAGTTTACTGACACTTGTCATGATGCTGAACCTGCTGCCAACGGTAGCTTGGGCAAGGAATGATGAGGGCATTGATGCTGATTCGGTAGAAATGTATTCCTCTGATGATGTAGTGACATCGGGGCCGATAACCCTTTGGACGGGTAAAGAAGGCCAAATTACCGTTCCCGAGGAGAACGAAGTCAGGAGTTCGAACGCAGATATTGTCAGTGTTGAGCAGGATGGCACAGCGGTGACGCTGACCGGTGGCAGCAAAGAGGAACGCGCAGAGGTCACTGCGGGAGAGTCTACCTGGGTCGTTTATAACTACGCCAGCGAAGCGGAGTATAACTATTTATACTCGCTGTTCCACGGGAAAACAATCTCCGTGATGGGCGACAGCATTTCGACGATCAAGGACAAAATCCCCAGCGGTAATGCTCTGTATTATGATAATACTACTGGCAAAGAGATGACTTTTGAGCGCAATTACTGGGGTGACATCATCACCCGCTTTGGCGCGGTAGAGGGCATTGATGAGGCATGGAGTGGAAGCACCATCGGTTCTAAAGCTGCTTCTATGGCAAGCAAGGATAGAATCAACAAGCTTGACGATAATGGCACGCCGGATGTGATCCTGTACTATGGCGGCAGCAACCCTGACAGCTCGGTCGGTACGTTTAATCCTGATGCAGACTATGCGAAGACTGTCGATTGGGCGAAGTCCTATTCGGATACAGCGAGCGCCTACGCGGCTTCTCTGCAGCGCATGAAGGAAACCTATCCGGATGCTGAGATTATCGCAATTATTCCCTATTATGAGCAAAATAATATTCCTAAACAGGCGGAAGTGATCGAGCAGATTGCAAAGCACTACGATATCACGACAATCGACCTGCGGGAGCTTCGGAATCAGGAAGGCATTTCTCCGAATAACGCGCTCCACCCTAATATGGATGGTCACAGCCAGATCGCGGCCTACATCTGTCAGCAGCTCTATGAGCAGCGGGCAGTGACTCCGGATGAGAAGACCGTCACCTATAATGCCAACGGCGGTAGCTTCAAAAACGGCAGTGATCCCATTAAGCAGTCCGTGACAGCCGAGCTGCCGAAGGCCACCCGCGCAGGCTACGCCTTTGTGGGCTGGTTCGATCAGGCTGCTGGCGGGAACAAGATTGCATCCGCTCTGGACACGGCGATTCCCTCTGGCATGCGGGACAACCTTAACGGTACGCCCCTGTATGCGCATTGGACCCGCAGTTTTACGTGGGACTTCGACAATAATCTGGACGCTGTTGATGCGGATGGTAACGTTATCATCACTGTGAGTGCTGAACATGGCAGCACCACGTTGAACGATGACAACACAGTGAAGTTCAATGATTATCAGGGTGAGCTGAGCACTCCGTTTACCCTTGACCCGACGCAGAATTGGCGTGTCGAGTGGAAAGAAAAGAATCAGGCAACAGAGAATATGCTCTTCAGCTCTACCGCAGAGAGGGCAAAGGGTATGACCTATATTTTCCTGTATCAGCCGAGCATCTATATGGGCACATATAATGATACGACCGGCGGTACGAAATATATCAACTTCGGTGGGCCTGCATATCAAAAAACTCCGACTTCCGATGAGTATTCTGTTGTCAAATTGGAGAATAACTATGATAAAGCTACCGAAACGAGCCTTGTGACTCTTTCTGTTGATGGTGAGCAGGTGTTTGCCAAGCTGAACACGCAGGGCAGATACGGAAGCCATGGATCTTCGTTGACTGCAAGTGACTATGAGCAGTATGCTTTGGAGAAGCTCGGCTTTACGTTTAATTATCTTGGCGGTAACAGAGACGGCGGCGATACTCCTGCTTGGAAGCTTTCCAACACCTTTGACTACATCAAGGTGACGCTGGGTGACGACCATACCCACACATATGGCACGACCTATTCCAGCGACAGCACCGGCCATTGGAAGACCTGCACTGAGTGCGGTGCAAACGGTGAATTTTCGAAGCACACCGGCGGTACTGCCACCTGTACTGCAAAGGCGGTTTGTGAAACCTGTGATCAGCCGTATGGCGAATTAGGCGCTCATAAGCTGACCAAGACCGCGGCCAAGGCTGCCACCTGCACGGAAGCTGGCAACAACGAGTACTGGACCTGCAAGACCTGCGGCAAGTACTTCTCCGACGAGAAGGGCGAGAACGCAATCGCTGATCTTGCCGCTTGGAAAACTGGCGACGGTAAGATCAATGCCACCGGCCACAACTACGGTGACATCACCTATACTTGGAGCGATGGCAATACTTCCTGCACCGCTAAGAAGGTGTGTTCTGTCTGCAAAGACGAGGTGACGGAGACAGTCGGTACTACCAGTAGTGTGAAGACTCCTGCCACCTGCACGACTAAGGGCACTAAGACCTATACGGCGACTTTCTCCGCTCCAAACGGTTTTGTCACTCAGACCAAGGATGTGGATATTGCAGCTACCGGCCACGACTGGTCCAACAAGGACGGCATCTGCGCGGTTTGCCACACCAAGTGCGACCGGGTGCACAAGCCCGGCACGACCTGCTCTGTCTGCCACAAGTACACGAGCTATCCTTACGTTCCCGGCGCGCCGACCTATCCCGCGTCCGCTCCCGCTGTCCCCAACGGCACGGTGACCGTTTCCCCGGCCAACGCCTCCAAGGGCGCGAATGTGACCGTCACGGTGAAGCCCAACGAGGGCTATGTTCTTGAGACCCTGACCGTCACCGACAAGAACGGCGACGAGCTCAAGCTCACGGACAAGGGCAACGGCAAGTACACCTTTACCATGCCCGGCAGTAAGGTCGAGGTCAAGGCGACCTTTATGGAAGATAACAGCGTCTTCAACTTCTTCTACGACGTGCCCAACGACGCGTTCTTCTATGAGGCCGTCAAGTGGGCGGTCAAAAGCGGCGTGACGAACGGCCTGACCGACACGATGTTTGGCCCCTACGAGTCCTGCACCCGTACGCAGATCGTCACGTTCCTGTGGCGCGCCACCGGCAGCCCCGAGCCGAAGACCGCAAGCAGCTTCACGGATGTTCCCGCGAGCGCTTACTATGCGAAGGCTGTCGCTTGGGCGATTGAGAACGGAATCACGAACGGCATGACCGAGACGACGTTTGCCCCGAATGCGACCTGCACCCGCGGCCAGAGCGTGACGTTCCTGCACCGTGCGCTCAAGGGCACCGCGAGCGGCAGCACGAACTTCACCGATGTGAAGTCCGACACGTTCTACGCTGATGCGATTAACTGGGCGGTTGCGAATAACGTGACGAACGGTACTTCCAACACGACGTTCAGCCCCAACGCGTCCTGCACCCGTGCACAGATCGTGACGTTCCTGTATCGCGCCTATCAGGGCAAGTAAATCCAACTGAAAAAAGCGGCGATTCATCAGAACCGCTGCTTTTTTACGCCGCATTGACAAGCGCTCCCGCCCTCGGTATACTATGACCAAAAGCAAGACGGCAGTCAAAAATGCAGACGAGTTTGAGAGATTAAACTCGAAAAGGGGAGAGCAAATGAAGTATCTTGGAAAGCCTGCGGGCATGTGGGCGCTGTTTGCCGGATCGTTTGAAAAGCACCTGACGGTCGAATTCGACCTGACCGCGGAGCAGGCGAAGGACGTTGCGGCGCGTGCCAAAAAGAAATATCGCGAGATCATCGCGAAGCTGCCGGAATTTGACAAGCGCGACCGCTTCGAAATGAACATCGTCAACTGCGCGATGCTCGCCGCGTTTATCCTATGCATGCCGCAGCGGCCGGACATCAAAACGCTGACGGACTACTACGCCGCGGCGATGATGACGCCTACGATGAAGGCTTTCTGCCGCGCGAGCGGAAAGAAAAAGTTCACGCCCAAGGACATCGAGGGCATGAAGGCGACGGCGAAGCTGCGCGCGGGCGATCGCAACCCCTATTCGTGGAACATGGACTTTTTCGAGTACGAGGACGGCAGCGGCTATGAGGCGCGCTTCACGACCTGCGGCATCTGCACGCTGATGCAGGTGTTGGGGCTCTGCGATCTGACGCCCGCGCTGTGCCATCTCGACTACACGATGAGCGACGCGGGCGGCGCGTCGGATTTCGTGCGCGAGTACACGCTCGCCTCCGGCGGCCCCTACTGCGACTGCGGGTATCACAAAAAGCAGTGAAAAAACAAAAAGGATGCGTCTTTCGATGCATCCTTTTTCCTTTATGTAGGGGACTCAATCTTCGTTGTAGGCATCCGAGGCCTTGATGCGCTGGTACATGTCCTGCATCTGGCGGTCGATCTCAGCGATCTTGCCCGCGCATTCGAACATCTCCTCGTTGATGCCCTCGGGCAGCTTCGTTTTGTCGACCTTGTAGCGGATATCGTGCTCAAGGCTCGCCCAGAAGTCCATGGCGATCGTGCGCAGCTGGATCTCCGCCACGACGTATTCCGTCCGGTCGGAGAGGTAGACGGGCACCTTGATGTCCATGTGCAGCGAGCGGTAGCCGTTGTAGTTCGGCGTCTGGATGTAGTCCTGCTTTTTGACGATCTCCACATCCGTCTGCCGCGCCAGCATCTCGCCCACGCGGTAGACATCGTCGATGTAGCTGCAAACGACGCGCACGCCCGCGATGTCGTTGATGTTTTTTCGCGCGGACTCGATCGAGAGCGGCAGGCCGCGCTTGATGAGCTTGGCGACGATGCTCGATTGCGATTTGACGCGCCCGTCGATGTGATGAATGGGATTGCGTGCATAAAGAACATTGAATTCACTGTTGAGAATATTGAATTTCAACGTGAGCTGCCGAACCGCCGCGTCATAGAGATTCTGCATGACAAGAAAGTCATGCGGATCTTCGCAGAGTGCGGCGCCGTTCCCCGTTCGATTCATTCTGAGCCTTCCTTTCCATCGGAAGCGTCAACGCCCGCCCGATGTGCTTTTGTTCCTTTCAGTATAGCAGACGATCACCGCCGCGCCAAGGGGAGAAATGCTGATTTTCCGCAAAAGTCTGCGCGAAAAAAGCAGCGGGCGGGAGAAACTACCAAGCGACGGGCAAAAGAACTTGCAATGCAGCGCAAGCCATTCTATAATTAACCTGAAAGGATATGCACAGCGTTCGGCACTTCCGCTCCGGTGGCAGAGCGAACGCGCGGAAGGTGCAGAAAAGAACAATGGATAAAAAAGGAAAACAGCAATTTCTTCTGGTCGCGTTCGGCGTGGCGCTCTATGCCGCGCTGATGAATCTCAACGAAGTCGCGGCGTTTCTCACGAGGCTCGCTACCCTCTTCACGCCGGTGATCATAGGGTTATTGATGGCGTTTGTCCTCAGTGTGCCGATGCAGGGCATCGCAGGACGTTTGACGCGCCTGATGCCAAAGGCAAAGGAAAAACACATTGACCTTCTCAGCCTGCTGCTGACGCTTTTGTGCGTGGTCATCGTCGTGGTACTGCTGTGCGTTCTGGCGCTGCCGCAGCTTGCCGCGTCGCTCAAGAGCATCGGCACACTGGTCAGGGAGAACTGGCCGGACTGGGCGCGCCTTCTCTCGGATCACGGCGTGGATACAAGCGAGCTCACCGATCGCATCGCCGCGCTCGATTGGAAAACGGTGCTGGAAAAGGCGCTCACCGGCGCCGGCGCGCTGATCGACTCGGTGGTGGATCTTGCCGGTACCACAGTCTCGGCGGTGGCCAACGTCACCTTTGCCATCGTCATCATGTTTTATGTGCTGCTCGACCGGCGCAGCCTTGCTAAACAGAGCCGCAGACTCCTCTACGCCAACCTGAGCGAGCGAAAGGCCGATCAGGTCTGCCGCATCGCGCGCCTGACGCACACCACCTACGCCCGTTTCCTGTCCGGGCAGTGCGTGGAGGTCGTGATCCTCGGCACGATGATCTTTCTCGCGTTCTCCCTGTGCGGCATTCCCTACGCGGGGCTGACCGCTGCGCTGACGGCGGCCTTCGCCTTTGTTCCCTATATCGGCGCGCTGGCCTCCTGCGCAATCGGCGTACTGCTGACGCTGCTTGCCCAGCCGGAGAAGGCGCTGCTGTGCCTGATCGTCTATCAGGCGGTGCAGTTCACGGAAAATCAGTTCATCTACCCGCATGTGGTTGGCAGCAGCGTGGGGCTTGCGCCGCTGTGGACGCTCCTTGCGGCATTGCTTGGCGGCAAGCTCTTCGGCCTTGTCGGTATTGTGTTTTTCATTCCCCTCACGGCGGTAGTACTCCAGCTCGTACATGAGCACACCGCACAGCAGCTTTCGGAAAAGAAACTCGACCGCGAGGATCTGATCGAATAACAAAAAAGGACGACAGCTAAAAATAGCTGTCGTCCTTTTTTGTGCGGTCACGACTGCGCCATGCGCTCGAGGAGCTGGAAGGCCTCTTCGAGCTTGGGGTCGATATGGTCGGTCTGCAAAGCCTCGCGCACGCAGCCTTCGATGTGCGCGCGCATGATCTGCTGGTTGGCGCTTTTGAGGAGCGACTGCGTGGCGAGAAGCTGGTTGGAGATGTCCACGCAGTAGCGGTCGTCGTCGATCATCTGCAAAATGCCGTCGAGCTGGCCGCGGGCAATTTTCAGCTTGCGGCGGACGGAATCACGATCGGCTCTCATGGCCTTAGCGGATGGAGACGGCCTGATAGCCCGCCTCATCCACGGCGGCCTTGAGCGCCGCGTCGGTTACGCTGCCGTCCACGCTGACGGTGGCGGACTTGCTCTCGAGATCGACCTTTGCCTCCTTCACGCCGGGGACGGCGGAAAGCGCCTGCTGAACGTGATTCACGCAATGCATGCAGGCCATGCCCTCAATGCTGATGACTTTTTCCATGTTTGTTTCTCCTTTTTCATTACTTGCCATAATTTCCTTGCTTGCTATCTCCACTCCGCGATCCGACGGAGAAGAAACCGTTTTCGGTGCTGCCTCCGTGTGCTTGGCCTTGAACCAGCGCAGGCGCAGCGCATTGCTCACCACAAACACCGAGCTGAAGCTCATCGCGAGCGCGCCGAGCATCGGGTTCATCTTGAGCTGGAAGGCGGGGTAGAACACGCCCGCCGCGATGGGAATGCCGATGGCGTTGTAGAAGAACGCCCAGAAGAGGTTTTCCTTGATGTTGCGGATGACCGCGCGGCTCAACTGCACGGCGGTCGAGACGTCGAGAAGGTCACTGCGCATCAGCACAATATCCGCCGACTCGATGGCGACGTCCGTACCGGCGCCGATGGCAATGCCGACGTCTGCGCGCGCAAGGGCGGGCGCATCGTTGATGCCGTCGCCGACCATGGCGACCTTCTTGCCGCCCTCCTGTAAGCGGCGGATCTCGCGTTCCTTATCCTGCGGCAGCACCTCGGCCACGACGCGGTCCACGCCGACCTGACGGCGGATGGCCTCGGCGGTCTTGGCGTTGTCGCCCGTGAGCATGACGACTTCAATGCCCATGCTCGAGAGCTCGGCGATGGCCTGCGCGCTCGTGGGCTTGACGACATCGGCTACGGCGATGAGGCCGATGAGCTTGCCGTCCAGCGCAAAGTAGAGCGGCGTCTTGCCGTCCTCAGCCAGCGCTTCGCCGCGCGCGAGCAGCTCACTGTTTTCGATGCGGTTTGCCTCCATCATGCGGCGGTTGCCGGCAAGGCAGAGCTGGCCCTCGACCTCGCCGCGGATGCCCTGACCGGGGATCTGCTCAAATTTGTCGACGGACAGGAACGTGAGCGATTCCTTCTCCGCCTCGGCCACGATGGCCTCGGAAAGCGGATGCTCGGAGAGCTTTTCGAGCGACGCGGCGACGGAGAGAAGTTTGTCCCTGCCGATGCCGCCGTCGACGACGTCGGTGACGACGGGCTTGCCCTGCGTGATGGTGCCGGTCTTGTCGAGCACGACGGTGTTGACGCTGTGCGTCGTCTCAAGCGCTTCGGCAGACTTGATGAGGATGCCGTTCACCGCGCCGCGGCCCGTGCCGACCATGATGGCCGTCGGCGTGGCGAGACCCAGCGCGCAGGGGCAGCTGATGACGAGAACGGAAATACCGATGGACAGCGCAAATTCCACGCTGTGGCCCGTCAGCAGCCATGCTGCCGTTGCGATGACGGCGATCGTGATGACGACGGGGACGAACACGCCGCTGACCTTATCGGCGAGCTTGGCGATGGGCGCTTTGGAGCTCGTGGCCTCGTCCACAAGGCGTACGATCTGGGAAAGGGCGGTATCGTCGCCGACTTTGGTCGCGCGCATCTTGAAATAGCCGGATTTGTTGATGGTCGCGCCGATGACGCTGTCTCCCGCCTGCTTTTCGACGGGGATGCTCTCGCCCGTCAGCGCGGATTCGTCGACCGAGGACGTTCCCTCGAGCACGACGCCGTCGACGGGGACGCTCTCGCCCGCCTTGACGATCAGCACGTCGCCGAGTTGGACCTCCTCGACGGGGATGACGCTCTCGACGCCGTTGCGCTCGACCGTCGCGGTCTTGGGCGCAAGGTCCATGAGCTTTGTGATGGCATCAGAGGTCTTGCCCTTGGCGCGGGCCTCCATCGTCTTGCCCATGGTGATGAGCGTCAGGATCGTGCCTGCGGACTCGAAGTACAGCTCCATCATATAGGTGTGCACCGTGTCCATGTCCATCTGGCCAAAGCCGATGCCGATCTTATAGATGGCGTAGATGCCGTACACGATGGCGGCGCTGGAGCCCAGTGCGATCAGCGAATCCATGTTCGGCGAGCGCTGCCACAGCGTCTTGAAGCCGACGATATAGTACTGGCGGTTGATATAGACGATGGGCAGCAGCAGCAAAAACTGCGTGAATGCGAACGTCATCGCATTTTCCATGCCGAGGAAGCACGCGGGCAGCGGCCAGCCCATCATGTGGCCCATCGAGAGATAGAACAGCGGGATGGTGAAGATGAGCGAGAGGGCGAGACGCTTTTTCATGTCGCTGTACGCCTTCTGTGCGGCGCTGGCGCCGCCGGTCTCGGCAGTCTGCGCGGCGGGGGCGCTGCCGGGCTTTGCATGCAGAGACGCACCGTAGCCCGCCTTTTCGACCGCGGCGATGATCTGCGCGGACGAAAGCTGGGATTCGTCGTATTCGACGACCATGCTGTTTTTCAGCAGGTTGACCGCGACCTGCTGCGCGCCGGGCTGCTTGGCGACGGCCTTTTCCACGCGGCTGGAGCAGGCGGCGCAGCTCATGCCGGTCACGTCATAGGTTTCCTTTTTCAATTTGATTCCTCCTTCGGGGCAAATACAATACCCGTGTGGGGTATTTTTCGTTTACCGACAGTATAGGTCGGAAATTGGCGGATTGTCAAGACCTCTTTTCGAGAAATTTCCGTTTGGGCGAAAGTTGCGGCGTTTCGGTCGGGAAAACTTACCGCCGCCGCGCCGCTGGACAGCTTGCATCCCTTATGATAAACTGACGGCATGAGTTTTATGATAAGCAGGTGAAAAATGAAGCGAAAGCATATCTTGAAATGGCTGGGCATCGCGCTGGGCGCGTACCTTTTATATGGGGTGCTGACAGCCATTCTCGTCCCGCTGCCGCAAAAAGAGGCGACAGGGGAGTTGTGGAGCCAGTATGAAGCCCGATTGAGCGAGGACGCATCGCAGGAGCGCGTGAGGAGCATCGAGGATACGGACAGTGCGCTGCTCTGGCGCTTGCAGCTCATCGAGAGTGCGGAAAGGGAGGTCATCTTCTCGACCTTTGACCTGCGCGCGGACGGCAGCGGACAGGATTTGATGGCCGCGCTCTATGGCGCGGCGCAGCGCGGCGTGCGGGTGCGCGTCATCGTCGACGGGCTGAACGGTTTTCTGCATCTGCAAAACAGCGGCGTTCTCCGCGCCCTCGCGGCGGAGGAGAATGTGGAGGTGCGCTTTTATGATCCCATTGACCTCCTGCGCCCGTGGAAGCTCAACTACCGTCTGCACGACAAGTATCTGATCGCCGACGACAATAAGTATATCCTCGGCGGAAGAAATTCGAACGATTTGTTCCTCGGCTCATATCAGGAGAACCAGAACATCGACCGCGACGTGCTCGTCGTGTCGGACGGGGGAGAGGGCAGCTCGGTCTCCCAGCTTTTGACGTATTTTGAAAGCGTCTGGTCGCAGCCGGAGAATAAAACCATCACAGGCAAGACGTCCTCACAGACCGACGCGCTGCAGGAGCGCTACGCGGCGCTATGCGCGGTGCATGGAAAAGAGCTTGCCGCCGTCGACTGGGAGGTGGAGACCGCGGCGGTCACGCATGTGAGCCTTCTCAGCGGCTCGCCGCGCGCGGAGGCGAAAGCGCCTGAGCTGTGGGACGCGCTTGTCCGCCTGATGGCGCAGGGCGATGACGTCCTGCTGCAAACGCCGTACATCATCTGCAACGACAAAATGTATAACGATTTGGAAGCACTTGCCGAGACGCGGCAGCTGCGCGTGCTGACGAATGCCGTTGAAAACGGCGCGAACCCGAGCGGCTGCTCGGACTACTTACGCGAAAAGCAAAATATTTTATCGCGCGGCGTCGACGTGTACGAGGTCATCTGCGGCCAGTCGCTGCATACGAAGACAATTTTGATTGGAAACGATTTGAGCGTCGTCGGTTCATTCAACGCCGACATGCGCAGCGCATATCTCGACACGGAGCTGATGCTTGTCATCGAGAGCGAGGAGGTCAATGCCGCGCTGCGAGAAGAGAGCGGAAAATACATGGGCCAGAGCCGCCTCGCTCTGCACGACGGCGGCACGGAATACGGCGCGCAGTTTGAAGAAGTGACGCTGCCGTGGACAAAGCGCGCGCTGTATACGATTCTGAGCGTTGTCCAGCGCCCGATCCGCCACCTGCTGTAACGAAAAGTGCGGCATAGCGGAAAATGAGGGAAAGGAATGCGGATTTTGCCCGTATTTCCGTTTTTTCGCCTTGCAAAAGACGTTCGGGTTTGCTATGATAAAAAATACGTATGGATACGTTCCGCTTTTTGTGGAGACAGAGGATAAGAAAGGAAGATCGTTATGATTTACACGACCGAAGTGCAGCATATGTGCCCCGTTGCGAAGGGCGCATATCACGGTCCGGCCCCGATCCCCGAAGAGGGCAAGTGGGTCCAGGCCAAGCAGATCGCCGATATTTCCGGCTTCACCCACGGCATCGGCTGGTGCGCGCCCCAGCAGGGCGCCTGCAAGCTGACGCTCAATGTCAAGGAGGGCGTCATTCAGGAGGCTCTGATCGAGACCATCGGCTGCTCGGGCATGACCCATTCTGCTGCCATGGCTTCCGAGATCCTGATCGGCAAGACCATTCTCGAAGCGCTGAACACCGACCTTGTTTGCGACGCCATCAACACCGCCATGCGCGAGCTGTTCCTGCAGATCGTCTACGGCCGCACCCAGTCCGCCTTCTCTGAGGACGGCCTTGCTGTCGGCGCGTCCCTCGAGGACCTCGGCAAGGGCCTTCGCTCCCAGGTCGGTACGATGTTCGCCACTGCCGAAAAGGGCCCCCGTTACCTCGAGATGGCCGAGGGCTACTGCTCCCGCGTCGCGCTCAACAAGGAAAACGAGATCGTCGGCTACGAGTTCATCAACCTCGGCAAGATGATGGACTTCATCAAAAAGGGTATCGATGCGAACGAAGCGCTCGAAAAGGCCAAGGGTCACTATGGTCAGTGGGACAACGCTGCCAAGTACATCGACCCGCGTCAGGAATAAGGAAGGGAGGACGAAACAATGGCTTTATTTGAAAACTACGAGAGAAGAATCGACAAGATCAACGGCGTCCTCGCTCAGTACGGTATCTCTTCCGTCGAAGAGTGCCGCGAGATCTGCAAGGCCAAGGGCTTTGACCCGTATGAGATCGTCAAGGGCATCCAGCCCATCTGCTTTGAAAACGCCTGCTGGGCGTACACCGTCG
>ENA-OZVY01000652-OZVY01000652.1-human-gut-metagenome-genome-assembly--contig:-NODE-652-length-13484-cov-5.387892_pt1 | contig 13484 bp, 15 predicted proteins | sample MGYA00243453_ERZ654061 | MGnify/ENA primary metagenome ERZ654061 (study PRJEB26926, sample SAMN06165135) | human gut metagenome | biome: ENVO:00009003; feature: ENVO:2100002; material: ENVO:00002003... | reverse complement strand
GAGATGTCTTAGGGTCTCGTGGGCTCGGAGATGTGTATAAGAGACAGCTCCATGGGCGCTCCCACCGCTTGCGAGACCGCCGGTGTTCCCGACGTTTCCTACAACGGTTCCACCGAGGCCGCCTGCCCCAACACCTATCTGATCTCCTCCCGCATCGACTGGGCCCCCTACTATGAGTACGCCATCAAGGCTGCCATGAACGGCGAGGCCATCGACGCTGACTGGACCGGCACCCTTGCTACCGGCTCCGTCGTGCTGACCGACCTGAACGAGAACGTTGCTGCCGAGGGCACCGCTGAGGCCATTGCCGATGCGACCGCCAAGCTCGAGAGCGGCGAGCTCCACGTCTTCGACTGCTCCACCTTCACCGTGGACGGCCAGCCTGTCACCTCTTACATGGCTGACGTCGACACCGATCCCGACTACACACCCGACACCGAGGTTGTCCAGGACGGTTATCTGGCTGAGTCCACCGCCCGTTCCGCCCCGTACTTCCAGCTCATGATCGACGGCATTGATCTGCTGGATACTAATTTCGGCGGCTAATTGTTTCTGCTACTACATATCGGGCTGCCTTCGGGCAGCCCGATATCTTTTTCTTTTTATGGCAATTATCGCTATTTTGCTAAAAATTTTTGTACGCTTCTAATTTTTTTTGTGTTTTTTTCTGTTTTACATTTACAACGCCGTTCAATTATGCTAATATATGACTTGTACAAATACAATGCTGCGGGGTTTTCTTCCTGTGCCCTCCAGCGGAAAAAGGGGTGACCGCCTTGGGAACTGCATGCGCAGTTAAAATGGAGAATGTCACGAAGCGGTTCGGCAAAGTGGTGGCGAACAACGCCATCAACCTTGAGCTGCACGAGGGCGAGATCCTGTCGCTGCTCGGCGAAAACGGCAGCGGCAAGACGACGCTGATGAACATGCTCTCCGGCATCTATTTCCCCGACGAGGGGCAAATCTACATTCACGGCGAACCCGTCACGATCGCCTCCCCCAAGGATGCGTTCGAACACGGCATCGGTATGATCCACCAGCACTTCAAGCTCGTTGATCTTTTCACCGCAACGGAGAATATCATCCTCGGCCTTGAAGGCAAGCTCGACATTGCCGAAGCCAGCAAAAAGGTCAAAGAGATCTGCGACAAATACGGGTTCGACATCGACCCCAATCAGAAGATCTACGACATGTCCGTTTCGCAGAAGCAGACCGTCGAGATCGTCAAGGTGCTCTACCGCGGGGCGGACATCCTCATTCTGGACGAGCCGACCGCAGTGCTCACCCCGCAGGAGACGGACAAGCTCTTCGCCATCATGCGCAACATGAAGGCCGACGGCAAGTCCCTCATTATCATCACGCATAAGCTGCACGAGGTGCTCGACGTGTCCGACCGCGTGGCCGTGCTGCGCAAGGGCGAATACGTCGGTGACGTCGCCACCAAGGACGCCGACCAGCAATCGCTGACCGACATGATGGTCGGCCACACGGTGAGCCTGAACATCAGCCGCCCCGAGCCGAAGGACGTTGAAAAGCGCCTCGTCATCGAAGGCCTGACGGCTTACGACGAGCTTGGCGTCAAGCGTCTGGACGATGTCAGCTTTACCATCAACGCGGGCGAGGTGCTCGGCATCGCGGGCGTCGCAGGCAGCGGCCAGCGCGAGCTGCTCGAGTCCATTGCGGGCCTCTACCCCGTCGCCTCCGGCCATGTCACGTTCTATCCGCCCGACGGCGGCAAGGAAAAGGAACTCGTCGGTCTCGACCCGATGAAGATCCGCAAGAGCGGCATTTCGATGTCGTTCGTCCCCGAAGACCGACTCGGCATGGGCCTGGTCGGCTCGATGGGCATGACGGGCAACATGATGCTGCGCTCCTGGCGCAAGGGTAAGGGTCTGTTCCTCAACCGCAAGGATCCCGAAGCGCTCGCCAACCGCATCTGGGAAGAGCTCGGCGTCGTCACGCCCAGCACGTCCTTCCCCGTGCGCCGCATGTCCGGCGGCAACGTGCAGAAGGTGCTTGTCGGACGCGAGATCGCCCAGTCCCCCGCCGTGCTGATGACCGCTTACGCCGTGCGCGGCCTGGACATCAACACCTCCTATACCATTTACAACCTGCTGACAGAGCAGAAGATGCGCGGCGTCGCCGTCGTCTATGTCGGCGAAGACCTCGACGTGCTGCTTGAGCTGTGCGACCGCATCGTCGTTCTCTGCGGCGGTCAGGTCTCCGGCGTGGTCGACGCCAGAAAGACCGACAAGCGCGAGGTCGGCGCACTGATGACGCTCGTGAGGGGAGGCAACAAGGATGAATAAGAAACAGTCGCTCTTCCACATCGCCAAGCGCGATACGCTCCTCTGGTACAAGGCCGTTTTGATCCGCGGCGGCGCGATCGTGCTCGCTTTGATCGTCTGCGCGATCGTCACAACGCTGCTGACGGGCGAAAATCCCATCAAGGTCTACTCCACGATCCTCTACGGCGCGTTCGGTACGTCGCGCAAGAGCTGGGTCACGTTCCATAACCTCGCGATCCTGCTCGGCATCTCGCTCGCGGTCACGCCCGCGTTCAAGATGCGCTTCTGGAACATCGGTGCCGAGGGTCAGGTGCTCATCGGCTGCCTTGCCACCGCGGCCTGCATGATCTGCCTTGGCGGCAAGATCCCCAACGGTCTTCTCATCGTCATTATGATCGTCGCCTCCGTCGCGGCAGGCGCGCTGTGGGGCTTCCTCCCCGGTATCTTCAAGGCCAAGTGGAACACGAACGAAACGCTCTTCACGCTCATGATGAACTACATCGCGACACAGCTCGCCGCGTTCTTCATCATCGTGTGGGAAGTGCCCAAGGGCTCGGGCAAGATCGGTATCATCAACCAGAATACCGAGGCCGGCTGGCTCCCCGTTCTCGGCGGCCAGCGCTATCTCCTCCCAATCCTGCTTGTGGCGATCCTCACGGGCGTTATGTACATCTATCTCAATTACAGCAAGCACGGCTATGAGATCGCCGTTGTCGGTGAGAGCCAGCGCACCGCGAGCTATGCGGGCATCAAGGTCGAGCGCGTCATCGTGCGCACGATGATCCTCTCCGGCGCGATCTGCGGCCTCATCGGCCTGCTGCTCACCGCCGGTACGGACCACACGCTGACCACCACCATCGTCGGCGGACGCGGCTTCACAGCGGTCATGGTCTCCTGGATGGCCAAGTTCAACCCCATCATGATGATCTTCACGAGCCTTCTTATCGTGGTCCTGAGCCGCGGCGCGAGCGAGATCTCCAGCGTGTTCAGCCTGAACCACTCCTTCGCCGATATCCTGACGGGCATCATCCTCTTCTTCATCATCGGCAGCGAGTTTTTCATCAGCTACAAGGTCAGCCTGCGCAAGAGCAAGAAGGAGGCGTGAAGCAATGATATTTGATCTAACTGCTTTTCTTCCCCGTGCGGTCATGCAGGGCATTCCCCTGCTCTACGGCAGCACCGGTGAGATCCTGACGGAAAAGTCCGGCAACCTGAACCTCGGCATTCCGGGCGTGATGTACGTCGGCGGTATCTGCGGCGTCATCGGCGCGTTCTTCTACGAGCAGTCCACCCCGGCTGCCGACATGAACGCGTTCCTCGCCATCGGTATCCCGATGCTCTGCTCGCTTTTAGGCTCGCTTCTGATGGGCCTTCTCTACTGCCTGCTGACCGTTACGCTGCGCGCCAACCAGAACGTCACGGGTCTTGCACTCACGACGTTCGGCGTCGGCATCGGCAACTTCTTCGGCGGCTCGCTCATCAAGCTGACCGACAGTGAAGTCCCCTCCATCGCGCTGAGCGCGACGAGCGCCTATTTCAGCAAATCTCTGAATGTCGGCGGTTGGTTCGGTCAGGTTTTCCTGTCCTACGGCTTCCTTGCCTACCTCGCCATCGTCATCGCATTGTTCGCGTCGTACTTCCTCAAGCACACCCGCACGGGTCTTCACCTGCGCGCCGTGGGCGAGAGCGCGGCGACGGCGGACGCAGCCGGCATCAACGTGACGAAGTACAAATACCTCGCCACCTGCATCGGCAGCATGATCGCGGGTCTCGGCGGCCTGTATTACGTCATGGACTACGCCTGCGGCGTCTGGTCCAACAACGCCTTCGGCGACCGCGGCTGGCTCGCCATCGCGCTCGTCATCTTCACGATCTGGCGTCCGAACGTCAGCGTGCTGGCCTCCATCCTGTTCGGCGGGTTCTACATCCTCTATATCTTCATCCCCACCGGCACCAACCTTGCCATCAAGGAGCTCTACAAGATGCTCCCCTACGTCGTCACGCTGGTCGTTCTGATCATCGTGTCGCTGCGCAAGAAGCGCGAGGATCAGCCGCCCGCATCGCTGGGTCTGAGCTACTTCCGCGAAGAGAGATAAATCTTAAAACAAAAGCACCCGATGGGTGCTTTTGTTTTAGACAAGTTTCAGCGCTTGTCGCTCACCGCTCCAATCGCTGCAAAGTGTCGCTGCGGACGCGCATGTCGTCCTCCGCGACGGATTTCAATTCATTTGCGCCGTGCGCGGCGCAAAATAGAGCGCGCATGTCGTCCTCCGCGACGGATTCCAATTTATTTCACGCCGTGCGCGGCGTGAAACTCTGCGAGGCTTTTGAGCTGTTTTGCCGCTGGAGGCAGCAAAATGCGCTTCTTGCTATTTTTCACTAAATCTGCCTGCGTTTGGCGCGGGTCTAAGAGGTATTGCTATGTCTACTCTGCTCATTCAAAACATTCGTTCGCTGGTGTCGTGTGATGACGCGGACACGGTTTATGAAAACGTCGATCTGTATGCTGAGGATGGATTCATCCGCGCGATCGGTAAAAATCTGCCGCAGGAGGCGGAAAAGGTGATTGACGCGAGCCACATGCTCTGCTACCCCGGCCTTGTCAACACGCACCATCATCTCTATCAGGTCTTTTCCCGCAACCTGCCGGAAGTACAGAACATGGAGCTCTTCGACTGGCTCAAAGCGCTCTATGAGATCTGGAAAAACCTCGACGAGGACGTCATCCGCCTCTCGACGCTCACGGGCCTTGGCGAGCTGATGAAGCACGGCTGTACGACCTGCTTCGACCATCACTATGTCTTCCCTGCGGGCGCGGGCGACCTCATTGGCGCGCAGTTTGCCGCATCGGACGAGATCGGCGCGCGCATGTACGCCTCGCGCGGCAGTATGGACCTCTCTGTCAAGGACGGCGGCCTGCCGCCCGACAGCGTCGTGCAGACGGTCGACGAGATCATGACCGATTCTGCCCGTGTCATCGAGAAATACCACGACAAGTCGTTCGGCGCGATGCACCGCGTTGCGCTCGCCCCGTGCTCGCCGTTCTCCGTGTCTGCCGACCTTCTGCGCGAGAGCGCCGTGCTCGCACGAGAGTACGGCGTGCGCCTGCACACCCACCTGTGCGAGACGAAGGACGAGGAACACTTCATGCTCGCGCGCGAGGGCGTCCGCCCGCTCGAGTACATGGAGCGCCTCGGCTGGACGGGCAGCGACGTCTGGTTCGCTCACGGCATCCACTTCAACGACGAGGAGCTGCGCGTGCTGGCAAAGACGCACACCGGCGTGGCGCACTGCCCGATCTCGAACATGAAGCTCGCCTCCGGCGTTGCCCGCGTGCCCGAGATGCTGAAGCTCGGCGTGCCGGTCGGCCTCGCGGTTGACGGTTCAGCCTCGAACGACGGCTCATCGCTGATGGAGGAACTGCGCGTCGCGTTCCTGCTGCACCGTTTGAACAGCAGCAAAGCTGCCCCCAGCGGTTACGACGTGCTCAAGATGGCAACATGCGGCAGCGCGGCCATCCTTGGCCGCAGCGACGACATCGGCTCGCTCGAGGTCGGCAAGTGCTGCGACCTCTTCATGATCGACTCGCGCAGGCTCGAGCTCGTCGGCTCGTGCTTTGACCCCAAAAGCGTGCTCGGCACTGTCGGCGTGCGCGGACCCGTTGACTACACAGTCGTTCAGGGCCGTGTGACGGTCGACCACGGTCATCTTGTCACAGTCGACGAAGAACAGCTTGTGCACGACGCGGAGGCGAAGTGCCGCGCGTATCTGAACCGCTGAGGAGGCTGCCATGACCGTTGAGATCATCTGCGGGGACATCTCCGCCCTCCCCTCTTCCGACCATGCGACCGAACTTCTGCCGCTCACGGACGGCGACACGCTGACCCTCTCCTGCACAGGCAGCGACCTGAAGGCCTCCTACCGCGTCCTGCGCGCCATCATGGACTACGGCTATGAGCACGCACAGCCGTCGCGCGTGCGTCTAATTTGCGCGGACGAGGCGTCGCGTAGGGCGTACTCCTTCCAGTGGAACATGTGGTTCGCCGCGGAAAAGCTAAAACACGAAGATTAAAAAGAAAAGACGAGCGAATTTTCGCTCGTCTTTTTCTCATAAATAGCGGTCCACTTTTTGCAAAATCGTCTCGTAGCGCTCGGCGAGCTCCTGCTTTGTCTCGCCGAACCGCCCGCGAAGCTCCTGCCGCGAACGGACAATGGTCTGCAACGCCTCGTCGCGCTCAATGCGCAGCTCCGCGGCGATCTCCTCGCTCAGCTCGCCCACGCTGGCAAAGGCCTCCATCAGCCCGCCCTGCGTTTTGAAAAACTCGTCGCCGAAGTGCTCGCGCTTCGGATATTTTCCGCTGCGGTAATTGTCGATGACGACCTCGTAGCGTGCCATGGCGCGCTGCACCGCCGTCTCCCATGAAACGTACAGCTCGCGCTGGGCGTTTTCGCCGACCACTTGCATCACCTCCGGCGCGCGGCAGAGCTCTTCGAGCTTTGCCGCCATCGCCGCGGCGTTTTCCTCGATGCAAAAGCCGTTTCGCCCGTCGCCCACGCCCTCGGACGCGCAGGAATTTCGGATCATCACAGTCGCCGTACCGCTGGCTGCGGCCTCGCGCACGACAAGGCCGTTCGTGTCGAACGTCGACGGGAAGAGAAACAGGTCGGATCTGCCATACCACGCGCGGATGATCTCGCGGTCAGAGATCGCACCTGTGAAAAAGCAGCGGTCGGAGAGCTTCCGCTCTTCCACATAGCTGCGGATCTCCGCGCCGTCTGCGCCCTCGCCGACAAACACCATGCGGAAGTCGACATTTTTCTCGCGCAGCGTTTTCAGCGCGTCTAAAATGATGCGGATACCCTTGTACCACATCAGCCGCCCAACGAAGAGAAAGACCGGCACGTTCTGCGGCAGGTCATATCTGCCCGTCGCCGCGGCGATGGCCTCGTCAGACACCCGCCCGCGCGGCACGTCCACGCCGTTTTCCATCACGATGTAGTCGCCCTCGTAGCCGAGCGAGCGCAGATTTTCCCCCGCCCCGCGGCTCACGACCCAGACCTCATCGCAGCTTGCGATGTTCTGCACCAGCGCGCGAATGGCGCTCTCCTGCAAGAGCTTGCCGCGCACAGCCTTGGCGATGTCGACATCGTACTTCGTGTGATACGTCAGCACGAGCGGCGCGTTGACCACGGCGCGCAGCGAGCGCGCCAGCAGGCACGACGTGATGGGACAATGCGTGTGCATCAGTTCGACCTTCTGCTCCGTCAGCACGCGCGCGGTCTCGGGTGAAAACGGATAGCCCGCCACGTAGCCGAGCTTCTTGCGCGTGTCGATGCTCGGGTAGCGCAGCACGGGGAATGGGAACGCGCTGTCGTCCGCGCCGGGCATTGTCGGCGTGACGACAATGGCGTTTTCGCCGCTTTTCGTGATGTTTTTCGCGTAGTTCACGACGGCGTTCGCCACGCCGTCGATCTCGGGCGGAAAGGAATCGTTCAAAAGGCAGATGGTTCTCTTGTCCATGCCATTGGCCTCCTGTTGCTTGTTTTTCGGCAGCGCCGAAGTGTGATTCAGTATATCATTTTTCGCGCGAAGATGGTATACTATGTGTGAATTTTACGCGCTGTTTACTTCGGGAAAGGAGAACTTCCATGCGCATTCTCACATACACCGTGACGCCGGAGGAGGACGGCCGCATGGTCAAAGGCATCCTGCGCGGCAGTCTTCAGCTTTCCTACACGCTGCTCAAAAGCCTCAAATGGCGCGAAAACGCCATTTTATTGAACGGACAGAGCGTCCATGTCAACACAATCGTCCACGCGGGCGACGTTGTCAGCGTCGTCCTCAGCGAGCGTACGCCGCGCGAGGACTTGTACTGCGCAAATACGGCAAAGCCCGACATCGTCTACGAGGACGACGACCTGCTCGTGCTCAACAAGCCTGCGGGCGTCGCCATGCACCCGAAGTCGGGTGACGCCTCCGCGCCGAGCCTTGCAGCGATGCTGACGAGTTATCTCGGCGAGGGCAGCGTGCCGCATTTTGTGAGCAGGCTTGACAAAGGGACGTCTGGCCTCCTCATCGCCGCGAAAAATGGCTATGTGCACGACCGCCTGCGCCGCGCGCTGCATTCAAGCGATCTGCGGCGCGAGTACCGCGCTGTCGCCGTCGGCAGAGTTGAACCGCCGTGCGGCGTCATCGACGCGCCGATCGGCCGCGCGGGGGGCTCCATCATCCGCCGCTGCGTGCGCGCGGACGGACTTCAGAGCCTCACAGAGTACGAGACTCTGCAAGTAAACGACCGCTTCACGCTCCTGCGCCTGCGCCCACAGACGGGTCGCACGCATCAGCTTCGCGTCCACATGGCATACCTCGGTCATCCCCTCGCGGGCGACTGGCTCTACGGCACGGAGGACAAAACCCTCATCGCCCGCCCCGCGCTGCACTCGTACGAGCTGTGGTTCACCCAGCCGGTCACCGGACAGGAATTACACTTTACAGCGCCTATCCCGCAGGATATGCAGCGCTTGATGGAATGAAAAAGCACCGTTTTGGGCGGTGCTTTTTTCAGACGTGTGGTAAAATACCATAGGTCTATAACCAATTTTTACTTTTCCTTGTAGTACAAACGGCAGTGGCAGTAGCCCTCGAATTCGGGATCAGCGATCTGGTCGCGGAACTCCTTGCACATGCAGACGTTGTCCTCGATCTTCTGCAAGCGGCAGGGGCACTGTAAATCGCGCTTTAAGAGCGCGGCGCGCAGGCGGGCGACGACCTCCGCGTCTTCGTTGTATCGAATTCTCATGCCTTGCACTTCTCCAGCATCGCCTTGATGTCGGCCTTATCGTGCACACCGACCATGCCGGTCAGCGTGTGGCGGTCCTGCACGACGGCGAGCGTCGGGATGGAGTCGATACCGAACATCGAAGCGAGGTTCGGCTGCTCGTCGACGTTGACCTTGCAGAACTTGACCTTGTCCTCTTCCCCGTTGAGCTCGGCAAAGACAGGCGCAATCATCTTGCACGGCTGGCACCACTCGGCCCAGAAGTCGATGATGATGAGGCCCGGATCGTCGAGCACCTCAGTCTGGAAGTTATCTTCCGTCAGCGTGACGATATCGGTGAACGTGCGCGTCTCGACGTACGGCTCGTGGAAGCCGCCGCCACAACCGCCGCAGCCACCGCCGCATGCGCTGCATCCGGCCCCGCAGCCCGCGCCGCAGCCGCCGGCACTCGCGCTGCTGTCGCCGGTCATCAGCTCCAGATTGCCCTGGAGGAAGCTGTCGACCGCCTCGTCGGCATTTCCGGTCACGCCGGAAATGAGCAGCATATGCGCGTTGTCGATGGCGGCGTGCGCACCCTCGCCGATATTCCCGCAGATGACGAGATCGACGCCTCGGGATTTGAGCCCGCCCGCGACCTTCTCGTGGTCGGTATCGTCAAACGTGACGGTCTCTTTTTTGATGGGCTTGATATCCTCAATGGTGTAAACGGTAAACTCCGTGGCATGGCCGAAATGCTGCATCACTTCGCCATTCTCGCAGGGAATTGCAATTTTCATAGTATGTTCTTCCTTTCCGGTCTATTGCTTCGGCGGCAGCGCCGCCGCTCGATGCTATGAGGTAGTTTACCACGCTTTCGCGCGCCGTACAACCGGAAATTTGTAAACAAACCATGGCCGCAGCCGTTCTGTCTTGCAATTTTAGCCGCCCCGTGATAGAGTGAAATCAAACAAGGCGCTTTGCCGCAAAATGACAACCGACAGGAGGCAGCACTTATGAAAAAATCAGAACTGGCGATCCTTTCCGTCCTCATCCTTGCCGCCGTGTTTGTTTTCAACGGCAAGATCAACAAAGTGACGAATCCCTGTGTGCAGGACTATGTCGCAGGTCAGGGGAACATCAGGGGGAATGTAAACGTCGAGGACTATTACGAGCGCGACGTGCGCTTTGCAATCGGCGCGGGAGAAGATGGGTATGCCGTTTTCAAGGACCCCGGCGAGGCCTTTGCCGCGCTGCGCGAGCACTATCCGGAGGGCATTTCGCTCATCCGAAAAGAGTTCCATCTGCTCTGGCTTTCAAAGCTCAATTACCCCTCCTACCAAACTTACGGCTGGCAAGCCACGACCGGCTCGGAGGAAGCGCGCCAGCAGGCCCAATTTGTCAGCAGGTTTTTTGATATTTACGAGAATAGCTTTAAATAAGATGAAACCATTATTATGGGACAAACGATTTAGCGGAATCCTCTGGGCCGTCATACTGGGTGCGGCGTTCATCTTATTATCGCGAATCATCGGGAACTTTGTGCATGGCGTTCCTTGGTATCTGCTCAGCAGTATGCTGCGCGCCGCTTTCGGAGTCATCATCCTGATGCTCGGAACACGGTTGTACGGGAAAACGACAAGGGAAATTCTAAGCCTTCATAACAGTAAGATTGCCATATTATCAGGTCTCGGTTTTCTCGTATTTCTGCTGTGCTACGTGGCCGCCGTCTATGTCGGATGCAGGGGAATTTCAGGTCTCACCGCAGGGCTGTTTTTCGCAAGGATCCTATTGCAGCAGCTCACGACTGCACTTTATGAGGAACTGAATTACCGCCTTCTCATTTTGGAAGGATATTTCCACGGGAATAAAAGCGTTTGGAGCCGTCTGCTCCATGCCTTTGTCAGTTTTCTTGTCTTTGGGGCGGCTCATGTGGTGACCGGTTGGAGCACCTCCGCTTTCTTTCTGTCAGGGGCCATCGGATTTACCTTTGCGGTCATCTATCTCAAGTCAGGCAACATCGTCATTCCCATGCTGCTGCATTTCATTTATGATATCCCCACAAATATGACATCCTACATCGAGTGGAAGGATGCCTCCCTGCTCGCAAGTATGAATTCCGTGCTCGAGATCGCATTGGCGATCATGTTCCTTGTGTCCCTTGTTATCCTGATCATTGACAAGAGCACAGTGGAGACGAAGCACACCGCTTCATAACCTCAAAATAGCAAAAACCGCCACAGCATTTCCTGCTGTGGCGGTCCGTTACTTTATACGGTTTTCAGACGCTTAGTCGTCCTTCTCTTCCTCGTCTTCCACAAGGTCGGCGGGGTCGAACTCGAGGGTCGCGCCGCAGTTGGGGCACTCGACCTTGCCGTCTTCGAGGACGGAATCGTCGAAGAAGATCTCTTCCTCGCACTCGGGGCAGGTCGTGGCGTAGCACTCCTCCTCGTCGTCCTCGTCGTCTTCCTCATCCTCGTAGTCGTCCTCGTCTTCATCATAGACGATATCTTCCACGTCGCCGAGGTCGTCGCTGATGACGTCCAGGCCGTCGCCGAGCTCCATGACCTCGTCAGTCAGGTCTTCGACTTCGAGAGCGATCTCGTCAAGAACGTCGGCGATTGCGAGGAACAGCTTGCCCTCGTTGGAATCCGCGTTCAGGTTCATGCCCTCCATCAGGCCCTTGAGATACGCGACTTTTTCAGAAATACCCATCGTAAAACTCCTTTCTGTTACCGGAACTACGATTTTCCTGTTGCTGCTTACTTAATGTCTATTACTTGGCGCGGCCGATATACTCGCCCGTGCGGGTGTCGATCTGGATCTTGTCGCCGATATTGATGAAGAGCGGCACCTTGATCTCCGCGCCGGTCTCGAGCGTTGCGGGCTTGAGAGTGTTGGTCGCGGTGTTGCCGGCAAGGCCCGGCTCGGTCTCGGTGACCTCAAGGTCAACGAAGTTGGGGGGCTCGACGCCGAAGACATTGCCCTTGATGGACAGGATCATGCACATCGTGTTCTCCTTGACGAAGCGGAACGCATCGCCGAGCATATCGCGGTTCAGGGGAACCATATCATAGGTCTCCTGATCCATGAAGTAGTACAGATCGCCGTCGTTGTAGCTGTACTCCATGTTCTTGCGCTCGATGGCCACTTCCTCGAACTTCGCGGTGGGGTTGAAAGAAGTTTCGGTCACGCCGCCGGTGACGACGTTCTTCATCTTGGTGCGCACGAAGGCCGCGCCCTTACCGGGCTTGACATGCTGGAACTCGACGACCTGATAGTACTTGCCTTCCATTTCAAATACTTTACCGTTTCTGAACTCACCAGCGGTAATCGTTGCCATAACTATTTCCTCCTGTATTCCCGAGGATATCATCGCTATCCTCAAATTCACAAAGTATCGGTTCTAAACCTATGGTATTTTACCGCATATAGTGCGGCAATGCAAGTGTTTTTCTTGATGTTGTGGGTGAAATTTGCAAATTTCAGTGCTTTTTCCGCTCGTCGTGCGCGCTTGCGGCCTTGAACGGCTGCTGCAAGGCGTGCAGCACATGGTTCCACGCACCCACCGCGCCGCCGCGCGGCTCGACCATCAGCATCAGAACGCCGCTGCGCCGAGCGCCGAGCGTGTCGGTGAGCAGCTTGTCACCAAGCATTGCCGTCTCCCCCGCGTTCACGCCGTAGCGCGCCATCGCCTCGTGAAAGCCGCGCGTGCCGGGCTTGCCCGCGTGGCCGACGTAGCCGACTTTAAGCGGCTTGCAGAACTTTTCCACGCGCATGGGGCTTCTATTGTTCGACAAAATCGCAAACTCGATGCCCGCCTCCTTCAGCGCGCCGATCCAGCGCGTGAGCGACTCGTCCGGCTCGCTCTGGCTTTTGGGCGCGAGCGTGAAGTCGAGGTCAGCGAGGAGCAGCTTCACGCCATGCTCTTTCAAAAATTCCGGCGTCACGGCCTCGTAATTGTCAAACACCCATTGCGGGCAAAGCAATCTGAGCATATCGGTCTCCCATCGCGCATAAAAGTATTACGGTTATTATACGCGCCGAACGCGCTTTTCACAAGGGGGGATTTTTCTGCTCACCTACCTCGCCATCACGCCAAAGGCGCTCTCTGAGTGTGCCTCAAGGCCCGCACTGCCGCTCGTCCACGTGGCCTATGCCGTCGGTCAGGGCGGGTGCCTGACGCGCTGTGACGCGACCGCTTTCCCACGCGGCGGGCTCATGGGCCTTTCCGACCGCTGCACCGGGGCGATCCCACGCATCGACACGCTCTGCCGCACCATCGTTGCGGAATGCGTCAAGCGCGGCTTTCAGGGCGTGCTGGCGGACTTTGAGACCAATCCGTATTCTGACCGGCTTTCGTTTCTCTCGCATCTCTCCGCCCGCCTGAGTGCGCGGGGGATGGCGCTCTACTGCCCCCTCTCGCTCCCGGCCGAGGGCG
>ENA-OZVY01000627-OZVY01000627.1-human-gut-metagenome-genome-assembly--contig:-NODE-627-length-13739-cov-4.486481_pt1 | contig 13739 bp, 7 predicted proteins | sample MGYA00243453_ERZ654061 | MGnify/ENA primary metagenome ERZ654061 (study PRJEB26926, sample SAMN06165135) | human gut metagenome | biome: ENVO:00009003; feature: ENVO:2100002; material: ENVO:00002003... | reverse complement strand
TTATCATTTTAAATTTTCATACGATGAAAAAACTTTTACTTACATTGGCAATGGGCTTGCTCGCGTGGTCGGCATCTGCCCAGAATTGGACGGTCGGTGGTCGTATCGGATCCGGTTTCCAGGCTGTCGGACAGTATGTATTCAGCAACGATAATTATGTGGAAGCCCGTTTCGGTGCTTATTGGGCCAATGCCGGCGGTACGGTGACGGCCGATTTCTCGGTATTGTATAATTGGAATGTTTGCAATATGGATTGGACGCCGTCGGCAGGTCGTTGGTTCTTCGATGCCGGTGCAGGTATCAATGTGGGCGGCAAAGGGCATTACGCTTATGTAGGCGTGGCCGGCTCGGCCAAACTGGGTATTGCCTTCAAGGGGGCTCCGGTACGTCTTTCGTTCGACTGGTCGCCGGCTTTCGGTCCCGGAATCGCTTATTGGGACGGGGGATCGCATTCCGAGTTCAACGAACGGGCATTGTGTAATTTCGGTATTACGTGCGTTTATTGCTTCTAAAGAGAGAACCCGAGGAAATAAGAAGCCCGGAGCAATTTGCTCCGGGCTTCTTTTATGCTGTCGGTTCGGTGCTTTTTCTGTTCGATCATTTTCCCCCCCCCCTTGCTGATGAAGAACGTTTTCCGAGGGGAGGAATTGAGGAACTGAACGTAATATGGACCCGGAACGGTTGCGGTCGGAGGCGAAAAACGGGCTGGACTTTCGGGTATTCAACGACGTGTGTAGAATTGTCTTTGGAGGTTGTATTCGTTTATATCGGATTTGTTTCGGGCGACGAAACTTTATTTTGCTTTGGGCGGCGTTTCTCTTGGCTGCGGTTGTAATCTTCGCTGCACCTGTAGGTTCTTTTCGGGAGGGAGGGTGCGTGTACACTCCGCGATCCCGTATAATCGGCAAAACGAGATGCGACGAAGTTCAGAACCAGATGCGACTTTTAGAGGGTTGAAGTAATCCAAAACGAAAAGCGACTGAAATTTCGCACACGCGCAGAATATATGTAAAGCAAATGCACGATCCGTTTACATATCGCGGGAAATATGTAAAGCGAATCAAGAAAACATACCGTTCGAATGGCGTTTAACTGCCGCTCGAACGGTTTTTTATTTCAAGATGAATCAATACCAGCTCCATCTATTCGCCTAAATACTCACCCTGGAACAGAGATGCCTGTGCCCGTTCCTCGTAGTTGCAGACCATCCACTCCTCTTGTCTGCGGCGATTTGATTTCGAGGCACTGATCGTCCGCTCGATACGATGGATAATCCATCCGTTCTTCCGGGCATACCGGTCGATCATATCGAACGGGAACATCGTGAGCATAAACTTTCCCTTGACGGTTTCAAGCAATTGCAAGAGTTGCTCCATATTCTGTTCGTTGAATGTATCCTCATAGTGTCCGCAATCGGAGTTCACATAAGGCGGATCGACGAAATGAAAGGTATCGGGAGCATCGTAGCAGTCGATCACGTCGAGAGCGTTTCGGTTCTCAATAGTCACTCGTTCGAGCCGCTGACAAAGCCGCTCTGTGAACTCATCCTTCGCGTTACGCAGTTTCTTGGTCATTGTGCCGCTGAAGTCATATCCAAATGTCCCGTCCATCATTGACGCAAACGACATTTTACAGAGCACCCATACGGCCCATGCCCGTTCGACGGGAGTAAAGAACTGCGGATAAGAGTTGATATGTCCGGCATGGGCGTGCAGGTCCCGGCTGTGTAGTGTTTTGTTAATCTCGTGTTTGAGGTCTGAATAGTAAACTTGCATACACCAGTAGAAGTTTGTCAACTCCATGTTGATGTCATTGATGATTTCAGCTTCGGAGGGCCGTTTGGCGAACAAGACGGCCGCACCGCCGCAAAATGCCTCTGTATAGATCTTATGCGACGGGATCAAAGGCAAAATGTGCTTGAGCATTGTCTGTTTGCCGCCATAGTAGGAAATAGGGGTTCTCATAGTTTGCTATTTTATTAAAATTAGTATCTTTGCGTATCTCATCTACATACCAGCCGTCCCCTGTACAGGAAACGACACAAAAAATTACTCGCAGCAGGAGGTTTTATCCCCCGGTCGCTGCGAGTAATCGTGCATTTGTTGGTATGTAGGTGAGATGACTGCTAACAAACCGGGGGATTTTTTGTGTCCTCCCCCGAAGGACTTTATTTGTCAGATTCGATGCTGACCGTCTACTTCGTCTTTCACTTTTCTGCCGACAACCGACGTATTCCATACATGGTCCATCGCAGCCATTAAAAATTCTTCAATTAATTTACGACTGTCTCCAATGGCGGTTCTCAAATCTTTGTCCAGGTCGTATGGTCGGTATCTCTCTTATAGACATACCCGTTTTGAATACGTAATCCGGCTTTTCCGATCAGGACTTCGAAAATATCTCCCGTGAATACCGCATAGTTGCTCGATCCTTTCACAACGGCTACTCCGTTGGGAGCGATCAGGTTCTTGCGGATGTCTTTCACGAAGTTGAATTGGGCGGCATTCATCGTTGCAGAGGCCGTAAGTTTTCCGGCTGCCGATGCTTCGACCGTAATCCGGATGTAGTACTTCTGGGCTGCTCCAGTGAAAAGATATGAAATCGTCTCGTCGATATTCAAATTCGTGTTTTGGGCTTCAGCCGTGCTGTTTCGGTACAGGGGATCGGCTTTCCCCGTCAAAGCGTTTACCACCTCGATCTTTACGCCCCCGCCACCTCCTTCGGCATTGCCTGTGATGCGGGCTGTAATCCGGGCTGACATCTGTACTCCCTGCCCACAGGTAAACGGCGGACTTGACTCGTAAACATTTCGGACAAAAGGATTGCTTTGTCCCGTAGCCAGTGCGCTCACTTCTTTCGTTTCTATGACACCCGGTACACTCACAGCACCCAGAACCTGCGATATGGACGTAATTCTGTATGGGGTGAGTATGATTTTATCTCCGCTTGCGGCCGCATCGCTCACCTCTACGGAATCGTTTTTGACCTGCAGGATTCCGACGGTTCCTTTGGTTGCGTGTACTTCCCCGTCGGCGTGTACTCTGAACACGGCTTTTTTCCGGTTTGTGTAGTCGGCTCCCGACCAGAAGGGCACATCGTCTTCCTGCAAGCCGCTCACGCCGGCCGTCACGTCGCCTTCAGCATTTTTCAGCAACATCACATTGGTCATTATCAGACCGCCTTTCACCTCGGTACTTCCGTCTTCCATAGCCTTCTTGAGGTACTCTGTCGATTTGATGGATTCGTCTATCGCGTCGTCGATCAAGTCCGACATGTTGCTGCTTATTTCATAATAATCGGAGAATACTTTTCTGAACTCGGTGCCGGTTATCTCGGATGTCGTACTCATATCGGCCAGCAGGGGCGTGAGATAATCTTCGAGTGCCTGGAAATAGACCGTAAATGAATCCGTGGGGACATCATACTTTTCGGCATTCGCCATGATGCTCCAGTATTCGCCTTGAATCCGCACCCATTCATTAGCCACCTGCTGTTTGTCGGATGGCGTCAGGCTCGAATCCGAGGCAATGTAGTCCACATCCAGCTTCACCTGCTCGATCTGCGCCTGCACATCCTCTTCGGCCGTGATGTATCCCGTGGGGGCCTTGTTGCCTTCCGTGAGCTGGATGTCGTAAATGTAAATCGGTCGCCAATAATCGACGTAAAGTACGATTTTTAACAAGGACTTTCCGGATTTGGTCGTATAAACGGCTTCATACACATCAGAATATGGAGCAGATGGCGGGCGTGATATAATGTCGTATCCGTCTTCATAAACGGCACAGAACACGCAGCCGGTCTTGGTTTCCGGCAGTTTGATGCGTGCCTTGAAGACATAGGACATGCCGGCCTTGTAGGCGATCTTACCCCCGAAGCAATCCGTCCAGTTTACGATCTGGCTCGTAGCCGCAATAGCTACCCCTGCATTGCTCGCTTTGTTGGCATCGATCTTCATGTAGGCTCCGTCTGCGTCCGATCCCGAAGTCACCACGTCCGAAACACCCTCTTTGGCGCTGTTCCACGCATAGAGGAATTGTCGGGCTATATAGTTGCGGGCGCCGAACTGAAGATTAGCAATCTCGTCTTTGGCTTCGTTGGCTGCCGTATCATCGGTGTATTTGGATGCTTTGTCCCAATCCGAGCTTTCGAAATTGCCCGTTGCACGGGATTCGATACAGCGCATGATGTCGCCACCTTCGCCCTGCGTCCAGATGTCACCCACATCGTAGGGTGTAGTCGGTGTTACGACGAATACACGACGTTTGGCATCGGCCGTGTCCTGCGCCCGCGCCGCCTCTTGCAGGGCCTTTACCGCATCGCTGTCGGCGATCGGCGTCCATTTATAGGTTCCGTCCTCTTCTTTTACCCACCGCCACGATTTGCCCGCATCGGGGTTCGTCGTCTCGTCGCTCGATATGGTGAAGTGAATCTGCGGGTATTCCGCCGGAGTGATTTTGGCATTATCGGTTTTGCGGATGACAAAAGCCATGTAGGGATTGTCGCTTCCGACGGTATAGCTCTGGCTCCATACGTAACTTGCTATAACCGCTCCGGATGACGCTATCGGATTGTAACCCATCGTATAGCCTTCACCCACCGACAATACGGCGCCTTTGGGTATTCCTCCGACCGGAGTTTTGAGCCGGATGCGGGTGCTGTCGGCGATTTTGATCTGATCCCAGGTCTTAATGCCGTCGATATAGGATGCACCGATGCTGCCCTGCTCCCAACAGCCTGCGTCCGTCGGGTCGAAATTCGCGGGCAGCGTATTGGTGAACGTGTCGCCGATATGGTTTTCCTGCTCGCCGTCCGCTATCCATGTTTGGGCCGGTTCATTGTAAAGCGAGGGAGTATAGGGATAGAACCAGTTTTCCACGACACCGTCCAGCCGTTTGTTGATCTCGGACAATTCGCCGGGCAGCGTGTTATCGATGTAATCCTTAGCCTGCTGAGCTTTGCGATCGGCGGAATTGGCAGTGGCCTGGGCTTCGGTGGCCGTCTGATCGATCTGTTCGATGTCGAACTCCTTTTGAAACTGTCCCGTCGCGGGGTCGTAGAGCTTGCCTTGCTTCCAGCCTGCCTCCGGGGTGAAGGCCACGCCGACGCCGTCGTCGCCGACCAGCCGGAACAGCTTGCTCCGGGTGTCCAGCAGTGCCTTCTTGTCCAGGCTGCTGATCATACCTTGCAGGTAGATATTATCCAGATAGGCCGAATAGCCCGACATCTGGATCCCGAAGACGGAGAGGTTCGTAAGGTCGCCGAACTGCGCGGCGATATTCTCGGCCGTGAACTCCCAGTCGCTGACATTGCGGAGATAACGCTGGTAGGTGCGCGTCGAGTAGCGCGAGCTCTGCCGGGCGGGATTCGTGAATGAGCCGTAGGCCACGAAGGTCATCGACTCCATCGGATCGATTTGCTTGGTAAAGGTGGCCGACAGGGGACGCAGCTCGTAGCGGAACTGCTCGTTGCGGTCGCCCAGGACCTCCGTGATACGGAAATAGACCGTGGCGAAGCCTGCGAAAGAGAAGTTGCCCCGGCCGTCGTCGGAATCTGCCGTCGCATTGTTCGACGGGTCGAAGTCGTGGAAGATGCCCATACATATATCCCCGACCGCTACGGCGCCGATCTCGCCCTCTTCGAGTTTGAGCGTTACGAGCTTCTGATCCTTGTCCACGCTCTCGATCACCCCGGCGCCCGGAGCGCTCCAGTCGTCCCCGACGCTGATGCCCACACGGTTGTACCGAAGCTCCGGAACCTCCAGAAAACGACGGATGAAGAGGCTCTCCAACTCGCCGGCGCCTCGGCCGTCGATCTGTGCACCGAAGCCGGTGATGCCGCTGGCGAAGTCGCTTGTACGGAATCCCTCGTCGAGCTGCTGCCGCTTAAGGAATCGGGTGATTCCTTCGACCGTACCTCCCCGGCGCTTGTTCAGAAATTCCCGTTCGCTCTTACGCGACGAATAGAGCGTCGTGTCGCTCGCCGGTGTTTCCTCCCACGATTTAATGATATCAGGAAATTCCGATGAAACCTGCCGGGTTATCTGCGTCACTTCCGAAATCTGATTTTCGATGCGGGAAATACGGCCTGTGGAGAGGACATCGCTCATTTTGAGAGTCATGCTTCCGGGCTGAACGACGGAGCGACTGATCGCGACGATACGGATATCGCGGTATCCGGTATCGGGAAAAAACTTGTCGCTTCCGAGCCGAATCCGTTGTCCCGGCTTCAAATCGAGGTTTCTTTTATAGACAACCGTAAAATCCGTCGATGCCTGGAACACGGATATATCTTTACGGCTGTCGGCCATAAAGGTATCTACCGCAGTTTTGAATTCCTGTTCGGCCGCAGGATAATAACTGTCCGGCATACTGATATTCCAGAGCACGTATTCGTTCCCGGGAGCCGGGACCAACGGTTCCGACGGCAACTGCATATCGTTGTCGTAGGGCCATTGGGTGATGATCTCGAACTCCTTCTTTTCCGAGTCGTAATTCACTTCGAACTCCCGTCCGCGAAGCTCTCCGGTCTGAAAGGTCACCCGTTTGACGAGGCCGCCTATTTCGTATTGATTGGGATCGAACGGAATGTCGGGATCGGTGAAATACCAGACCGTAAACGGAGAGCCGTCATCGCTTGTGCGCTCTTCGGACCGTACGGAACCGACCGTACCGATCCGGCGGGGATATATCGCATCGAACGCTTCCTGCTCGAAATATTCGATGATACCGAGGTGGGTATCCTGTTCGACGTACTTTGCCCCGTCGGGCAATTGCAGCCGGGCATGTCCGTACCGATCCGGATCGATGTTGCGGGAGGAGCCTACCGGGAAGAGCCGAGTGAAAAATTTCACGCCATCGGCCATGCTCCGTTCGATTCCTCCGATCAATCCGTCGCCGTAAGACAACGGGACAGGCTCGCCGAACTCACAGCGGGATATGTTGAGCGTCATCCCGTCGAACCACCACTCTGTCCCGGCGGCAGACGACAATTCCGAAAGAGCATCGGAGGCGTACTTTCCCGTATATTCGATATCGATGTACTCCGATACGACCACTTCTCCGACTTTCCATTCGGTCGTCCCCATTTTGCGGTTCATGTTAGCGATAATCAGCGCCGCATGTTCGCGTGCCGGTGCCGTGAGTGTCAGAATCGGATTGTCGTCATCATCCGGATTGACCATCAGGACCTGCGTGGTGAGTCCTTCGACCCCCGACAGTTGCACCGAATAGCTCCACTCGCTGTCGCAGTTCATCTTCGGCTGATAACGTTCGAGAATCCAATAACGCCGTCCGAGGAAGTCCGCATAATCGTAAACTTCGAGCGTGACGCATTCGAAGGCCGTGAAGGAGAGCGCGAGGACACTCTCCTCCTGTATGCCGCAGGTTGCAGCACTGTTACTATCGGGAGAGGCCGTCAGCTTCAAATTCCCTTCTTTCGAATATATTTTGAGTTCCATTTTTTGAAGATTTGAACGTGACCTTTAGATCGACGCAGCGAGTTCGAATGTCGGCTTCGGCTCCCGGAATTTCACCGAGAAGGTCGCCGCAACCTCTCCCTTTCCGAATGGCGCCAGTTGTGAATAATCCGAAAATCCGGTCATATAAACCCGGAATTTCAGCCCTACGTCCGTCAGATGGAGCGCCAGCCACCCGTCGTCGCCCTCCTTGAGAAATTTCACGAACGAGGCGTAGCGCGTGAAGAACGAAACATCGTTCGAGGCGACGATGGCGAATCGCAGCGTAATATCACGGGCTTCATAAGTCTGCGTCAGTATATCGGGCATACGGACGCCGTCCTCCTCCCGAATGGAAACCTCCGCCTGCTGCTTGAGAGCCGGAGGTGCGAGCAGCGAATCGTAGTTGTCGTGTCTGTCTTCGCCGGTTTCCGCGAGGAAAGCCCCGAAACGGGCATATACATCCGTTTGGTTGATCAGCAACAGTCCTTCGAGTATTTCAGCCATAATCAGATCGCTTTTAATCCGTCGCGTTTTATGGTTTGCAACAGTTCATAGATTTGGGGTATCGGTTCGGTATTTTCCCGGATGGCATTCATCGCTTCGAGCGACCCTTTGAGAACCGGGACAATACCTTCGGTGTTTTCATCGATATTCGCGGAATGGATCTGTACCGATGTGACCAGTCCTTCGACGCGGGAGAACGAATCCTGCGTTACAGTCTGAGTGGCTCCGGCCTTACCGTTCTGCTGCGAAGTGCCGGCTTCCTCGTCGATCGAAAATCCGTTCTCTTTTGCAATGCGGCGGAACTCTTCCCACAGACGATTGAAATCGTCCTGTTGATCCATGACGCCCGAAACCAGCGATTTCATCGTTTCGCTCCATTGAGCGAAACGCTCTTCGTCGGAAAGGTCGCTCTGCATGACCTTTTCGATGCGTTTTTGGGTATCTTCGAATAATTTACCGAACACGATCGAGGAGGCCATACGCTTACCCAGCAAGCGCAAGGCTTGTCCGACACTATCAACAAAAGTATTCGCCGCATCGGTGCCGTTTTCGAAAGCATCCACCAAAGCATCGGTAAGCGTACTGCCCAGATCGCCGAAAATATCCTGCAAATAATCTCGGACCGCAGTCAATGCCTCTTCGTAGGTTTCCCAGTCGTCCACCATTTCGCGGAGCATCTCCTGATTCTCCCGTGCCAGGTGCTGGAAAGTTTCTCCGCCCTCTTCGACGAATTGCCGGAGCGCGTCCATATCGACTTCGCCATCCGTGAATAATTCGGGAAGCAGCGAACCGAGGGACTGATATTTTGCCGAACGGAACCAGGTCGAGTGACGTGTCTGAACCTGCATGTTGGCGATCGAATCGGCAATGTTCTCCCAAGTTTTTTCATACCTGAACAAGCCCGAAAGTCCCGTGCCGGCTCCGCCTCGCCACTCTCCCGGCAACTGATATTTTTCTTCCCCGCGCGAGAGGATTCTCTCCCGGACTTTCTCCAGCTCTTCAAGCGAGGTGCGCACCACATCGATATTTTGCTTGTAACGGTCGTACACCCGATCCCCGAAGATATTGTCGAATTCATCGGAGTCGATGCGGCTGCGCTCTTTCATGATCCGAAGTTCTTCGTTGAACTCGCGGGCCAGACGTAGGTTGCGCTCCATCGAAGTTTCACCGCCCTCGAACAAATTGACAATAGTGGTCAGCGCACCGATACCGGCAGATATGCCTCCGAGAATTCCGGAGGCCATGCCGAGTGTGTTCGATGCGGCTTGAGCTTTCCGGTATGCCTGAACGGCATTGATGATTTGCAGGGTAGAGCCGGCGATATCTCCTGCGGTGGCGATGATAGTTCCTCCGGCACCCCCGACGGCATCGCCGACCTCATTGAAGGTGTCGATAACGTCGGTCAATACGCGGTGAAGCTCCGTCCAGGAGGTCGTATCGGTAGTTTCCTGTTTCGTTTGGTTCTGTTTTTTCGCCAGATACCGCCGTTCGGCCATGCGGAGTTTGGCCCGTGCAACGGCAATGGCATTACCGTCATCCGGCGTCTCGCTTTGCAGGTTCTCCAGCTCTTCCTGAGCTTCGATCACCAGGCTTTCCAGCTTTTTGACCGAGGCAGCGACGACCCGGTCGGCCCAGGCTTCGAATTCCGGGAACTGGCTTGCAAATTGTTCCGTGAAGTCGTCGAGCGCTTTTTGTTTGGCCTCGCGAGCGAGTTGCTGGGCCTCCGGATTTGAGGCAAGAGCGGCAATATCCTGATCGTATTTCCGGGCGATTCGCAGACGCCCCTGCTGGTAGGTTTCGTACTTCTCCAGCAACTTGGCGTATGAAGCCTCCTCTTTCTTATCGACATCCGCAAGCTCTCTGTCCCGAATTTCCGCAGCTTGGGCTATTGCAGCGGCCGTGCCAGCCATAAAGGTTTTCTCTGCATTCGAATCGATATCGGCCCCCGACTCCCGGAGTTTGCGAATCAGCGCGAGCGTCTGTTGTTCCTGCCGCTCATATTCCTGACGGTTTTTCTCGTAATTGAGGCGGATCGCTTCCCGTTCCCGGTCGAATTCGTTTTCAATCAACTCGACCCGCTGGTCGTCGAGGCTCTGCTGTTGGCGACGTACGGCCGCCTTATACTGTTCTGTGAGTTGGTCGATGGAAGTCGGTTCGGGATCGGTCGTCGTGCCGGACGGGTTTTCCAGCAACTGGGCCTGCTCCGCCACGGCAGCCAATTTCGTCCGCTGCTCTGCGAGGAATTGCAGAAATGCCCCGAGGTTGCCATCGAATTTCTCCTCTATCTCATCGATAATCTCTTCTCCTCCTTTGTTCTTCCTGATCTCTTCAAAAATCCTTTCCTGCCAGTAAGAAACACTTTCTTCTGCATCTGACAGAATGTCTTTCGCCTGTAAGAGATCTTTGCGTGTTTGGGGATCATAGCCTGGTTGACGCCATGATTTCGCATAGTAGGTTTTCCGTTTTTCAGCAACATCCTTTTGGGCCTCGAGGTATTTGTCATTAGCCTTTAGGAATTGTTCGATATCCGGTATGTTATTGAAGAACAGCTCTTGCTGTTCGATATCCACCAGGCTCTTGAAAGCCGCCTGTGCTTTGGCGTATTTGTAAATGTTTTTGATCAGCTCCTTGTAAGTGTCATTCGCTTGTCCGAGCATGATTTGCTCGTCGGAAAGATTCTTGAAATAACCCGAAAACTCCTCTTTGAGTTTGCGCACGGCTTCCCGGCGATCGTCTGTGGCGCGGGCGTTATCCGTCGCGGCCCGGTAGAGAAGATTCAATTTTACGACCTCCTGCTGAGCGTTCCGGGCCCCTTCAAGCATCGTATTCTGAAAACGTTCAGTCGCCATGCGAGCGGTGTCGAGCGCCTTCTTTCCCCGAAACAGATTCGTCACCCAGTTTCCGATCTCCTTGCCGTACGCAACTGCCAAAGTAATACCCACAGTCAATAAAGTCTGAAAAGAGCCTACGGAGGAAAGTATTTGTCGCCATACAGGAATTGTTTTTTCACCACTGGCAGCCAATAACTGATTTTCGGCCCTGGTACGAGCTATTGCATCCCAAAGAATAGGATAATTATTCGAAACTGCCAGAAAATACAACTGTAATCCCATTGCCAGCGACGGTGATTCACGAATTATTTGCTGAATAGCCATATGTAGGCTATTATAGCTCCTTACGGCTGCCGGAGCGCTTGCAGGAACCAGATCGGTGCGTTTGGTCGCGGCTTGCAAAGCCTGGAGCTGCCGCTGCAATGCTTCTATCTGGCGGATGTTTTCCGTCTGATCCATTTCCGGCGTCTGGGCTATGACTTTCTGAAGTCGCACAATTTCATCCTTCAAAGCCTGAATACGGCCTCGCGCCTGCGCGGCATCCTTGTCCACGGCATCAATCCCGCCGGAAACTCCGGAGAGTCCCTGGCGGGTATTGTTCTTTACGAGGAATTCTATCTCGACGGGTTTCATTGCAAGTTGAGTTTCGATTGAAAGAGTTGTGCGGTATCGGTTTTTCCCGTTGCACTCCCGGCTTCCGTACATTCGGCCGGGACGCTTCGATAATGCGGGGCATCGGCCAGCATCATGGCCAGTGTCTGGAAATTGACCTTCCACAGAATGTAATGCACCGACCATCCTGTTGCGGAGGCAATTTGCCAAACGATTCCGAAGGGGCTATGGGAACTCTCGTAAACGGTTCTTAACTCCCCTTTCCTGCTCTTTTGGGGCGGCTCGCTTCGTACCGGAAGGGATCGATCCTCTCGGCCGATTCGATAATACTCGTAAAATCCCGCGTGCCCCGCATTCTGCGGAACCAGCGCTGGGCTTCGATCCGGTACTCGGAGGGTACCTTCCACCGGATCAACCAGGCCACCACGGGGGCCAGCAGGAGTCCGGACAGATAGCCGCGACATATCGTCAGCGCAAGGATCAGCGAAAGGCGTTTGGCATGCCGGTCGAAAAAGGCACGCTCCTCGTCTTCGGAGAAAGCATCCCATTCCCGGGCCGTGATTCCCAGCTTCAGGTAGTGGCGTACGATGCGCATCTGCCCTCCCAGGCAGGGGCGCCGCATCGTTACGCGCAGCACCCGCTCCCGGCCTCCGGGCAGGCGGAACCGGAGAAGAGGCAGCAGAATCCCCACATCGAGCAGAGCTTCCGCTGCCTCCAGTTCTACATTGCGTTTCATGGCTTAGGCATTGGGCTGCGAAAGCGATACGGTAGCTTTTGTTTCAGGATTGGACTCCAGGATGAATTCCAGTTGTCCGGAGCGGGGCGATTCCGTGGAATTGGCTTCGGCGATCACCGTGACGCGTCCGTTTATGACTTCCACCGAGAAGCCTTCGGGCACAGCACCTACCGAGAACGGACCCGATGCTTCGATATCGACCGGGAGGCTGCCGCCTGCCTGTTCGAAGGTCAGCGACGTCGGGTCGGCCTCGATGAAGGGCTCCGTCGGCAGAATCGAACCGGGCGAAGAGCCGTCCAGCGGGGCCAGGACCTTCAGTCCGAATTCGATGCCGAGGACGTTTTCGCCGCCCAAGCCGCCGCGAATCTTCGAGGCACGCAACGAAACGCGCTTGAGTTTGACGGTCTTACCCGTACCGGTCAGAATGCGCATATCTCCTTCGACACGCATCGAGCTGGCGGGCATTTGCCACTCCTCACCCGCGACTTTGCCGCCCATCAGATCGACGCAGTTCTGGGGAACCATTTCGATCATCTTTCCGGTAATCTCATTCGTCGCGGCTCGCGTTTCGATATCCAGCACGGGACTGGTCCGAATCTGTGCGGCCCAGAGTTCGACGGTCTGGGCGTCTTCACCGCCCCAGTCAAGGCCCTCTTCCGAAATGTTCCCCATGCGTCTGCCGTTGAAATAGACAGCGTCGAGCAGCATCAGATAGCCGTCGTTAGTTTGAATTACAGATCGTTTAGACATAATTAAATTGTTTTGAAAAGTTTTGCAAATAAGTTTGTTTTATGAGCCCACCAGCCGCCGAGACATCCGATAACGATTCCGAAAAGCATCCACCTTCCCCGATAGGCCGGGGACCGCGTTTGTTGTATTGCTGTTTCCGAAGATTGATGCCTGGAGACTTCGAGGAGTCGGTCGTATGCTTCCCGGGTTTCTGCCAGACTCTCCTTCAGAGAATCTGCATATCGGTCCTGCCGGGCCGAGGTCGCTTTGTAATATTCGACTCGTCGGGCAAGCGAATCGCTGCGTGCTGAAATGCGGATGGTATCCCCGTCACGCCGGGCTTCGAGCGTCAGCCGACCGTCACGGGCAACATAGGCCGCCCCCTCCGGCAGATTACGGAGGCTCTCCTCCGTCACCGTCACCGCTGCTGTCCGAAGCGGAATCGCCTCCGTCCGCAGCGCCCGCAGCACAGAGGTCTCCTCCGATCGAGAGTTCATTGCCGCTCGTGCGGTTTGCTCTACGGCGTTTTGTGCGCCGCGCTGCATGTGCGACACGGTATCCGTACTGTTCTGCGTCCCTGTCGAGAGGAGCTTCTTCGTCGCAGTGCAACTTGCCAGCAGCAGGATGGATAGCAGCAAAAAGAGTCTTGTCTTCATACGAATTTCGTTTTCCGATGGTCTTGCGGAGGCGCTCCACCTCTTTAGTCAGCCGGTCGATGCGTACGAGCATCTCTTCCTGGTTGGCCTTGAGGTCGATGTTTTCCCGCCGCAGTTGGATATTTTCCTCGAGAATCTTCTTGTTTTCGCCCGAAAGCAGGTTGATCGAACTCTGCAACTCCTGTCTCTTATACACATCTGACGCTGCCGACGAT
>ENA-OZVY01000624-OZVY01000624.1-human-gut-metagenome-genome-assembly--contig:-NODE-624-length-13784-cov-5.716950_pt1 | contig 13784 bp, 10 predicted proteins | sample MGYA00243453_ERZ654061 | MGnify/ENA primary metagenome ERZ654061 (study PRJEB26926, sample SAMN06165135) | human gut metagenome | biome: ENVO:00009003; feature: ENVO:2100002; material: ENVO:00002003... | reverse complement strand
ACCGAGATCTACACACTGCATATCGTCGGCAGCGTCAGATGTGTATAAGAGACAGCCGGCGCACCGTCTTTTAGAAGGTAGTCGAGCGAGACACCGAAGTAATTGCTCAGCGCGAGGAGCTTGTCGCTCTCGGGCATCGCGCTGCCGCCCTCCCATTTGGAGATGGCCTGACGCGAGACGTTCAGCGCCTCCGCGAGCTGCTCCTGCGAAAGACCGCTCTTTTTGCGCAGTGTGTAGAGTTTTTCAGGTAGTGCCATGGTTCCTCCTTTCGCAAAAAGCATAGCGTTAGTGTGCGCAAAATGCCATGTATTGCAGTAGACAATTGCGCAACCGTGGGTAGCAATGAAGACTTTTTGCGGAAAACAGTCCTGTTTTTGCCCATTTTACCATGCGGAGGGGGAAAGCGCCAGCGGAGAGCAAAAAATCGCCCGAACTGGAATTTGTTCGGGCGATTTTGGTTCAGTTCTGTTCCTCGGAGGGGGCGTTCTTCTTTTCAAGCTCCGCGCGCAGCATGCGGTTTTCAGCCTGCAGGGCGTCAAGCTTGTCGTTCAGCGGGGCGAGCTGCTTTTTGAGCTCGCGCGCGACGATGCCCTGATAGAATTTGTACCGGCTCGCTGTGCCGGCTGCGGCGCACACGACAGTCACGCCGCCGGCGATGAGGCCGGCCTTTTTCCAGTCGACCTTGCGGACGACTTGCAGCACGGCGCGCTGGTCGAGCTTTTTGCCGCGCAGCGGCGCGGGCGCAGCGCTCTCCGCGCGCACGGGGAGAATGTGGATGGTTTCGAGCATTTTCATCGGATCGTCCTCCTTGATCCATGTTATTTTTCGACTCTAAAGGTATCATGCCGCATGCGGAATGTCAACTGCGGGGATGCGTTGCAATGGATAGAAAAACGTGCTATGATGACCGAAGATTTTTGATTCGAAAGGAAGCGAGGGGAGCGATGCTCCCGCGTTGACATGATCGCGATTCTGCTTGCGCCGGTGTACCTGCTGGCGAATTACTATTTACTGCGCCGCGTGATGGGCTGGGTGAAAGCCTGGTTCCCGTTTTTCCGCACAGCGCGCCACTGGGCGCTGCCCGTGGCTGTGCAGGCGTTTCTGGCCTGCTCCATCGTCATCGCGTTTTTCCTGCCGGAGGGGCGGGCGCGGCGCGTGATGAAGCTCATCGGCAACTACTGGCTCGGCGTACTGCTGTATGTGCTGCTCGCGGTCATCGCGGCGGACCTGCTGCGGCTGCTGCTGGGGTACGTGCTGCCGTTCAAGCACATTTTCGTCACGACACAGATGCACCGCATCGCGGGCTGTGTGTGCGCGCTGGTCATTTTGATCGCATCCATCTGGGGCGTCGTCAACGCGCGCATCATCCACGTGACGCCGTATGACGTGACGGTCGATAAGACTGTTGAGGGCATGGACGAGATGAAGGTTGTGCTCGTGGCCGACCTGCACCTTGGCTACAACATCGGCGAAAAGCAGATGCAGCAGATGGTAGACAGGATCAACGAACAGGACGCCGACCTCGTCGTCATCGCGGGAGACATCTTCGATAACGAGTGGGAGGCGGTGGAAGCCCCTGAGACCATCGCCGCCACGCTGCGCAGCATCCGGTCGAAATACGGCGTTTACGCCTGCTACGGCAACCACGACATCGAAGAGCCGGTGCTCGCAGGCTTCACCTTCCGCCAGAGCGAGAAGAAGGAGAGCGACCCGCGCATGGACGAATTCTTGAAGGACGCGAACATCACGCTCCTGCGTGACGAGGGCATGCTCATCGACGGAAAGTTCTACCTTTATGGCCGCCCTGACGCGCACCGCCCGGGCCGCGGCATCGAGACGCGCAAGACGCCCGATGAGATCACGGCAGGTCTGGACAAGGATAAGCCCATCATCGTCCTCGACCACCAGCCCAAGGAGCTACAGGAGCTCGCGGACGCGGGCGTCGACATAGACCTCTGCGGCCACACGCACGATGGACAGATGTTCCCGGGAAATCTCACCATCAAGCTGATGTGGGAAAATGCCTGCGGGTATCTTCAAAAGGGAAAGATGCACAACATCGTCACCTCCGGCGTCGGCCTGTTCGGACCCAACATGCGCGTGGGGACAAAAGCAGAGATTTGTCCGATTACCATCTATTTTGCATAAATACAAAGCACTTTGCGGCACTTGTGCCGCGGGGATCGCAGCGCCGAAGGCGCTGCACGAGTCAAAGGGGCCATTCTCTTTCACGAAAGAGAATGGCCCCTTTGGAACCCCAAGAGAAAGGCTTAGATTGGCAGTCTTGGGCTCGAAGGGGCTTTTTGCCTCCGGAATGCAACTGCCTGCGTGGCGGTATTGCTGACGCTCACCGCCATTGGCTCTGCTATACGACTTGCCTCTGCTTCTATTATCCGCTGCCGCTCTCGAATCTTGTTTCGGTGCGGTGTAATCGACTGCTATCGAAAGTGCGCATATCGCGGCAAGCCCCAACAATGCTGCCTTGGCAGGCAGAAGCAAATCTGCACAAATCCAAAGTAGGCGGAGATTGCGTAAGGGTAGCGAATTGCAGGCAAAGCGACAGCGAAGATAGAAGATAGTCAAGTCGTTTAGATACACTGCTTGGTAGGTACCCGATTCGGCAAGCATTGCAGCTCTTCGAGCTGCTCGCTTGCAATGGGGAACGCCTTTCTTTTGGACGGGCGACGCCCGTTTTCTTTCTCGGGAAAGAAAATGGGGGTCGCATCACGCGGCATGTATGCCGCAGAGCACTTCGCACCTGTGCGAAAAAGAAGAGCCGTCTCTCGAGAGACAGCTCTTTTCTTTTTACAGCTTGCGGAAGCGCTCCGCAATGACCGCCGCCGCGTCAGCGGTCGACAGCGCACCGGTGTCAAGGTAAAGATCATACCCCTCCGGCGCGCCCCAGGCCTTGTGGGTGTAGCTCTCGTAATACTTGCGGCGCTGCTTGTCCATCTTGCGGATCAGGCGGATGGCTTGGTCGCGCGTGAGCTTTTCCTGCGCCATTTTGCGCTGGATACGGTGCTCGTCCGGCGCGGCGACGAACACGGTGAGAAGCCTCACGTCTTCGCCGCGCAGCACATAGTCTGCGCAGCGCCCCACGAACACACACTCCTCGTGGCGGGCGATGCGGCGGATCTCGTGGCTTTGCAGGGCGAAGAGCACTTCGCTCGTTGGTTTGCCGCGCAGCACATGGTGGTTGCCCTCGTGCACGGTCTGGAAGAGGTAGGGGTTGGTCGCCTTTTCGTCCGAGGGGGAGAGCGTTTTTTCCGAAAGCTCGCCGTACTCGCACGCGAGGCGGATCAGCTCGCGCTCATAGACGCGGATGCCGAGGAGATCCGCTGTTTTCACGGCCACTTCGTGGCCGCCGCTGCCGAACTGGCGGCTGATGCTGATGATGCGATTTCCCATAGTATGAATCTCCCTCCGCTTTTCTATTGTTTCAGCGCGTTGAGCGCCGGCTGGGGAATCGAGAATGCACGATCCGCCGGCGTGATGACGGCGGAGAGCGACACCGGAGCGTCGGAGAGGATGAGGTGCAGCGCGCCGCTGCACGAGATGTTGACGGACTGGAGCTCGCCCTGCTCGCTCACGCGGACGGAAATGCGTCCGGAGGAGAAGGTCACATTCTGTGCCTTGATATCCGGCGCGATGGCGGCGGCGAGCTCGCTCATCGCGTCGGAGTCGAGCGAAAGACCGTAGAGATAGCCGTCGCTCACCTTATCGCAGCCTGCGCTGCCGTTCAGAATGGACTGGTAGCAGAGGTCAATGAGCGACGTGGCATCGACGAGCTGCTGGCTCGCGGTGTCGACACTGTTGCCGTCCGCGTCGCAGATCTTGCTGCCGGAGAAGTAGACGGCGAGCGTATTTTTGCGGATGCTGCCGTAGCTCTGACCGTCGATGCTGCTGCGGTCGTACTGGAGCGTGCTGTTCAGCACGATCGGGCCGCAGTCGGCGGAAAGAGCAATGTCGGCGGACAGATCGTCCGCGGTCAGCTCGCCCCAGGCACCCAGCAGACGGAGCGCGTTGTCCGTCAGCGTGGAAGCGTCGTCATTGCTGCCCGAATGGATGGCGGTGAGCACATCGTCGGGGATCACCGGCGCGAGCGCGTCGGTGAAGTGCGCGGCGGCCTCCACGCGAAGATCTCCGGAGTTTTCCGCCGTGAAGCTTACGTCCATCAGCTCGCCGCTCTCGGCGGTGAGATCCACGCGGATCGCGGAAAGCGATGCGGCGTTCGCGATATCGTCCGAGGTGAGAAGACGCAGCAGTGTGCTCGCGTCGTCGCCCTCGGCGGTGAGGGTGTAGCGCTTTTCCTGCCCGTCAACGGATCTCGTCACCGTGAGCGTGCGGCAGAGCTCGGCGGTCTCATCCATGAGCTCGGCGTAATTTGGGAATGCGCCGCCGACAGCGTAGGACTTGCCGTTTTCAAGGTAGATCGCGCCGTCTGCGTAGTAGAGCGCCGCGCCGTCGCGCTCGATGCAGGTGATGGGAGCACCGTCCTTCTTCGTGCGGGCGACGGAGGCATCCGCGCTCAGGCTGATTTTGCCATAGGAGGCGTCGACCGTGACGTCCATGGTCATCGGGTCCTCTTTGACACGCGCCTCGACAAGGCGGTAGGCTTCGAGGTCCTTCTTAAAGTCGGAGTGGAGGAAGAACGCCGCAGCCGCGCCGAGCAAGACTAAAATCGTGATGAGAATAGGGAGGAAGCGGCGGCGCCTGCGCTTTTTCGGCGCGGGCGGTACTGCTGGCTGCGTGAGCACGTTTTCGCGTGCCTCGCGCTCCTCGCGAAGAAGCCGAAGTTCCTCTTCCGCGCGCGCAAGGCGCGCCTCGATGGAGTCGGGATCGGCTGCGGGAGCGGGTTCGGAAGTGGGAACGCTTTCTGCGCCCTCGACCGCGGCGGTGACAACCGGCGCAGCGGTCGCTGCTACTGCCACGGCGGCGGGGACGGCCGTAGATTCAGCGGACACAGGCGCATCCGCCTGAGTGGCATCTTCGACCGCTGTAGACGCGGGGGCACCCGTCTTGGCAGGGGCTTCGTCTGCTGTGGACGCATTGGCGTCCTCGCCGCGGACGATCTGCTCGGCCTGCGAGACGGCGCTCGCGCTGCGCGCCAGCGCTTCGGCGCGTCTGCGCGCCTTGCGCTTGTGGCGGTGGATGAGCAGAACGATGATAAGGATCAGAACAGCCAGCACGGCGAGCACGCCGAGCCAGATGCCCCAGACGTCGAGCGTCCGCACGGCGGCAAACTCAACGCTGTCGCCGCTCGTGGAGAAGGTGAGGTAGCTGCCCATCGTGCCGCAGTCGGCCTCCTGCCAGCTGCCGCCGTCTTCACGGGTGTAGATGCGCAGCTCCTTCTGCCCGTCGGGCGGGAGATAGCGCATGGTGTGCGTGTCCTGCCCGTCGTCGGCAAGGTCGATGCGCCACTGCTCGAGCACGTCGGCGTTGGCGACCATCGAGGGCATCTCGCCGCGGCTGAGGCAGGCAAAATAGCCCTTCACGCGGTCGAGCACGGTGCCGGACTGCACATCGAACGCCGCGGGCGTGAGCGGCTGGGCGGTCACGGTGATGGCGTCGCCGTCGTTGTAGTTGCCCTCGACCAAGATGACAGCCTGTCCGCTCTCTCGCGTCTGTTCAGAGGCAAGGCCGGGGGTGTAGGCCTCGTAAACAGCGGTGACGACGGTGTCAAAGTGCAGATTCGTGAGGTCGGTGCGGTCCCAGTGGACGTGACAGCCGCTCTTGGCGGGCGGCTCGGGGATGTCGCTTTCGTCGATGGAGTCGCCGTAGTTGAAAGCGCGGCTAAGCACCGTCTTGTCGTCGGCGACGAAGGTGAGCGTGAAGGACTTCATGCTCTCGGGGAGATCGGGCAGCGTGAGAAGCTCTGCATAGCTGATGGGCTCGGCCCGCCCGGTATAGCCCTGACGGTTGATGCCGGGAAGATCGTCGGAGACATAGTAGTTGTGCTCAAACGTGCCCGTATCGCTGCCGGAGATCGCGCCCTGGTACTGCTGGCAGTCGGTGATATCGACGAGCGAGTAGTTCCAGCTCACGGTACTGCCGCTGCCGTCGACATTTTCCTGTACGCCGGAGCCGACGATGCCGCCGACATACTTCTTGCCACTGAGCGTGCACTTGGAAAAGCTGCCGTGCACCGTCGCGCCGGTGAGACCGGCGATGCCGCCGGTATAGCTGCCGTTTTCGTTCGTGATGGTGCAGGACGACGTCTCACACGCAGTCAGATAGCCGAGGTCCATGCGGCCGACAATGCCGCCGACATAGCTGCGCTTGCCGGCCACATCGCCGGTGTTGACGCACTTCTGGATGATGGAGCGGTACTCATACTGCTTGCGGTAGATGTTCGAAAGATGGCCCGTGACATCGTCCTCGGGATCGAGCGTGTATTCAATGGTCATGGAGCCTGTGATGCCGCCGGTATTCACATCGCCGTACACCGCGCCGCTGTTGCGGCAGGAAGAGACTTTACCGAACGTGACGGAATCGATGTCGACATCGGAGGTGTCGACAATGATGTCACCCGTGCCGCCGCTGAGCGAGGAAATGGCGGAAAACAGCGTTCCTGTCAGCTCGTTGAACTTGTTGTTGATCGAACGAATATCATTTGCCAATGTGCCGACCGTGCCGCTGGCGGCGTTGTTGAGCATCGTGACCTGACTGCTCAGGCCGTTGATCGACGAGGTCAGCCCGCCAAGATCCGGTGCAGCGACAATCTGAGTCGAGCCGGTGACGGTGCCCGAGGCATTGCCCTCGTGGCTCGCGCCCGCGCCTGCGGCACTGCCGTCCCAGATGGTGGTGCTGTGACCGCTGTCGGAATGCTCGTGGTCGATGCCGCCGGCTGCGCCCTTGCCGCCGCCGATCAGAGTGTCGGAGGAATGGGAGCCGTCGCCGGTGATGACGCTGTCAATACTGGCGTTCAGCCGGACGTTGTTCAGCTCGTTGGCGGCGTTATCCACATAGCCGGACATGCTGTTCAGGCGCGAGGCAATCTCATTCGAGCCGCCTTCGGCATGGTTGGTTGCTGTGTTGACAAGACCGCTGAGCTCGTTGAGTTGTGTTTTGAGCTGCTGCAGCAGACCGTCGGAGATCTCCATGCGGATATAGGGCTCCATCTGGCCGGCGATGCCGCCGACGTCCTTTCGCCCGCAGATCGCGCCTTCATTGCTGCACGCGAGCACTTGTCCGCTGCTGCGGCCGACCACGCCGCCAATATTGTAGCCGATGTGCTGATAACCGACGGCGGCGTAGTTTGTGCTCGACGCGATCGCACCGGAGGAATAGCCTGCAATACCGCCGGTGTCGATGGCGGTGTTGAGCGTGTCGGCGCGGGAGAGCTTGGCGAGGTCGAGCGAGAATTCGAGGTTCAAATTGCTCAGGTCGATGGAGGGGTCGGTGCTCTCGATGTTTACATAGGAGCGGCCGCGGCAGGAGACGATGGAGCCGAGGTTCTCGCCCACGATGCCGCCGGTCATGCTCTGGCCGAAGATCGCGCCCGAGGCGTCGCACGCGCGCACGATGCCCGTGGCGAGGTTGCTGCCCGCGATGCCGCCGACGCTGCGTTTGCCGGAAACGCTGCCGTTGAATGTGCAGCTTTCGATCGTGCCGTGGTTTTCACCCACGATGCCGCCGATATTTTCGCTGTCGCCGGACGGGGTGACCGTGCCCTCAACATTCAGGTTTTTGATGACGGCGTCCTTTTGCAGCACGCCGAAAAGACCGGCGGGGGAGACGCTCTGCGTGATGGAAAGGCCGCTGATGGTGTGGCCGTTGCCGTTGAACGTGCCGCCGAACGTCGGGATGGGGAGCTCGTCATCGTCGGTCAGCTCGATATCGTTGTCAAGCACGACGGTTTTACCGCGCGACCAGGAGTCGAGCGTGCAGGAATGCGCGAGGGATCGTAAGTCTTCTGCGCTCTTGATGTGGATGGCGCCGTCCCCGTCTGCCAAGACCTGCGTGACAGGGAGAAGCGAGATGAGCAGCAGGCACGAGAGTGCAAGCGCGCAGAAGCGATAGAAATGATTAGTCTTCTTCATCGTCTTGCTCCTCATTTGCAGATCCGGAGATCAGATTCAGGTCGATGTCGCCCTCGACCGTGGCGTGCATGATGCCATGCACCGTACCATTGATGCTGCCGCGCACCATGCCGTTGACGGAGACCTTACCGTGACCCGATTTCTTTTCCGTGATGGACGGGACGGAGAACGAGGTCTTGTCGACGATGCCGCTGCCGATGAGCAAGATCTGCGGCAGGGCGAACATGACCATGATGATGGAGATGACCGTGCCGCGGCCAAGGCTCTCGCCGATGCCCGCGATGACGGGCTCAGATGTCATGCTGCCGATCAAAAAGCCGCAGATCGAGAGGATCGAGCCGGAGGTGATGATCGTCGGGAAGGCGAAGTTCAGCGTCTCGACGATGGCGTCGCGGTGGTGCATTTTGGATTTGAGCTCCTGATAGCGGCTGGCGATGACGATGGCGTAGTCGATATTCGCGCCCATCTGTATGGAGGACACGATCAGATAGCCCAGGAAGAACACATATTTGCCCGTGATGGTCGGGAACGAGAAGTTGAGCCAGATGCAGCCCTGAATCACGAGGATCAGCAGCACCGGCATACCGGCGGAGTTGAACGTGAAGAGCAGCACCAGCATAACCACGAGCACCGACACGATGCTGACGACCTTGTTATCCACGGCGAAGGACTTTTCGAATTCGTATTCGTTCGTCGATTCGCCCGCGAGGTAGACGTTTTCATCGGGGTAATACTTTTCGGCAATTTCGAGAATTTTGTCGGTGAAGGCGTAGGTCTCGTCGCTGCTTTCGGGCAGCGTGAGGTAGATGAGCATGCGGTCGTAATCCGTACCTTGAAGCTGGGCCTTGGCGCTGTTCATCTGGACCTCGGCATCCTGGAGCATCTGCGTCTGGTCGTCACTGAGCGTCACGATGCCGGAATCCACCTGATCGCAGACAAAGAGAAACATATCGATGAGCGGGACTTTGTAGGTGGCGAGATTGCCCGCAAGCTTGCCATATTCTGAATGCTGCGCGGCGTAGGCGGCGTAGACGACCTGCGCGGCCTCGTAATCGAGACCCGCGAGCTCGGCGAACTGGCGCGGCGTCAGCTTGTCGGCCAGCATGTAGCCGTCGAGTGCTTCGATGTTGGTAAGACCCATCGTGGAGTCGACCTCGTCGTACTGGCCGAGCTCGTCTAAGATGGCGGACTCCTTGTCGTAGTCGCCCGTGGGGACGATGAGCGCCAGCATGTTCTTCGAGGTGAAGTTATCCTCGATCATCTGCTGGGCAAACTGCGTCTCATTCTGCTTGGGGGCGGAGATGAGGCCATAGCCGTAGGCGTAGGGGCAGTCGGACGACAGGCGGTAGCCGATGACGGCCAGCACCACGAAGACGATGGGGATGATGTAGCGCGTGGCATAGTCGAGCTTGCCGACGAACGGGATCTTCGGCACGAAGCTGCGGTGCTGCGTGCGGTCGATCAGCGGGCCGAAAAGCATCAGAAGGCCTGGCATCACAATGAACGCCGCGAGCAGCGCGAACAAAATCGACTTGATGAGGCACAGCGCCATATCGGGACCGAGCTTGAACCGCATGAAGAGCATCGCGACAAGGCCGCCGATGGTCGTGAGGCTGCTCGCACCGATCTCGGGGATCGACTTGCTCAGCGAGACGATGACGGCCTCACGCAGCGGCAGCAGCCGGTGCTCCTCTTTAAATCGGTTGCAGAAGATGATGGCGTAGTCGATGGACAGCGCCAACTGCAAGATGCTTGTGACCGAGTTTGAAATGAACGAGATTTTGCCCATCAGGAAGTTTGTGCCCTGATTCAGTACGAGCGCGACCACGAACGTCAGAATGAGCACCGGCACCTCGCCGTAGGTCTCGGACGTGAAGAGCAGCACGAGCACGATGACGATGGCGACATACACCATGATGACGCTGATCTCGTGGTCGATGGTCTCCTGCTGCGTGTTGCCAAGGTCCGTGTCGACATACAGATCGTAGTCGGACAGGTATTCCTTCACGGCTTCGAGCGAGTCGAGACAGGCCTCGTCATCCTCACTGTAGGCAAAGGTGATGGAATAGAGTGCGGAGAGGTTATTATAATGTGCGGTGGTCTCGTCGTAGTCCACGCTCTGCACGCCCTTGATCTCCTTGATCTTGGGCTCGAGCGCGGCGGCCTGCTCTGGTGTGATGTTGGCCACCATGACCTCGGCCGTGCCATAGGTCGTGAACTGCTCGTCCATGATGTCGAGCGCCTGCTTCGTCTCGGAATCAGACGGCAGGTAGTACGTCAGGTCGCTCTCGACCTCGACCCAGTTGCGGGAAAAGGCGGAGAATACGAGCAGAATGATCGTGAGCAGAAAGATGAGATTTCGCTTGTCGACGATGACCGTCGACAGCTTTTCCATAAAGCTGGAGCCGGTCTTCTTGGTTTCGTTACTCATGGCGGTACGCATTGCCTCCTTTCTCGTGGGTGGGTCTTCGCTTCTTCATGCGCTCAAGGCCGCTTTTGATCGGCGGCTCGGGCGGGGCGAGCTGCACCACGTCGCCGAGCGAACAGTCGAGCTGGCGGCAGATGCGCACAAGCACCTCGAGCGAGACGAGCTCATTTTTCGAGAGCTTGGCGAGCGTGTTGGAGCTGATGCCGACCTCGCGCGCAAATTCCGTTTTATTTAAGCCCTTGTCGATGAGGAGCTTAAAAAGGTTGCTGTAGGTAACATACATGGTGGTACCTCCTGTTCAATCGTCAACATTATATGAAAATATCCGGAAGAAGCAAGATTAAATTTGCAAAAGCAGATATTTTTTGAACAAATCTGGCAAAGTGACAAAAACAGGCCAGTACAGATGAACAATGCGCAGCCCCTTTTGAAGCGGGGTTTTGTTGATCGAGTGAAGGAGAAAATAAAAAAGGGGCAAGGAAGCACCGGAGAGCGGTAAAAAGACATCTTGACTTTTGCACTGTCAGTTACTATGTTTCAGTTAGAGATGACTAACTGACGCAAAACGAAAGAAAATCGGAACGAGAGCATAGCGAGACGAGGCAGAACGAAGGAAACAGGTATTTTTAGGATAAGAGGAGACTTGGCTATGAAAATTTTAGTATTCGGCGCGGGCGTGCTCGGCTGCAATCTGGCGCGGAATTTCTTCCGCGCGGGAAAGGACGTCACGCTGCTGGCGCGGGGAGCATGGGGCGAGAGCATCCCAAAAAACGGCCTTCGGATCAAGGATAAGTTTTCGCCCCGCATGTCGGTCAGCCGCATTCCGGTCACGGCGGAGCTGAAAGCGGAGGACAAGTACGACGTGATCTTCATCGTCCTGCGCTATACACAGCTCGACGCGATCCTAGATACCCTGCGGACGAATCCGACAAAGAATATCGTCTTTGTGGGAAACGACATGCGCGCAAGTGCGCTGAGCGCTTCGCTGCCGGAGAAAAACGTGATGTTTGCCTTTGCGTCCTCGGCAGGCCATCGGGAGCGGGAGTATGTGGCGTCCGTCGACCTCAAAAAGCTCAAGGGCAACACGGCCTATTTAAGCCGACTGATCGACGCTAATATCGAGGGCTACCGCGCGATCAAAAACGCGGGACATGAAATTTTGCCGAAGGACAACGTGGAGTTTGAAGGCGCGGCGTACCACAAGACCTGTCTGCGCTTTTTCAAGCTTATGTGCGCCACGAGCCTCGGGAAGATCTGCGCGTCCGACCACGCGATGAACGCGGTCGACGAAATGAGCGCGCTGAACCGCGATTTGAAGGCCTTCTTCGATGAAAACGGCGCGAAATATTCCGTGTGGCAGGAGCTTGAGCAGGAAGTCGCAAAATACCTGAAGTGAACAAAGGGAAAGCGCCCGTCATTTGGCGGGCGCTTTTTTTGCCCGCTCACGGAAAAATCAGACTCCGGCGAGGCGTCGGTGAATTTTTCGACAGATATTGCCAAAGCGGATGATCCATGACTGATACTGAGAGCGCCCGGACAAAAAATGTTTGGGCACTCTTACTGTATGAATAAATTGTAATTTTCCCATGATTAAGAAGTAAATATTGTAAAGGAAACTTGACAAGATGGGCGCGTCATGCTATAGTAAGTTTGTAAAGGAAACTTGTCATGCAAGGAGGCGTTTTTTTGAAGAATAAAGTTGAGCAGTTACGAAAGGAGCGAGGATTAAATCAAGATGATTTTGCAAAAATGCTTCGTGTTTCAAGACAAACCATTAGTTCAATCGAAACAGGAAAGTATAATCCATCATTGGAATTAGCTTTTGCAATTTCAGACTTTTTTGGTAAACGGATTGAAGAAATCTTTATCTATGAAAGAGGTGCAGAAAATGAAAAAGAGTAATTTGATAACCGGGATACTATATGTGCTTTTCGGTGTGGTTTGTTTGATTGTTGCGCTATTGATTGAAACAAAGTTAGAGGGCATTTTATGGGGCTTTGCTGGCGCAGGTATCTTCCCTGGAATTATGATGATATGCAAATATTTTTATTGGAGTTCCCCCAAGAATAAAGAGCAATACGAAGAACGTTTGGAGAACGACCGAATTGAGCAACATGACGAGTTGAAAACAAAAATTAGAGATAGAGCCGGAAGATATGCTTACGGCATAGGACTGGTGGTTATTTGTTTCTCTATTTTGGTTTTCAGTATTCTCGGAGCATTGGAAGTTATCGACAATGCTCGCATGATCATACTCTATCTCAGCGGATATTTAATGTTTCAAATTATCACGGGAATTATCATTTTTAATAAGCTGATGAAAAAGTATTAAGGGAAATCTCTTTAGGAACTAAAGGGCGCACTGCTATACTCTCCTATCGGGAGTATAGCACAAGGGATGATGACGGGAATGTGGAGGATAGCGGAACTCTGCTGCTGCGCATGGTGTGCTGCACAAGGCGCTGCAGCAGGCGGTGGCAGTCGGATATCTGCGCTTCAATCCTGCCGATGCCTGCAAGCTGCCTCGTGTGGAGCGTAAGGAGACCAAGCTGCTGAAGGGGTGAAAACAGAAAAAAGGAGCGGAGCTGCGCCCCACTCCTTTGCTATCTACAAATCGAAGTCCAAGCAATTTTTCCTTTAAACGCGGATATTATCTTCATCAATCGATAACACCGCTCATCACATCACGATACGTCTTATCCAAAAGCTCGCGTAAATCCGATGTGTCCGCCTGATAGCGTTCATTATTGATCGAAATGGTATTTTCATCCAGTTCAACAGGGATATCTTTGTCCGATATTTGAATCCAAAAATAGTAAAAGCTATCCGACATCCTGTTTACTTGATCCGTTGTTTCCTGCACATCCAGTTCATTGATAGCACGCACGATCTCTTTCACTCGGTCATCGTTTGTCACCATATAATTCGGCTCATTTTGAGGGTAAATTTTAAAACTGATATAGTTTGCGTTTTCGGCGTCGAGCGGAAGTACGCTGTGATCGTGGCAAAAATAGGCGATAGCCGAGACGATCAGGATCAAACCGAAAATGCAAAAAAGTTTTTTCTTCATCGCTGGCAGCCCCCTTGAATACTGTTTTTAAATTCACTGATATTTTAAGTATATCATGCAAAAGCAGCCGCAGCAACTTTTTCAAGCCAGTTGTGCGCTTTTTTGTGCGCTTTTGGAGTTTTCACGCATTTTCGCACTGTGCATTTCGCTATCAAAAGTTGCAAAAAAGCCTTGAAATCATACGATTTCAAGGCTTTTAGCTGGTCGGAGTGTAATTATAGGATTTCAGAAAACGCAGATATAT
>ENA-OZVY01000611-OZVY01000611.1-human-gut-metagenome-genome-assembly--contig:-NODE-611-length-13987-cov-6.383075_pt1 | contig 13987 bp, 14 predicted proteins | sample MGYA00243453_ERZ654061 | MGnify/ENA primary metagenome ERZ654061 (study PRJEB26926, sample SAMN06165135) | human gut metagenome | biome: ENVO:00009003; feature: ENVO:2100002; material: ENVO:00002003... | reverse complement strand
ACGAGATGTCTTAGGGTCTCGTGGGCTCGGAGATGTGTATAAGAGACAGGGTTTGAAGTGAGGCTCCCCTCGCTCGTGATGAGCTACTGCCGCTATATGAATAACCTCGTCACGCCGCTGGCGCTGCTGCTCACGGGCTATATCATCCACGACATCGGGCTCAAAAATGTCCGGCTCGACCGCGACTTAGGCATTGCGATGGCCTTCCGCTTCCTGCTCGCGCCCGCCCTCTCGGTCGCGCTGTGCAGGGCGTTCGGCGTGACGGGCCTTGCTCACGACGTGCTCATCGTCGAAACGGCGATGCCGGTTGTCACGCAGACGGTCGTCGCCGCCGCGGAATACGGCGCGGACGAGGAATTCGCCGCGCAGGGCGCGGCGCTCTCCACGATCGCGTGCTTCGTCGTGATCCCCGTGCTGATGCTGATTTTGTAATCAAGAAAGGGGCAAAGCCACTTTTTTGAGAAGGTTTCGCTGCGTTCTGTGCCTCGGTTGTCCGCTAAAAGCGGACAATTCGACCTTACACCGTTGCGGCACTACGATTCCCGCGCCCTCGCAGGCGCGCCAATCGTGCCGCTTCCTCGAAACCGACTTGCTGTTTCCGCCGCTGGCGGCACTTCGCCGGTTTCCACTTCGCGCAAAGAGTTTTCTGCCAGAAGGTGAATTGCCCCGCAGCGGGCAAGAGAAGCCCCTCTGGAGGGCGCACATGTCGCGGCGGAAAACCGATTTGAATTTATTTCGTGCCGTGCGCGGCACCTGGGCAGCCGTTGGCAGCTTTGCTGCCTTACGGATGCTGCGTACCCCTTGCGGGTAAAAACTCTGCGAGGCTCTCTACCCTGAAAAAAATTCCGCGCCGTGGGCGCGGGATTCTTTTTGTTTTCAATTACCGATCAGCGCGGACAGGCCGCCGGTTCTCAGTTCGTCTTTGTAGTAGTTGAGCTCATCGCCGATGAGCTCGTCGAGCACGCGCATGCCCAGCACCTCGACAGGGGCCTTGTCGTCCGTCAGGATGCAGTTTCCGCCCTCATAGGGCGTGAGCTTCGAGTAGACCGTGCGCATCATATCGGCATAGTCGCTGTCCTTGAGCTTTGCGATGCTGCACAGGAACGTCTCCTCCCAGTCATCCGCGTTCGTGCAGAAGACCTCGGTATTCGTGTTGCCCCTCACCGGCGCGGTGACGGTGTGCTGGAAGACACTCGCCATCGTGTCGCAGAGGTATTCGTTGATCGAGCCGTCCTCCGCGGACGTCATGTTGAGGTTCACGACCATCACGCCGTTCGGCTTCAAATGTGCCTGCACTTCATTGAAAAACTCGACGCTCGAGAGCTGGAACGGGATGGTGATATCCTGATAGGCGTCCACCATGATGACGTCAAACTTCTCCTTCGACGCGGCAAGGTACGCGCGCCCGTCCTCGACCGCGACGGTCACGCTGCCTGGAAGTCCGAAGTAGTCCGTCGCGATGTCGGCAATTTTTTTGTCGATCTCCGCGCCCTGCACACTCGCGCCGGGGAAATAGCGCGTGCAGTAGCTCGCGTACGTGCCAGAGCCCATGCCGAGGATCATCACGCTGCGGTTTTCGTTGTCCGTGCCGTCCATGCCCGCCATGCAGGGCGCGGCGAGCGCGTAGTCATAGTACATGCCCGTCAGCGCGTCGCCCTTGACCTGCACGCTCTGCACACCGAAGAGCACGTTCGTCGAGAGCGTCGTGCGCTTCGCGTCGTCCTGCACCTGCAAATAGTTGTAGATGGACTCGTCCTCAAGCGTGATGTCGCTCTGCCAGAAGGCGAAGCTGTAAGACGGCAGGGCAAAGCACAGTCCAGCGATCAAAAGGACGGAGACGATCCCCGGCACGCTCTTTTTCTTCTCGAACACGAAGTACGCGATGCCGATGGCCGCGAGCACACCGGAGAAGATCAAAAACGTTGCCGCCGTGCCGACGGCGGGGATCGTCACAAACGTCGGCACGAAGGTTCCGATGATGCTGCCGATGGTGTTGAGCGCGTTGAGCCTGCCCACGGTCTTGCCCGTGTCGTCGAGATTGTCGACCGTGAAGCGCGTGAGCGACGGCGTGACGGTGCCGAGCAGCACGCACGGGAACGCGAAGATCACAAGGCACGCCGCGAGCGCCGCCCAGACGAGGAAGTTTTTCGTCACGAAAAGCGCCAGCAGCAGCAGCGAGATGCCCGCGATCAGGTACCGTCCCACAAACGGGATGAGCGCGATCCAGATGGCCGCGATGATGAGGCGGCGGTAGAGCTTATCGGGCGTCGCGCTCTTGTCGGCGAGCTTGCCGCCCCAGACGTTGCCGATGGCCATCGCGATCATAATGACGCCGATGATAACGGTCCACACGATCTGCGACGAGCTGAAGTACGGGGCCATGAGCCTGCTCGCACCGAGCTCGACCGCCATGACGGACATACCGGCAAAAAATTCGGTCAGGTATAAAAAGTATTTGCTGCGGATGAGTTTATTTTCCATGCAGGACCTCCCTGTCGTTTCGTTTGTGCCGTCTTCGGTATAGACAGAGAAATTATAACATGCCTGAACCGCTTTGCACAACGTTTTTGCCGCGTATTCATTCCCGATGCGCATATTCCCTCTCTGCACGCATATAGATGGAGCAACATGAGTCAGGAGTGTGCTGCATGAAGGGTAACATGGAAGAGCGCGCCTGCGCGCTGGCCGCCTACATCATCGAAAACCGCGCCACCGTGCGCGCCGCGGCAAAAAAATTCGGCGTGAGCAAGTCCACCGTGCACAAGGACTTACAGGACCGCCTGCCGCAGTTCAACCGCAGCCTATACTTGCAGGTCAAGGAGGTGCTGGAGGTCAACAAGGCCCAGCGCCACATCCGCGGCGGCATGGCCACGCGAAAAAAATACAAGGGATTTTGAAACTTTTTTCGACTTTTTGCGTCTAACATAAGAGTGTGACTCCCGCGCGGCAAAATTACTCTTGCACAATTCCGCCGCGCAGGGTAGAATGCATTATTGTAAACCAAAAGAAAAATGATCGGAGCAACAAGATGAGAAAGAAGGACTATTACGAGCCAAGCATCGGCCGCGAAAGCGAGCCGCGCCGCAGGCCGAAGAAAAAGAAGAAACGCGCAAATCGCGGTGAGCGCGCGGTCGTCACGCTTCTGTCGCTTCTTTTCCTGACCGTGGCCATTGTGGCGACGGTCAAGTACGTCGTGCGCGCGCCTGAGCCCGTCACGGACAACGAGGACCAGCAGACGCAGCAGGACGGCACGGCCGAGGACAGCGACGCCATTCAAACCATTTCTAACGGCAAAGAGCGCAAAAAATACTGCTATACGATCCTCGCCTACGGTGTGGACAACGACGCCGGCGGCAGCGACACGAACATGCTCGTGCGCTTTGACGCGGAGAACAAGAAGATCGACGTCGTCAGTCTGCCGCGCGACACGCTGATGAGCAACGGCCACAAGCTCAATTCCTCCTACAATAACGGCGGCACGGAAAAGCTGCGCAGCAACATTGAAGATATGCTCGGCATCCCCGTGGACTTCTACGTCTCCGTCGACCTGAAGGGGTTCATCGCGCTCATCGACCAGATCGGCGGCGTCGACTTCGACGTGCCCGAGGATATGGACTACGACGACCCCTACCAAGACCTGCACATCCACTTCAAGGCAGGATTGCAGAAGCTTAACGGCCAGCAGGCCATGGAGGTCGTGCGCTTCCGCCACAACAACGACAACACCGGCTACGGCGGGCGGCAGGATATCGGCCGCATCGGCACGCAGCAGGCGTTTTTGAAGACTGTGGCGCAAAAGCTGATGAAGCTCGAAAACGTCCCCGCGATGGCGGAAACGTTCTTAAAATATGTCAAGACCGACCTGACGCTCGGCAACCTCGTGTGGCTCGCCAACCAGGCGCTCTCCATGGGCGGGACGGACGCCATCAGCTTTGCCACGCTCCCCGGCGACGGCGCGGGCTGGTACAAGGGCAAGTCCTTCTACACGCTCTATCCCGAGCAGGTACTCGAGATGACGAATTCGATGCTCAACCCCTACGCTACGGATATCACCGCCGACGAGCAGAACATTTTAGTCCCGTGATCCCCGTGAAATTTTGAGAATGTGAGAAAGAGAGAGCAAACGCCATGAAGTTCCGCTTTGCGCTGCTTGTCGCGGCGCTCGCGCTTGCGCTGAGCATCAGCGCCTTTTCTTACAGCGAGGAGCCCGCGCAGGACACTGCCGCTCCCGCACAGGAGGAAACGATGACAGACGACAGCACCCCGTTTGTGCTGCTTCGCGTCTATGAGGGCCAGTTTGCCGACGTGAAAGACGGCGACTGGTTCGCCCCCTCGGTCGTCTCGGCCTATGAATACGGCTTACTCAATGGCCGCGGCGAGAGTTCCTTTGCGCCAAGCGGCAATGTGACGATCGCCGAGCTTTTGACCATCGCCGCGCGGCTGCGCGCCATCTACACGACCGGCAGCGACGCGGTCATCCCCACAGCGAAGGAAAACGAGGCGTGGTATGCGCCGTATGTCTCGTACTTGAAGAGCCAGAATTTGCTCGACAACAGCTTTGAGGGCTTCTACCTCCTGCCCGCGTCGCGCGCGCAGCTGGCGGGCATCTTTGCCTTCGCCGTGCCGGAGGAATGGTACACCGAGCCCAACGCCTCGCTCGTCACCTCGGCCTACTCGAGCCGCGACTACATCGCCGATGTGACGGACAAAACGCCCTACCGCAGCGAAATTCTGCTGATGTACCGCCGCGGGCTGCTCTCCGGCATGGACGCAAAGGGCAGCTTTTATCCCGACCGCAGCGTCAGCCGCGCGGAAATTGCGGCGCTTCTGACGCGCGTTGTCAAACCTGAAACGCGCCTGACGCTCACGTGGACGGTCGCGCCGTATCACTCCGTCAAAAATGCGACGCTCGCAAGCCTTGTCAAAGCGCCGGCAAGCACGTCGCTCCCGACGTCTGCCAAGGACACCGCCGCCATCGACGGTTTGGTTCGCAATATGCTCGCGCGCGGCGAGCACACGATCACGCTGAACTACTCCAAGGCCCTCACCACCGCCACCGCCAGCGCGCTGACGCAGGCGTTCACCTCCTGCGTCAAAACATACTGCGAGCAGATGTACAACGCCGTCTCCTGCCGCTCGTATTCGACGGGCAAGGTCGTACTCACGTTTTCGTCCACCGCCTGTACGGACAAAACGCTCGAATCGTACCGCGCCAAGGCGCTCGCCGCCGCGATCAAGGTCCACGACTCCCTCTGGGAGAGCGGCACGCTGAGCTACGACATGAGCCAGTATGAGATCGCGCGCACGTATTTTCAATGGCTGTGCGACCACTGCCGCTACGATAACGCCGCCGCAGACGATTCCGCGAGCCATCTTGCCTACGGCGCGCTTGTCAGCGGCCTTGCCGTGTGCGACGGCTACACGGGCGCTTACAATCTGCTCTTGAAGCTCGAGGGCATCGAGTGCACCTCGCTTTTTAACGACAGCCACATCTGGACGCTCGCGACGCTGGACGGCACGCAGTACCACATCGATGTCACCTGGGGCGACCAGTACGGGCGCACGAACCTGCGCTACTTTGGCATGAGCGAGGAGCAGTCCTACCAGTGCCACCCGTGGGGCACAACGGACAAAAAGAAATAAGGATCGACAGATAGGGAGCCCTGAGACGGTATGTCTCAGGGCTCCCTTTTTTATCACCATTCGAGCTTTGTGCGCACGTGCGTCAACGGCAGGTGAAAGCTCTCCCGCAGGACGTTGCGATGTTCCGGAGGAAAGTGCTCCTCTGAAAATTCATACAGCGGCAGAACCGAACCGTACTGCTGCGCGGTCTCGTAGAACCAGCAGCTGAATTCCAGACGTTCGAGCTTCGTTTGCAGCGCCGCGATCTGCGCGCGGACGTTGTCGCGCTCTTTGGCAAGGATGTCGCGGCGGGCGCTGAGTGTCTCTCCGCCGGGCCGGATGAGCGGCAGGAACGAGCGAATCTCCTTGAGCGGAAGACCGCAGAATTTCAGGTACTCGATGATTGAAAGCGTTGCAATATCGTCGTCTGTGTACGTTCGCTGCCCATTGCTGGCGCGCGCACCGAGAGACAGCAGCCCCTCCTTTTCATAGTAGCGCAGGGTCGATGGGGCAATATTCATCATGCGTGCCACTTCTCCGATTGTATAAGGCATACGAAAATCTCCTTAAAAAACTGTTAAGATGACCGCGCGAAAACCTATTGACTTAAAGGCGACTTTAATAGTTACAGTTTACTTATCCAAATCGGTATTGTCAACAGGAATCAACGGGTAAATTTTCTTCCGTTTGTGCATGAAGTTCCGGTACCGACAGTTTTTAAGAAGGAGAAAAGAAGCTATGAGAAAAATGATGCAGCGATCCCTGAGCTGTCTGCTGACTCTCGCGATGGTCGTCACGATGCTGATGACCAGCACGCTCGCAGCAGAGAAAAGCGCAAAACTGGAATTTGACTATTCCGCCAACTACGACTCCTCCAAGGTCGTCAGTCTCGAAGTCTACAAGGGCTACCCCGCAGACAGCTATGCCAAGGAAGAAGAGATCTTCTCCCAGCTCGAAGCGATCACCCCGCAGGCTGACGGCAGCTACGTCGTCACCGCTCCCGGCACCTATGCCTACCATGTGCACGGCACCGGTTACTACAACATTCTCCAGCTCTTCAACGTGACCGAGGCCGACCTCACCGCCGGCGTGAAGAAGCTTTCCGTCATCGGCGGCAAGCTCGGCGGCAACGGCTTCGAGCCGACCATCAAGCCGGAGAAGGCCCCCGCCTCCTATAAGGTAGACCTCCGCGACAGTATGCTTATCTTCTGGCCTGAGGAAATCAACAAGCACTTCGCCCTCGAGCCGCAGAACTACACCACCCCCGCCTTCGACGGCAAGCACGCCGCCAACGAGTTCACCTCTCAGGAAGAGCTGATGGCCTTCCTCAAGAAGATGGACGCCGCTTCCGGCACCATGCATCTCTACTCTGCCGGTACGACCCCGAACTACAAGTATGACCTCCCCCTGGCACTCTTCACCACCTCCGAGATCCCCGCGAACGCCACGCTCGCCGAGGCCGCCAAGATCGTCAAGGGCAACGGCAAGCTGAACGTCTGGTATCAGGCGCAGATCCACCCCAACGAGCCTGCCGCCGGTGAAGGCGCGCTCGTGATGATCGACAACTTTGTCAACGATCCCGCCTACAAGGCGCTGCTCGACAAGGTCAACATCGTCATCGTCCCCCGCATCAATCCCGACGGCTCCTATCTCTTCAGCCGCGCCACCTATGACGGCTTTGATATGAACCGCGACCATATGTCCCTCAAGGCAGCCGAGCTTGCCCAGCTGCACACCGCCTACCGCCTGTTCATGAGCGAGGTTGTCCTCGACACGCATGAGTTCACCTTCTACGGCGCTTACAACGACGACTGGACGAGCGCCGGTGAATACATGGAGAATGCGGACGATCTTGAGACCACCCCCGCCACCAGCCTGAACAACAACCCCGCCGTGACGAAGATCGGTCTCGACATGGCCAAGCGCGCCTTCTCCGACGCTACGAACGCCGGCCTGCGCGTCAATCACTACGGCACCACCGTCAATAACCCCATCGGCCGCGCCTACTTCGGCCTGTTCAATGCGGTTTCCTTCCTCATTGAGACGCGCGGCATCGGCGCCGGCCGCCAGAACTTTGAGCGCCGCGTCTTCTCTCAGGAAGTTGCCACCACCTCTTACATCACCTATGCCGCCGAGCACGCCGACGAGATCATGAAGGCGGTCGCCGCCGCCCGTGCCGATGTTGTCGCCAAGGGCAAGACCTATGAGGAAAGCGACGTTCTCGCCCTCTATCAGACCAAGTCCGGCAAGACTCTGACCGACTACACCGCCGCGACCGTGCAGTACAGCGTCGCCGACGGCAGTGAGAAGGTCAGCAAGGCGTCTCCTCTTTCCCTGAACGACACTCTGACCCGCAGCCGCGTCCGCCCGACCGCCTATGTCATTCCCGCGGACACCGCCAACATTGAGAAGATCCTCTACATCATGGACAATCAGGGCGCTGAGTACTACAAGCTCAACGCCGGTACCACCGCAAGCCTCCAGCAGTACTACTATGTCGGCGACTACATGGTGAACGGCAAGGCCAAGGGCATTGAGGCCGGCCTGCGCGACACCGCCGACGTGACCTTCGCCAGCGGCGCTTATGTCTTCCCGATGGATCAGGTCGCCAGCAACGTCATCGCCATGCTTTGCGAGCCCGACGTCACCGACTCCAACGGCTACGACGGCACGCTCTATCAGTACAAGCAGATCGACTACGATAAGGACAGCAAGAACTTCCCCATGTACCGCTACACCGGCAATGACCCGCGCACGACACTTGTGAGCAGCGGCACCGCCACTGAGCCCACCCAGCCCACGCAGCCTGAGAAGCCCTCCCAGCCCGCGAGCGGCGACACCTACACCGTCGTCTCCGGCGACAGCCTGTGGAAGATCGCCAGCAAGCAGCTCGGCAGCGGCAACCGCTGGACTGAGATCTATGACCTGAATAAGGACACCGTCAAGTCCCCCTCGGTCATTTTCGTCGGTCAGATCCTCAAAATGCCTCTCACGGCAGTGAGCCAGTAAAAAATACGTCAGTGTTTTTTCTCCACAAATCCCCTTCGAACGGGAAAGCGCCTTCCGCGATGCGGAAGGCGCTTTCCTTTTTATTTTCAAATCTCGAATTGCTGACCGTCGCGCGTGATGCGCGCGATGATGCCCTTTTCGTCCGGGTGCGCGGCGATGTAGCGGTCGATGACCTCATACTTTTTCCACATGTGCATCGGGAAGATGTGCTGCACCGTCACATTCTTCAGCAGATACTCGATGCCGAGACCCTCGCTGCCTTCACCAAGGCGCGGGTCAAGCGGCGCCATCGCCGCCGTGATCTCGGGCGCGATGGCGTTGTCCGTCGCCTCGTTGCGCACGGCGGAGGCGAGCTTTTCAATGGCCGCATGGTAGTGGACGGTCATGTTGTTGCAGTAAGCCTTGCCCTCGCTCTCCCAGTTCCACCAGTTGAGGTCGCCCCCGTGGTAGACCATCTTCCCCTCAGCGCGCAGAAGATAGGCATTGCCGATGTCCGTCGACTTGATGGCGCGGATGCTCAAATCCTCGCCCGCAACGTCGGTGAGCAGGATGCTGTCGGGCCGCAGGACGGTCGTGCGGGCAAAGGCCTCGTCGGAGATGTTCAGCCATTGCCGCTTGCGCTCGGTGAGGCGCGTATCGCGCGAGACGAAAAAGCGCGCGTCGGGGTACTTTTCCAAAAGTGTGAACACCTTGGCGTCGAAGTGGTCCTCGTGGCTGTGGCTCGCGAAGACGAGCAGCGGCTTTTCGGGGTTTAATTCCGGCAGCGCGCCCGTGTAGTCGGGCTCGTAGGTGTAGTCAAAGAGCGTGTAGAACTTGTCCCACTCGACAAGATACGCGCTGTGGGCGATAAACGTGACGGTCATGCGGTTTCTCCTTTCGCTGTGGAGGATGGAAGTTTGCTTGTAGGATTATAGCAGACGCCGCGGCGCGGCGCAAGGGAAAAGGCTTTGCAAAATCGCGCGGATATGGTAAAATATTTGAATCTATCCCCCGACCTCACGAAAGGAGCCGCGCGATGCTGAAAAAAGCCTATGTCGAGATCACAAACCGCTGCAACCTCGCCTGCTCCTTCTGCCCCAAGACGAAGCGCGAGCCGCGCACGATGAGCGCACAGGAATTCGGCCTCGTCCTCTCGCGGCTTGAGGGGTATGTGCAGTACGTCTACCTGCATGTGATGGGCGAGCCGCTGCTGCACCCTGAGCTTACGACGCTCTTCGCCCTCGCCAAGGCGCGGGATATGAAGATCTGCATCACGACGAACGGCACGCTGCTCCAAAAGCGTTCCGATGAGCTGCTTGCCGCCGAGAGCCTGCACAAGATCAGCGTCTCGCTCCACAGTTTTGAGGGCAACGACGGCGCGGACGAGCAGGAGCTTTCTTACCTGACACAGGTCTGGAACTTTGCTGAAAAGGCCGCGAAAAAAGGCGTCATCGTCGCGCTGCGCCTCTGGAACGACGGCGGCGCGGACACGCGCAACGGCGAAATTCTTGACTTTCTGCGCTCCCGCACAGGCGATAACTGGCCGGAGATGCGAAACGGCAGCTTTCTTCTGCGCGACCACCTGTATTTGGAGCGCGCGGGCAAATTCGACTGGCCCGATCTGAGCGCCGGCGAATCCGGCACACAGTTCTGCTACGGCCTGCGCGACCAGCTCGGCGTGCTTGTCGACGGCACGGTCGTGCCCTGCTGCCTCGATCATGAGGGCGATGTGGCGCTGGGGAACCTCTTCACCCAGCCGCTTACCGAAATTCTGACCTCCCCGCGCGCGTGCACTCTGCGCGAGGGTTTCTCCCGGCGGAAGCCCGCCGAAGAGCTCTGCCGCCGCTGCGGCTTCGCCGCGCGCTTCAACAAATGATATGATGACAGAACATTGGGAAAACTTAAATGCCCTGACCGCGCCGCTGCTCACGTGGTATGACTTAAACGGCCGCACGCTGCCATGGCGCAGCGTCGTCACGCCGTACCGCACGTGGGTCTCGGAGATCATGCTCCAGCAGACGCGCGTGAGCGCCGTCATTCCGTACTTCGAGCGCTTCATGGCAGAGCTGCCCGACGCCGCGGCGTTAGCCACCGTGCCGGAGGAACGGCTCTTGAAGCTCTGGGAGGGACTCGGCTACTACTCGCGGGCGCGGAATCTGCAAAAGGCGGCGAAGGTCATCGTCTCGGACTTTGGCGGCGAGTTGCCGCGCACTTGTGCAAGTCTCAAAACGCTCCCCGGCATCGGCGACTACACCGCCGCCGCCATCGCCTCGATCAACTTCGGCGAGCCGGTCGCCGCGGTGGACGGGAATCTGCTGCGCGTCGCCGCGCGCGTCAGCGGCTGCGCCGACGACATCATGGACGCGAAGGTGCGAAAGCAATTCACCGCGCATCTCAACAACGCCATCGACTTAGCCCGCCCCGGTGCGTACAATCAGGCGATGATGGACCTCGGCGCGACGGTATGCCTGCCGAACGGCGCGCCGAAGTGCGAGATCTGCCCCGCGCGAATGATGTGCGAGGCGTACAAAAACGGTCTCACGGAAATTTTACCCGTGCGCGCGAAGAAAAAGGCGCGCAAGATCGAAGAGCGCACGGTGCTGCTGCTCTTCCAAAACGGCAAGACTGCGCTGCGAAAGCGCGCGGACACGGGACTTCTCGCCTCACTCTGGGAATTCCCGAGCGTTTTGGGGAACCTCGACGAAGCGGGCGTTTCGCTTGTGCTTGCGCAGATGGGGCTTTCGGCGCAAACTGTCGAACCCACGGGCAGCGCGAAGCACATCTTCACCCACATCGAGTGGGATATGAAGGGATATTTCGCCGACGTGACGGGCGAAAACGACGATCTATTCTGGGCGGACGCCTCGGCGTTCGACGCCGCCGCCATCCCCACCGCATTCAAGAAATTTGCCGCGCTCGTTCGCGCGCGGCTGCAATAAGAGAGGGAGAACAACGACCATGGCACAGCTTTACTTCAAATACGGCGCGATGGGCTCGAGCAAGACGGCCAACGCGCTGATGGCGCGCTTCAACTACGAAGAGCGCGGGCAGAAGACGCTCCTCTGCAAGCCCCAGCTCGACACGCGCGACGGCGACCACATGGTGCACTCGCGCATCGGCCTCGAATATCCCTGCGTCTACTTCCATGAGATGCGGCAGATGGACGAGGAGGAGCTCAAGAAAAACGCCTGCATCATCGTCGACGAGGCGCAGTTTTTGACAAAGGAGGAGGTCTTATACCTCGTCCATCTCGTCGACGACTGCGGCATCCCCGTCCTCTGCTACGGGCTGCGCGCCGACTTCAAGGGCGACCTTTTCCCCGGCAGCTACGAGCTGCTTGTCATGGCCGACAAGTTAGAAGAGGTCAAAACCATCTGCTGGTGCGGCAAAAAGGCCGCGTTCAACGCGCGCTTTGACGCGCAGGGTCATGTCGTCAAGCAGGGTGCGCAGGTCGTCATCGGCGCGAACGACCAGTACATCGGCCTGTGCCGCAAGCACTGGATGCTCGGCGACCTCGGCCCCGACTTCAACGGTCAGGGCACGGGCGACTGATGCGCTGCGAGATCTGTCCCCGTCGCTGCAATGCTGAGCGCACGGCGGAGAAAGCGGGCGGCGTCTGCCGCATGCCCGCGGGCTTAGTCGTCGCGCGCGCCATGCTGCACCTCTGGGAAGAGCCCGTCCTCAGCGGGAAAAACGGCGCGGGCTGCATCTTCTTTTCGGGCTGCAATTTGGGCTGCGTGTTCTGCCAGAACGGGCGCATCAGCCACGAGAATTTTGGCAAGGTCATTACGCCGGCACATCTGCGCGAGATCATGGAAGACCTCGTTTCGCAGGGCGCGCACTGCATTGACTTAGTCACGCCCACGCACTTCACCCCCTGGGTGCTCGAAGCGCTGCGTAAGCCGCTTCCCGTCCCCGTTGTGTGGAACAGCGGCGGCTACGAGCGCGTGGAAACGCTCAGAACGCTTGAGGGTAAGGTGCAGATCTATCTGCCCGACTTAAAATACGCCATGGAACGCCCCGCGCGCGAGCTTTCCGCCGCGCCGGACTACTTTGAAGCTGCCGCCGCGGCCATCGACGAGATGGTGCGTCAGGTCGGGGCGTATCAGATTGGGGACGACGGCCTGATGCGCTCCGGCGTCATTTTGCGCCACCTCGTCCTGCCGGGGCAGATGGAGAACACCAAGCGTGTCATCGACTATGTCTCGACGCATTTTCCGCCAAAGACGGTGCTCTTTTCGCTCATGAGCCAGTATACGCCGCAGCCCGGTTCGACCGGCGCGCTCGCGCGGCGCTTAAATGAGCGCGAGTACCGCACGGCGGTGCAATACATGCGCGACTGTGGCCTGACCGACGGCTTTTGTCAGGAGCTCTCGAGCGCCAAAGAGGAATACACGCCCGTTTTCGACCTACAGGGGGTATAGGATGGCGAATCAGCTCAACTGCCTGCGCTGCGGCACGGGGATGCGATTTATCAGGCGTGAAAAATTCCAGCTCGGCCAGACCGGCTGGGTGCTCGGCGACCTGCCGAATCTCTTCGCGGGCGCGATGGAGATCGAAATTTACGTCTGTCCCAAGTGCGGAAAGCTCGAATTCTTCCAGCCCGGCAGCGACAAATTCGCAGGTACGGCGGACGAGGCAAAGACCGGCTCCGGCTATCTCCCGCCCGATGCGCCGGGCGGTCTGCCTCGCAAAAAGTGTCCCCTCTGTGGGGCGGTGCTCGACTTTGACTATGGCCGCTGCCCGTACTGTGAGCACGAATTCTGATAGCAAATTGTAATATTCTTTCTCATCAATACAAGGAGGACTCGATATGGAGCGTGTCAGCAAGCGGAATTACTACTTAGACATCGCGCAGACGGTGCTTGAGCGCGCGACGTGCCTGCGCCGCGTCTACGGTGCGATCATCGTCAAAAACGACGAGATCATCTCCACCGGCTACAACGGCGCGCCGCGCGGACGCAAGAACTGCGTCGACCTCGGCTACTGCACGCGCGAGCAGCTCAAGGTCCCGCGCGGCGAGCGCTACGAGCTCTGCCGCAGCGTCCACGCCGAGGCGAACGCCATCATCTCCGCCCAGCGGCGCGACATGGTCGGCGCGACGATCTACTTGGTCGGCCGCGACGCGCGCAGCGGCGAGCTGCTGCACGACGCGACGAGTTGCCCCATGTGCCGCCGCATGATCATCAACGCCGGCATCGACGAGGTGGTGATCCGCCGGACGGAGGAGGAGTTTGATATCGTTCCGGTGCAAAAGTGGATCGACGAAGACGACTCGCTATAACTTCAAAAAAGCGGCTTTGCCGCTTTTTTGAAGGAGTTTCGCTGCGCTTCGTGCCTTGCCGCCCGCAGGGCGGCCTGTCTCTTATACACATCT
>ENA-OZVY01000603-OZVY01000603.1-human-gut-metagenome-genome-assembly--contig:-NODE-603-length-14073-cov-5.622842_pt1 | contig 14073 bp, 7 predicted proteins | sample MGYA00243453_ERZ654061 | MGnify/ENA primary metagenome ERZ654061 (study PRJEB26926, sample SAMN06165135) | human gut metagenome | biome: ENVO:00009003; feature: ENVO:2100002; material: ENVO:00002003... | reverse complement strand
AGATGTCTTAGGGTCTCGTGGGCTCGGAGATGTGTATAAGAGACAGACATATGATGAATTATATAGCAGATTTTTATGGGAAAAGTATGTGGTCGTGATAGCATCGGATGAACTTTTTTCAGAGGCAGAAGGCTTAATTAAACTTGATATTGCAATGCAGCTGTTTCAGAGTTGTAATATTACAGTTTTTACAATATATAATGACAGAATATTAAAAAAGATACCTAAGAGGGCAGAGTGGCTTGAAAAAACATATTTATTGAGTATTCCAAAGAATATGGATTTACAGAATGTGACGGCTGCTATTGCAAAGATTTACTGGAGAGACAGGCTGTCTGTTCAGAAGAGTAAAGGAAATGACATATATACTGATAATGTAAGAAGGAGCAAGCTGTGTATTGATACAGTTTTGTCAAATATTCTGGCTGATAATGCGACATGTGATGATGAATTAACAGCGATGAACTACTGTATGCTTGATATGATTAAGAATTTATAGTATACTATATTTATATTGCCGTTTTATGCGTTGCTTTTGATAAAAAGCCTGCATAAAACGGTGTAAATTTGAGTTAAATGCAGTATTTTAGTTTTGGAGGAAATTTTTTAATGATTAGTGCAAATAATGTAACACTTCGTATTGGTAAGAAAGCACTCTTTGAAGATGTTAATATTAAGTTTACGGAAGGCAACTGCTATGGTCTTATTGGTGCAAACGGTGCCGGCAAGTCAACATTTCTTAAAATACTTACAGGACAGATTGAACCGAGTAAAGGTGATGTGAGTATCACACCTGGACAAAGACTTTCATTCCTGGAGCAGGATCACTTCAAGTATGATGACTGTGTTGTTCTTGATACTGTAATCCGTGGCAATGAGCGTCTTTATGAAATAATGAAAGAAAAAGAAGCAATATATGCAAAGGAAGATTTTACGGAAGAAGATGGCAATAAGGCAAGTGAGCTTGAAGCAGAGTTTGCTGATATGAACGGATGGGAAGCAGAGTCTGATGCGGCACAGCTTCTTAACGGACTCGGTGTTACAACAGATTTGCATTATAAACTTATGTCAGAGCTTAATGGTAGTGAAAAGGTTAAGGTTCTTCTTGCAAAGGCTTTATTTGGTAATCCGGATATACTTCTTCTTGATGAGCCTACGAACCATCTGGATCTTGATGCTATTGCATGGCTTGAAGAGTTCCTTATTAATTTTGAGAATACTGTAATTGTTGTATCACACGACCGTTATTTCCTTAATAAAGTATGCACACAGATTGCTGATATTGACTATGCAAAGATTCAGCTTTATGCAGGTAATTATGATTTCTGGTATGAGTCAAGCCAGCTTCTTATTAAGCAGATGAAAGAGGCCAATAAGAAGAAGGAAGAAAAGATTAAGGAACTTCAGGATTTCATTCAGAGATTCTCTGCTAATGCATCTAAATCTAAGCAGGCTACTTCAAGAAAGAGAGCATTGGAGAAAATTGAACTTGATGAAATCAGACCATCAAGCAGAAAGTACCCATACATTGATTTCAGACCGGCAAGAGAGATTGGTAATGAAGTTCTTCAGGTAGAAGGAATTTCTAAGACTATTGATGGTGTAAAGGTGCTTGACAATATTTCATTTATTGTTGGACATGATGATAAGATTGCATTCGTAGGCTCAAATGAGCTTGCAACAACAACACTTTTCAAAATTCTTACGGGTGAGATGGAACCGGATGAAGGAAGCTTCAAATGGGGAGTTACGACATCAAGAGCATATTTCCCTAAGGATAGTGCAGCAGAATTTAACTGCGACGATACTATTGTTGAGTGGCTTACACAGTACTCACCGGATCCGGACCCAACATATGTAAGAGGTTTCCTTGGAAGAATGCTTTTTGCAGGTGAAGACGGAGTAAAGAAGGTTAAGGTTCTTTCAGGTGGTGAGAAGGTAAGATGCCTTATTTCAAAGATGATGATTATGGGTGCTAATGTACTTATATTTGATGACCCTACAAACCATCTTGATATGGAATCTATTACAGCACTTAATAATGGTCTTATTAAGTTTAGCGGTGTTTCATTATTTACATCGCATGACCATCAGTTTATACAGACAACTGCCAACAGAATCATGGAGATTGTTCCAAGCGGACAGCTTATTGATAAAATCACAACATATGATGAATATCTTGAGAGTGATGAGATGGCAAGAAAACGTCAGGGATTTGCTGAAGCAGCAAATGATGATGAGGATTAATATTATGATGTACACAAGCCTGTGTCCCATTGGGATACAGGCTTGTTTTAACTGCCGGTAAATGGTATAATATTAAAATATGCAAAATAATGGCTAATTGTCTGCATTGCATCCGGCAGCAGATATCAGAGCTGAAAGTGGAGGAAAGAAAATGGCGGAAAGCAGAAAGAAAAAAGACGTGCCGGAACGCTCAGGTAAAAGTAGTAAAACAACGCAGAAAAGTGCCGCTAAAAGAAAAACCACAAATTCTTCGGCAAAGAAAAGTACAAGACAGACAAAACAGGAAGCAGCTGCTAAAGCTGCTTATGGTGCCAAAATGCAGGATGAAGTTATGGTACTTTTGTCTTTTGCTGTTGCACTTATTCTTATTCTGAGTAATTTTAATCTTGTAGGAAGTGTCGGTAAAGGCATTAAATGGTTTATGTTCGGGCTGTTTGGCGTAGTAGAATATATATTTCCTGTAATTATGGCATTTACGCTTGTTTTTATGATTTCCAATAAGAATATTATTGCTGTAGCAAGAATTAAGACGGCAGCAGTATACATTTTTACAATAATTTTATCAGCTGTATGGTTAAGAATTGTTAATGAACCTAAGATAGCCGATGCAGGAATTATGGAATTTTTTACATACAGTGCTGATTATAAATCAGGTGGAGGATTATTTGGAGGAATTTTATGTAGAATCCTTTCGCCTATGGGATTCTGGGGAACAATGGTTGTCCTTATTATTCTTGCAATTATATGTATTATTGTAATTACGGAAAAATCATTTATTAATGGTATTTTAAAGGTTAAAAAGAATGGTTCACGTATGATGATGGTTGCAAAACAGGATTATGATATTTACAGGGAACATTCAAATGAGCGTCTTGCGGGTCGTGATATGTATGATGATGAAGATGAAGAAACACAGGAAGAATATCTTGCGAGACGGCGTCGTGAAAAAGAGGCAAAGCTTCAGGAAAAATATGAGAGGCAGGAAGAGCGTGCAAGGAAAAGAATGAATAAAAAAGCACGCGGTGTGACACTTGATACACAGCTTCCGAAGAAAGAAGAGGCTGTAAAAAGTGTGGATGTGCATGAGATTGTACCTGATATATCAGTGCATGATGAATATTCGGCAGATATATATGATCCGGGTGACTCATTTGAATATATGCAGGAAAATGTAGATGATAATATAGAAGAACATATAGAGAATGATTCATATATTGATTTATCTGATAGTTCAGGTGTTGATTTATATGAAGATTCAAATGAAAATTCAAATGAAGATTTATATGAAAATTCATATGGAAACCCAAATGAAGGTACAGACACTAATTCATATGATAATACATATGAGAGTCCGGCAGAGGATACAGATATATCAGTAACTTCAGATAATAGAACCAATACAGCAGACATGGCTGAATCAGATAGTCAATTAGAAGAAACTGAAGAAATCCGGATGGAAAAAAGTGTGGATAAAAAGAAACAGGAATATGTTTTTCCACCTGTCAGCCTGCTTAACAGAGGAAAAGGTACAGATAAAGCCGGACAATCGCGTGAAAATAAAGAAACTGCAATGCGGCTGCAGCAAACATTGCAGAACTTCGGTGTTAAAGTTACTATCACAGATATAAGCTGCGGACCTGCAGTTACAAGATATGAACTGCAGCCGGAGCAGGGTGTTAAAGTAAGTAAGATTGTATCATTGTCAGATGATATAAAACTTAATCTTGCAGCAGCAGATATCCGAATAGAGGCACCAATTCCGGGAAAAGCAGCAATAGGAATAGAAGTTCCAAATAAAGAAGCAGGAAGTGTATCTTTAAGGGAACTTATAGAGACGGATGCATTTAAAAACAATACATCTCAGATTGCATTTGCGGCTGGAAAAGATATTGCCGGAAAACCTATAATAGCAGATATAGCAAAGATGCCGCATCTTCTTATTGCAGGTGCTACAGGCTCAGGTAAGTCTGTATGTATAAATACAATTATTATGAGTATTCTTTACAGGGCAAATCCTGAAAATGTCAAGCTTATAATGATTGACCCTAAGGTTGTTGAACTTAGTGTATACAACGGAATTCCACATCTTTTAACTCCGGTCGTGACAGATCCGAAGAAGGCGTCTGGAGCATTGAACTGGGCTGTTGACGAGATGACGAAGAGATATAAGCTTTTTGCAAAAATGGCGGTCAGGGATTTGAAAGGATACAATGCTAAGGTATCAAAGATACAGGTTGGTGAAGGCGAGACACCGCCTGAAAAGATGCCACAGATTGTAATTATTATAGATGAGCTTGCAGACCTTATGATGGTTGCACCGGGAGAGGTTGAAGATTCAATCTGCCGTCTTGCACAGCTTGCAAGAGCAGCGGGTATTCACCTTATAATTGCAACACAGAGACCGTCAGTTAATGTTATAACAGGTCTTATCAAGGCGAATGTACCATCAAGAATTGCATTTTCGGTATCATCAGGTGTTGATTCTAGAATTATTATTGATATGAATGGTGCAGAAAAGCTGCTTGGTAAAGGTGATATGTTATTCTTCCCATCGGGATATCCAAAGCCTGTACGTGTGCAGGGAGCATTTGTATCAGATGATGAAGTTGGAAAAGTTGTCGATTTCTTAAAAGAACATATGCAGCAGGAAGTTACATATAACGAAGAAGTGACTAATACCATGACGGCAGCAGCGGGAAATGTGTCAGGACAGGATAATGAAAAAGACAGTTATTTTGCCGATGCGGGACGATTTGTAATAGAAAAAGAAAAAGGTTCTATTGGAATGCTGCAAAGATATTATAAAATCGGATTTAACAGAGCCGGACGAATAATGGACCAGCTTGCAGATGCCGGCGTTGTAGGTCCGGAACTTGGAACAAAGCCGAGAAAGATACTGATGACAGCTGAAGAGTTTGAAGAATACTTAAAGAAAAATAATTTATAATTAAAGGAGAACAGACATGGGCGTAAAGAGTGATATTGAAATAGCACAGGAAGCACAGATGCTTGATATAAGAGAGGTGGCAGCAAAAGTAGGCGTTGCAGAAGATGACCTTGAACTTTATGGTAAGTATAAGGCAAAGATTTCTGATGATTTATATTCAAAACTTGAAGATAAAAAAGATGGAAAGCTTATCCTTGTAACAGCAATTAACCCTACACCGGCTGGAGAGGGAAAGACAACAATAACGATAGGGCTTACACAGGCACTTAATAAGTTGGGCAAAAAATCAGTTGCAGCATTAAGAGAGCCTTCACTTGGGCCATGTTTTGGAATAAAAGGCGGTGCAGCAGGTGGTGGATATTCACAGGTAGTGCCTATGGAAGAACTCAATCTTCATTTTACAGGAGATTTTCATGCAATAACATCTGCAAATAACCTTCTTGCAGCAATGCTTGATAATCATATTATGCATGGCAATGAATTAAGAATTGATACCAAGCATATCGTTTGGAAACGCTGCATGGATATGAATGACAGAACATTAAGAAATATCGTAATCGGCATGGGCGGACGTATGGACGGTGTTATGAGAGAAGATCATTTTATCATAACAGTTGCATCAGAAATAATGGCTGTTTTATGTCTTGCAAAGGATATGAAAGATTTAAAGGAGCGTCTTGGAAGAGTAATAGTTGCATATAATGTTGACGGTGAACCTGTTACAGCAGATGATTTAAAGGCAACCGGTTCTATGGCGGCACTTCTTGCAGACGCAATTAAGCCTAATATGGTACAGACACTTGAACATACACCTGTACTTGTTCATGGCGGACCATTTGCCAATATTGCACATGGATGTAATTCAGTAAGAGCTACAAGACTTGCATTAAAATTATCAGATTATGCTGTTACAGAAGCCGGATTTGGAGCTGACCTCGGGGCAGAAAAGTTCCTTGATATAAAATGTCGTCTCTCAGAATTAAAACCGGATGCAGTTGTCATTGTTGCTACAGTAAGAGCACTTAAATATAATGGTGGCGTTGCAAAAGATAAGCTTAATGAAGAAAATATGGACGCACTTAAAGCCGGTATTGTTAATCTTGACAAACATATTGAAAATATGCAGAAGTTCGGCATACCTGTTGTAGTTACACTTAATGCATTTATAACAGATACACAGGAAGAATATGAATTTATAAAGAAGCATTGTGAAGATGCAGGCTGTGAGTTCGCACTTGCAAAAGTATGGGAGAAAGGCGGCGAAGGCGGTCTTGAGCTTGCAGAAAAGGTAATAGAGAGCATAGAAAACAAAAAAGCTGAATATAAACCAATTTATGAAGATTCAGATTCACTTAAAGAAAAGATTGAAAAAGTTGCAAAAGAAATATATGGTGCAGATGGTGTTACATATGACGATGCAGCTACAAAAGAATTACAGCATATTGAGCAGATGGGATTTGGAAACTTCCCTGTATGTATAGCTAAAACACAGTATTCACTTTCTGATAATCCTAAGCTTCTCGGAAGACCGGAAAACTTTACAATAAATGTAAGAGAGGCATATGTTGATGCCGGTGCCGGATTTGTTGTAATACTTACAGGAAAAATACTTACAATGCCGGGACTGCCTACTCATCCTGCTGCCGAAAATATTAATTATGATGAAGAATCAGGTAAAATAACAGGTCTGTTTTAATATGAAAGGAGAACTGCATGAAATTATCAGAACTTTTACAGGGACTGGAATGTGAAATTGTACAAAAAGGTTTTGAATGTGAGATAACTTCTCTTACTTCTGACTCAAGAAAAGTTACTGAGAATGGTGTGTTTATATGTATCACCGGAGCTGTGAGTGATGGACACAAATATATTCCACAGGTTATACAAAAGAAAGCAGGAGTAATTGTAATTCAGGATAGTGCACTTGGAAATGATGAAACGGCTTCTCTTATAAAAGAGATTCCTTCAGATATAACAATTGTCAAAGCACAGAATACAAGACTTGCACTTGCAGTTATGTCGGCAAACTATTTTGGTAATCCGGCAAAAAAGCTTTTTACAATTGGAATTACAGGAACAAAAGGCAAGACAACAACAACATATATGGTCAAGAATGTTCTTGACGCATGTGGAATTAAGACCGGTCTTATAGGTACTATTGAGACAATTATAGGAGATGAACATACGCCGGCATGCAATACGACACCGGAGTCTTACGATATTCATAAAAGTTTTGCGAAAATGGCTGAACAGGGATGTAAGGCTGTTGTAATGGAAGTGTCATCACAGGGGTTAAAGCTTGACCGTACTGCTGGAATTATGTTTGACATAGGTGTATTTACAAATCTTGAGCCAGACCATATAGGACCTAATGAACATGCATCGTTTGAGGAATATCTTGAATGTAAGGCAAAGCTTTTTTCACAGTGTAAGGTTGGCATTGTCAATGCCGATGATGAACATACGCCAAAAATTCTTGAACATGCAACATGCAGTATCGAAAGTTATGGTATATCAGATAAGGCTGATATTCGTGCAAAAAATATAACGCTTTTCCATGAACCGGGAAAAATAGGACTTAGTTATGACTGTGAGGGGCTTGTGAACATGCCTGTTACATTAAAACTGCCGGGTAAGTTTTCAGTGTATAATTCACTGTGTGCAATAGCTGTTACGAGACATTTTAATGTGGATAAAGATACGCTTGAAAAAATGCTGTATGAAGTTAAGGTAAAAGGCAGAATAGAGATAGTTCCTGTATCTGACCGATTTACACTTATGATAGATTATGCACATAATGCAATGGCATTGAAAAGTATACTTGAAACATTAAAAGAATATAATCCTAACAGACTTGTATGTCTTTTCGGATGTGGCGGCAACCGCTCAAAGGAAAGACGTTTTGAAATGGGAGAAGTTTCCGGAAAGCTTGCTGATCTTACAATAATCACATCAGATAATCCAAGATTTGAGGAACCTCTTGATATTATTGAGGATATTAAGACAGGTATTTCAAAGACAACAGGAAAGCATGTTGATATTCCTGACAGAAAAGAAGCAATAAAATATGCAATAAAAAATGCACAAAATGGCGATATTATTGTTCTGGCAGGAAAAGGACATGAAGATTATCAGGAAATAAAAGGTGTAAAATATCCTATGGATGAGAGAGTTCTTATAAAAGAAGTTGTTAAAGAACTTGAATCAGAAGGCTGGAAAAGATAAAGCTGCAAAAATATGTGAAAGGGTGTGACGGATGTACGCAAATATTATTGTTGATATTTCACATGAACAATTAGATAAAACATTTCAATATCATGTACCCGATGCATTACTTTCGCAGATAGATACAGGAGTTATGGTTAATATTCCGTTTGGAAGGGGAAATCGTATTATAACAGGCTATGTTATAGAACTTACATCGAAAGCAGAGTTTGATGAAGAAAGAATAAAAGACATAGACAGTGTCGTTCCTAATCGTGTAAAAGCTGTTGAAGATATGATAAAGCTTGCAGCATGGCTTAAACATAATTACGGCGGAACTATGAATCAGGCTTTAAAAACAGTAATTCCTGTCAAAGAAAAAATTAGGCAGAAAGAAAAAAAGCATATAAAGCTTAATGTTACAAAAGAAGAAGCAAAAGAATTTATAAAAAATGCGAAGAGAAAATCACCGTCAAAGGAGAAACTCATAGAGTATCTTTCTGATAGAGAAGAAGCAGATATGGATGTGCTGAAAAATGAAACAGGCATATCGCCTTCGACAATAAAATCGTTGGAAAACGATGGAATAATACAGATTATTTCAAGGCAGCTATACAGGAATCCTGTAAAAGAAGATGAAATACAGGAAGATAAGATAAGCCTTAATAATGAACAAAAAAATATTGTTGATGATTTTATAGGTGATTATGATAGAGGAATAAGAAAAACATATCTTATTCATGGTGTGACAGGAAGTGGAAAAACTCTCTGCTATATCAATATGATTGAACATGTTGTCAGACAGGGAAAACAGGCTGTTATGCTTATACCTGAAATTGCATTGACATTTCAGACTGTAAAAAGATTTTATGACAGATTCGGTGAGAGAGTTTCAATTCTTAATTCAAGAATGTCCAAAGGGGAGCGTTATGACCAGTTTTTAAGGGCTATGAGAGGTGAGATTGATGTGATAATAGGACCCAGGTCTGCTTTGTTCACACCATTTTCAAATCTTGGACTTATAGTTATAGATGAAGAGCATGAAATGGCATATAAAAGCGAGCAGACACCATCATATCATGCAAGGCAGACGGCAATTCACATAGCAGAGACAAAAAATGCTTCTGTTGTGCTTGGCTCTGCAACTCCGTCGGTTGAAAGTTATTATAATGCAAAAAAAGGCATATATAAGCTTTATGAATTAAAGAACAGAGCTGCGGGGGCAGATATGCCGGACGTTGCCGTGGTAGATTTAAGAGAAGAATTAAAACAGGGGAACCGTTCGATATTTTCAAGAAAGTTAAAAGAACTGATTGAAGACAGAATAAGAAAAAAACAGCAGATAATGCTTTTTCTTAATAAAAGAGGTTATGCCGGTTTTATTTCATGCCGTTCGTGTGGTTATGTCATGAAATGTCCACATTGTGATATTTCTTTGACAGCACATAATAATGGCAGGCTTGTATGCCATTACTGCGGATATCAGACCGGGTCTGTTAAGTTATGTCCCAAGTGTGGTTCAAGATATATCTCTGGATTTAAAGCCGGGACACAGCAGGTTGAGGAAATGCTGAAAAAAACATTTCCGGGAATAAGAGTTCTCAGGATGGATATGGATACAACATCAGGTAAGGATGGGCATGAAAAAATAATTTCAGAATTTGCAGCTCATAATGCAGATGTGCTTGTAGGCACACAGATGATTGTAAAAGGCCATGATTTTCCAGATGTTACACTGGTAGGTGTGCTTGCGGCAGATATGTCTTTGTATACAAGCGATTTCAGGGCAGGAGAGAGAACATTTCAGCTGCTTGTCCAGGCGGCAGGGCGTGCCGGAAGAAAAAATCTTCACGGTGATGTTATAATACAGACATATACGCCGGATAATTATAGTATTGTGGCTGCACAAAAACAGGATTATGAAATGTTTTATGATGATGAAATATCATTCAGGAAACTTATGGGATATCCGCCGGTAATGCATATGCTTGAAGTAAAAATTTCATCAAAGAATGAAGGAAATCTTGAAAAATCATGTGATGATATGAAAAAATTTTCGGACATGGCAGGCGATAAAAAGCTTTTTATAACAGGTCCCGTTGTTCCGCAGGTATATAAGCTCAATGATATTTATACACAGGTAGTATATGTTAAGGCAGCTGATTATGAGATGCTTACGCAATTTAAAGATAATATAGAAGTGCATGTAAAGGATAATATATTATATAAGAATGTAAGTGTACAGTTTAATTTTGATTAAGGAGGTAATGCATAATGGCATTAAGAAACATTAGAATACTCGGAGATGAGATTTTAAAAAAGCAGGCAAAAGAAGTTACAGAGATGACACCTAAGATTGAGGAATTAATCGATGACATGTTTGAAACTATGTATGATGCAAATGGGTGCGGACTTGCTGCACCACAGGTAGGAATAAGAAAAAGAATAGTTGTAATTGACTGCGGTGACCAGCCACTGGTACTTATTAATCCTGAAATTCTTGAGACAAGCGGAGAACAGACAGGTCAGGAGGGCTGCCTTTCTGTTCCCGGAAAAGTGGGCATTGTGACAAGACCTAATTATGCAAAGGTTAAGGCTCTTGATGAAAATATGGATGAAATAATTGTCGAGGGCACAGAACTTCTGGCAAGATGTCTCTGCCATGAAATAGACCATCTTAACGGAATAATGTATGTTGATAAAGCGGAAGGACCGCTTATGGATACAGAGGAGGCAGAAGAAAATTAATGAAAGTTGTATTTATGGGAACGCCTGATTTTTCAGTTGGTACATTAAAGGCAATTGTAGAAGCAGGACATGAAGTTGCAGCAGTTGTCACACAGCCTGATAAACCGAAAGGAAGAGGCGGTGCGATGAGTTTTTCAGATGTAAAGCAGGCAGCTATTGAACTCGGACTTTTAGTGCTTCAGCCGAAACGTGCAAGGGATGAAGAGTTTGTAAATGAACTTAGAAAGATAAATCCGGATGTTATAGTAGTAGTCGCATTCGGACAGATTCTTTCAAAAGAAATTCTTGATATGCCAAAATATGGATGTGTCAATGTTCATGCTTCACTTCTTCCAAAGTACAGAGGTGCATCGCCGATACAGTGGGCAGTAATTGACGGTTGTGAGTATTCCGGCGTAACAACAATGATGATGAATGAAGGAATTGATACCGGTGATATTCTTCTTGTTGAAAAAGTAAAGCTTGATAGTAAAGAGACAGGAGGAAGCCTTTTTGATAAGTTAAGCGGTGTCGGTGCTGCTCTTCTGGTGAAAACTCTTGATGAACTTGAAAAAGGCACAGTAAAGCCTGTAAAGCAGAATGAGACTGAAGCAACTCATGTAAAAATGCTTGATAAATCATTTGGTAATATAGATTTTTCAATGGAGGCTGCAAGAATTGAGAGACTTATAAGAGGTCTTAATCCGTGGCCGAGTGCATTTACACATTTCAATGGAAAATTGTTGAAAATATGGGATGCGGATGTTTGTGATGATGTTGTTTGTGAATCAGGTGAATCCGTTGTGAACGGAATGATAACACAGGTGGACAACAATTCGTTTATCGTAAAATGTGGGGATAACTCGCTTAAAATCAATGAACTTCAGCTTGAAGGCAAGAAGAGAATGAAAACACAGGATTTTTTACGTGGAAATCATATTAATACAGGGGATATCCTTGGAAAATAAATGATTTTTGTGGATATATGTTAGTATTTGGATTTAAGGAGGTAGCAGCTTATGCCATATGGATATTACGGATATTATTTTGACCCGACATATATTTTGATAATTATTGCAGCTATTATATCACTTATTGCACAGTGGAGAGTTAATTCAGCATTTTCAAAATATTCAAGGGTGGCGAGTATGTCAGGAATGACAGGTGCACAGGCAGCAAGAATGATTTTGCAGTCAAACGGAATAAATGATGTGTCTGTACAGAGGATATCAGGTAAACTAACAGATCATTATAACCCATCTACGAAAGTGCTTAATCTTTCGGAATCTGTGTATGGTTCAACATCTGTTGCAGCTATAGGAGTTGCGGCACATGAGTGCGGTCATGCTATACAGCATGCAAGAGGATATTTTCCACTTTCTTTAAGAACTGCACTTGTGCCTGTTGCTAATATCGGTTCACAGCTCTCATGGGTATTTATCATAGTTGGTGCAATTTTAAGCTTTAACCAGACACTTATAACAATAGGTATTATTATGTTTAGTGCGGCCGTGCTTTTTCAGCTTGTTACGCTTCCTGTGGAATTTAACGCTTCTGCAAGAGCTCTTGAACAGCTGGAAAGTAATGGTATACTTTACAGGGATGAAGTAAGCCAGACAAGAAAAGTATTGTCAGCTGCTGCACTTACTTACGTTGCAGCAGCGGCTACAGCAATCTTGCAGCTTTTAAGACTTATAATTCTTTTTGGAGGAAGAGGCCGGAGAGATGACTGATAAAATGCAGGTTAATTTACGACAGGTAGCTATGGAAATACTGTATGAAGTACAGAAGAATAACGGACTGCTTCATGTTGTATTATCGGATGCTTTAAAGAAATACCAGTATCTTGATAAAAATGAGCGTTCATTTATCTCAAGACTTGTACAGGGAACAGAAGAAAGAAAAATAGAACTTGATTATATTATAGACAGTTTTTCAAAAACTCCTGTAAAAAAACAGAAAGATGTTATAAGAATTATTCTGGAAATGTCTGTCTACCAGTTAAAATATATGGACAGTGTGCCGGCTTCAGCAGTCTGCAATGAAGCGGTAAAGCTGGCTGTAAAGAAAAACTTTGGGACGCTTCGCGGTTTCGTGAATGGTGTTTTGAGAAATATAGCAAGAAATATTGATAATATTGAATATCCGGATAAAAGTACGAATACAGATAAATATTTATCTGTAAAATATTCAGTGCCGGAGGAGCTTGCAGGATATTTTCTTAAAAAATTCGGTGATAATGAAACAGAAGAAATGTTTGAAGCATTTAACAAAGATAAGTCAACATATATAAGATGTAATACAAAAAAGACAGATATTGCAGGTCTTACGGCTGCACTTGAGGCAGAGGGAGTTACAGTTACAAATGAAGGCATAGATAAAAGAATTGATTATGCTTTGAAAATATCAGGGTATGATTATCTTGGCGGACTGAAGTCATTTCGTGATGGCCTGTTTTTTGTGCAGGATATAAGTTCCATGCTTGCATCACAGGGCGGCTTTATTAAGCGGGATGCGTATGTTATAGATGTGTGTGCCGCACCGGGTGGAAAGAGTATTAATGCTGCTTTAATGGCTGACATCGGACATGTAAGTTCAAGAGATATAAGCGGGCGTAAAGTATCACTTATAAAAGAAAATGCTGAAAGACTTGGAATTGATAATATTACGTATAAAGTATGGGATGCTGTTAAAAAGGATGAAGAAAGTGTAGAAAAAGCAGATGTGCTTATATGTGACCTGCCTTGTTCCGGACTTGGAATTATAGGAAGAAAGCCGGATATAAAGTATAATGTTACATATGAAAAAATAAAAGAACTCGCTTTACTTCAGAGGAAAATACTTTCAACAGTCTGGGAATATGTAAAAAAAGACGGAATACTTATATATAGTACATGTACCTGTCTCTTATACACATCTCCGAGCCCACGAGACCCTAAGACATCTCG
>ENA-OZVY01000596-OZVY01000596.1-human-gut-metagenome-genome-assembly--contig:-NODE-596-length-14143-cov-5.989211_pt1 | contig 14143 bp, 15 predicted proteins | sample MGYA00243453_ERZ654061 | MGnify/ENA primary metagenome ERZ654061 (study PRJEB26926, sample SAMN06165135) | human gut metagenome | biome: ENVO:00009003; feature: ENVO:2100002; material: ENVO:00002003... | reverse complement strand
CCCTGCTTACCCTTGAGCATGTCGGAAAGGGACTTGAGTGCGCGGTTGTTCGCGCCGGTGACGGCGCGGCCGCGGCGGCCGTTGTCGATCAGCGCGTCGACCGCTTCCTGCAGCATGCGCTTCTCGTTGCGCACGATGATGTCGGGCGCGTTGAGCTGAATGAGGCGCTTTAAGCGGTTATTGCGGTTGATGACGCGGCGGTAGAGGTCGTTTAAGTCGGAGGTCGCGAAGCGGCCGCCGTCGAGCTGGACCATCGGGCGAATTTCGGGCGGGATGACGGGCAGCGCGTCGATGATCATCCACTCGGGCTTGTTGCCGGAGATGCGGAACGCATCCACGACCTCAAGGCGCTTGACGATGCGGGCCTTCTTCTGGCCGCTCGCGCTCTTGAGTTCGGCGTGGAGCTGCTCGGACAAGGATTCGAGGTCGATCTGCTGGAGGAGCTTCTTGACGGCCTCGGCGCCCATACCGGCGTCGAAATCGTCCTCATACTTCTCGCGCATATCGCGGTATTCCTTCTCCGAGAGGATCTGGTTGCGCATCAGCGGGGTCTCACCGGGATCGGTGACGATATAAGCGGCGAAATACAGCACCTTTTCCAGGATGCGGGGGCTGATGTCGAGCAGCAGGCCCATGCGGGACGGAATGCCCTTGAAATACCAGATGTGGGAAACGGGCGTGGCGAGCTCGATGTGGCCCATGCGCTCGCGGCGGACCTTGGCGCGCGTGACTTCCACGCCGCAGCGGTCGCAGATCTTGCCCTTGTAGCGGATCTTCTTATACTTGCCGCAGTGGCACTCCCAGTCCTTCGTGGGGCCAAAGATGCGCTCGCAGAACAGGCCGTCGCGCTCGGGCTTGAGGGTGCGGTAGTTGATGGTCTCGGGCTTTTTGACCTCGCCGTAAGACCATTCACGGATCATCTCCGGAGAAGCGATTCCGATTTTAATGGCGTCAAACGTTGCGTAACTCATTTTCTATATGCTCCTCCTTTTCTCAGTCTTCCTGATCGTCGCCGGCAAAGTCGGCGTTGACTTCATCATCAGCGACATATTCAAAGCCTGCGTCCTCGAGCTCGGCTTCATCGGCGAAGGGGTTGCTGCGGTGGCGCTCATCCTCGGCGTCCATGCGGGCGAGGTTGAACGTATCCATCGCGTCTTCGTCTTCCTTGAGCTCGATCTGGTTGCCGTCGCGGTCGAGGACCTGAACATCGAGGCACAGGGCCTGGAGTTCCTTGACAAGGACCTTGAACGACTCGGGCACGCCGGGCTGCGGGATGTTGTGGCCCTTGACGATGGACTCGTAGGTGCGCACACGGCCGGTCACGTCGTCGGACTTGACCGTGAGGATCTCCTGCAGGGTGTAAGCTGCGCCATAAGCCTCGAGGGCCCAAACTTCCATTTCGCCGAAGCGCTGGCCGCCGAACTGTGCCTTACCGCCGAGCGGCTGCTGCGTGACAAGGGAGTACGGGCCGGTGGAACGGGCGTGGATCTTATCGTCGACGAGGTGGTGCAGCTTGAGGAAGTACACATAACCGACGGTGACCTTGTTGTCGAAGCGCTCGCCGGTGCGGCCGTCGTACAGCCAGCTCTTGCCCTCGGGGTCGAGACCCGCCTTGATGAGCTCCTCGCGGATGTCCTCGTAGCTCGCGCCGTCGAAGATCGGCGTTGCGACCTTGTAGCCGAGGGTCTTGGCGGCGTAGCCCAGATGGACCTCGAGCACCTGACCGATGTTCATACGGGACGGAACGCCCAGCGGGTTCAGCACGATATCAAGCGGCGTACCGTCGGGCATGAAGGGCATATCTTCCTGCGGCAGGATGCGGGAGACAACGCCCTTGTTGCCGTGACGGCCTGCCATTTTGTCGCCCGGCTGGATCTTGCGGCGCTGCGCGATGTAAACGCGCACGACCATGTTCACGCCGGGGCCGAGCTCGTCGCCCGCCTCGCGGGAGAAGACCTTGGCGTCGACGACGATACCGCTCTCGCCGTGGGGCACCTTAAGGGAGGTGTCGCGCACTTCGCGCGCCTTTTCGCCGAAGATGGCGCGCAGCAGGCGCTCTTCCGCAGTCAGGTCGGTCTCGCCCTTGGGCGTGACCTTACCGACGAGGATGTCGCCGGCGTGGACCTCCGCGCCGATGCGGATGATGCCGCGCTCGTCGAGATCTTTGAGCGCGTCTTCGCCGACGTTGGGAATATCGCGGGTGATCTCTTCGGGGCCGAGCTTGGTATCGCGTGCATCAAGCTCGTACTCTTCGAGGTGGATGGAGGTGTAATAGTCCTCGCGGACAAGGCGCTCGTTCAGAAGAACGGCGTCTTCGTAGTTGTAGCCTTCCCAGGTCATGAAGCCGACGAGGATGTTGCGGCCCAGAGCGATCTCGCCCTGATCGGTCGCGGGGCCGTCGGCAAGGACGGTGGGATCTTCCCACACGCCGTTCTCGTTCAGGCGGCGGCCATGCACGCGCTCGCCGACGTCGACGATCGGATGCTGGTTGATGCATGTGCCGTGGTTGGAGCGCAGGAACTTCGTGAGCTTGTATTCCTTCGTCTCACCGTTGTCGTAGGCGACAGTGATGGCGCGCGCGTCCATCTTTGTGACAATGCCGTCGCCCTCGGCGAGGATGACGACCTCGGAGTCCATGCAGATCTTATGCTCCATACCGGTGCCGACGATCGGCGCCTCGGGGCGGAGCAGAGGAACGGCCTGGCGCTGCATGTTCGCGCCCATCAGGGCGCGGTTCGCGTCGTCGTTCGGCAGGAACGGGATCATCGCCGTCGCGATGGAGACCATCATACGCGGGGAGATATCGATATAGTCGACGCGGTCACGGTCGACCTCGACGATCTCGTCGCGGTGGCGGCAGGTGATACGCTGGTTGACGAGACAGCCGTTTTCATCGACAGGCTCGGCAGCCTGACCGACGATGTACTGGTCCTCGACGTCTGCGGTCATGTATTCGATCTCGTCGGTCACGCGGCAGGTCTCGTGGTCGACCTTGCGGAACGGCGCTTCGATAAAGCCGTACTCATTGATGCGGGCGTAGGTCGCGAGGTAGGAGATCAGGCCGATGTTCGGACCTTCCGGCGTCTCGATCGGGCACATACGGCCATAGTGGCTGTAGTGCACGTCTCGCACTTCCATGTTCGCGCGCTCGCGGGAAAGGCCGCCGGGGCCCAGAGCGGACAGACGGCGCTTGTGCGTCAGCTCGGCGAGCGGGTTCGTCTGGTCCATGAACTGGGACAGAGGGCTCGATCCGAAGAACTCCTTGATCGCCGCGGTGACGGGGCGGATGTTGATGAGGCTCTGCGGGGTGACGATGTCGAGATCCTGGATCGTCATGCGCTCGCGAATGACGCGCTCCATACGGGAAAAACCGATGCGGAACTGATTCTGCAGCAGCTCGCCCACGCAGCGCAGACGGCGGTTGCCGAGGTGGTCGATATCGTCCTTATAGACGATGCCGTGCGCCAGCGCGTTCATGTAGTTGATGGAGGCGAGGATATCGTCGACCAGAATGTGCTTGGGGACGAGGCGGTCGGCGTTGTCGCGGATAGCTTCCTTGAGCTCCTCGCCGCTGTACTGCTCGAGCAGCTCCTTGAGCACGCTCTCGCGCACGCGCTCTTTGATGCCGCACTCGGCCACGGGGTCAAAGTCGACAAAACGGTCAAGATCGACCATGTGGTTGGAGAACACGCGCATCGTACGGCCATCGACCTCGATGGTCACATCGTTGACGCCGATGGCATCCATCTCGCGCGCTTCCTCGTCGGTGACGATGTGGCCGGCGTCGAAGAGGATCTCGCCCGTGCGCGGGTCGGCAACGGGGAAGGAAAGCTTCTGCCCGCGGATACGCGCCCACAGGGAGAGCTTCTTGTTGTACTTGTAGCGGCCGACCATGGACAGGTCATAGCGGCGCGGGTCGAAGAAGAGGTTGTTGATGAGGGTCTCGCAGGCCTCGACCGTGGGCGGCTCGCCCGGGCGCAGCTTGCGGTAGATCTCGAGCATCGCCTCTTCATAGGTCTTGCAGGCGTCTTTTTCGAGCGTGACGGCCACGCGGTCGTCATCGCCGAACAGCTCGAGGATCTCGGCGTCGGTCTTGAAGCCGATGGCGCGCACCAGCTCGGTGATGGGGATCTTGCGGTTTTTGTCGATGCGCACCCAGAACATCTCATTGGCGTCGGTCTCGTATTCGAGCCATGCGCCGCGGTACGGGATGACGGTGGACGTCAGCAGCGGGAGGTCGGTCTTGAGGTCGATCTCCTTGCCGTAGTAAATGCCGGGGGAACGGACGAGCTGGGAAACCACCACGCGCTCGGCGCCGTTGATGACGAACGTGCCGGACTCGGTCATGAGCGGGAAGTCGCCCATGAAGATCTCCTGCTCCTTGATCTCGCCGGTCTCCTTGTTGTAGAGGCGCACACTCACCTTCAGGGGGGCGGCATACGTCGCGTCGCGCGCCTTGCACTCGAGCACGTCGTACTTGGGCGCTTCGTCCATCTTGTAGTCGATGAAGCTCAGCTCCAGGTTGCCCGCGTAGTTCGAGATCGAGGCGACGTCGGAAAAGACTTCGCGCAGACCCGTATCGAGGAACCACTGGTAGGACTTCTTCTGAAGCGCCAGCAGGTTCGGCATCTCCACGATCTCCTCGTGTCGGGCGAAATTCTTGCGAAGGGTTTTGCCATACATCTTGTCTTTGGCCATTTTGCTCTTCACGCCTTTCTTTTCTTCAAGCCCTGTCCGCTTGAAGGAATGTATTGCGGCGGCTCTATTCAGTTCGACACACCCGGCTTTGTTGTAAAACAAAGCGAACTGCATCTTGCTTTTTTTGCCGCGGTATGCTATTCTCTCGGTAATGGGTGGGGAATTTTCCTCGCCCTTTCCCGTTTATAAGCGCTTTATTTTACCAAATGGGTACAGAAAAGTCAAGGCATTTTTTGTGAACATCTGCGGTTTCCGCAGATGTTTTTTTGTGCGCTTCGACGGATTTTGCCGCGGATTGCAATAAATTTGTCGCTGTGGTATGATGTTTGCGTGATTTTGCGCCGCTCTGCGCGCAGACGGATGAAAGGAGTTTTCCCATGAAGCCCATCGCCATTGACGATTTCTGCGCCGTCCGCTCACTTGCGAACGTGACATTCTCCCCCGAGGGGACAAGCGCCTGCTTCACCGTGAGTCAGGCGAAAAAAGAAAAAAATTGCTACGAATCCCGCCTCTATCTTTTAAAAGGCGGCCGCGTCCGCGCGCTGACCGGCGGCGGCAAGGAATCCTCGTTCTGCTACTTGGATGAAAACACGGTTCTTTTCGCGGGCGACCGTGAGGGGGAAAAGGAACCATCGCTCACGAGCCGCTTCTACAAGATCGCACTCGACGGCGGCGAGGCCGATCTTGCCTACACGTTTCCCATCCCCGTCTCGCAGGTCTTCCCTCTCAAAAACGGCGACCTGCTTGTCGTCGGCTCGACCTTTCCCGGCTTTGAGGACCTCTATAAAGGCGACAGGAAGCTCGCGAAAGCCTACTTTGACGACAAAAAGGAAAACGAGGATTACGAGGTCATCTCTCAGCTACCCTGGTGGTGGAACGGCGGCACATACACGCGCGGCGCGTATGAAAGTCTCTTCTACTACGATGCGAAGAAAAAGTCCCTCACCCGCCTGACGGATGCAGGCTTCAACGTCTCCGATGTCCAGCTCGCGGAGGATCAGAAGACCGTCTATTTCAGTCTTCTCGACGTCTCCGTCCCCCGCCCCGCGCACTTCGGCGGTCAGGACCTTTACCGCATCGACCTTGCCTCGCGCCGTCAGGAGCTCGTCGTCAAGAGTCGCCCCGACTTCGTCATCGCGACATACGCGCTCGGCAAGTCCTTCCTGCTCGTCATGGCCGCGGACGGCAAGTTCGGCATGAACACGGACTGCGACTTTTACAAGCTCGACTACGAGACGCTTGCCGTCACGCCCTACGCCGTCTACGGCGAGGCCATCGGTTCTTCCGTCGGCTGCGACGTCCGCCACGGCGGCGGTCAGGCGTTCAAGATGGACGGCGACGTGCTGTACTTCATCTCGACGCGCTTCGACGGCGCGGGGCTCTACAAGCTCGAAGACGGCACCGTCTCCCCCGTCCTCGTGCGCGACGGCAGCGTCGACTGCTTTGACCGCAAAAACGGCAAAATGCTCCTCTGCGCGCTCTGGGATATGAAGCCGCAGGAGCTCTACGACGAGACGGGCCGCCGCGTCACGCACTTCAACGACGCAATGCTGCGCGGCAAATACGTTGCCCAGCCTGACCCCCTCAACCTCACCGCGGGCGACCACGAGGTGCACGGCTTTATCCTAAAGCCGATGGACTTCGAAGCGGGCAAAAAGTACCCCGTCATCTTCGATATTCACGGCGGTCCCAAGACCGTCTACGGTCCCGTGTTCTATCACGAGATGCAGTACTGGGCGAGCCGTGGCTATTTCGTCATCTTCTGCAATCCCACCGGCTCCGACGGCCGAGGCGCGTTCATGGATATCCGCGGCAAGTACGGCACGGTCGACTTCGATGATCTGATGGCGTTCTGCGACGCGGCGCTCGCAAAGTATCCCGAGATGGACGCAGATAACCTCTTCGAAACCGGCGGCTCCTACGGCGGCTTTATGACCAACTGGATCATCGGCCACACCGACCGCTTCCGCGCCTGCGCCAGCCAGCGCTCGATCTCGAACTGGACGAGCTTCTACGGCGTGTCCGACATCGGCCCCGACTTCTCCGAAGACCAGTGCGGCTCGACCATCTGGCCAGATGTCGAAAAATTCTGGTGGCACAGCCCCATGAAGTACGCCGACAAGGTCAAAACGCCGACGCTCTTTCTCCACTCGCTCGAGGACTACCGCTGCCCCGTCGATCAGGGCTATCAGATGTACTCTGCGCTGATCGCGCACGGCGTCGAGAGCAGACTCGTCCTCTTCCGCGGCGAGAACCACGAGCTCTCCCGCAGCGGCAAGCCCAAGCATCGCATCCGCCGCTTAAACGAGATCACGACCTGGTTCGAGCAGCACAAGGGCTAAAATGGAAATTCGCAAAACCACCTTGCAGGACGTCGACACGGTGCTGGACGTCTTCGCCGCCGCAAAGCGCTACATGCGCGCAAACGGCAATGCCTCGCAATGGGGCGACGAGTACCCAGACCGCAGCATCGTCACCTATGATATCGCATGCGGCATCAGCTATGTGATGCTTGAACATGGCGAGATCGTCGGCACATTCGCCCTCTTTCTCGGCGAGGACGAGAGCTACCGCGTCATCGAAGACGGCGCGTGGCATCTCGATCAACCCTACGGCACGATCCACCGTCTCGCCTCCAACGGGAAAGCGCGTGGCGTGTCGAAGGCCTGCTTTGACTTCTGCACCGCGCAGATCGGCTATCTGCGCGCCGACACGCACGCGGATAACCGCCCGATGCAGCGGCTTTTGGAAGCGTATGGCTTCCGGCGCTGCGGCGTCATCCACGGTGCCTTCGACGGCGGAGAGCGCATCGCGTACGACTGCATCGCGCACATCTGAGCCCGTTTCCGCCGAAAATCGTCATGTAAGAGAGGTCGGTCATGGAGCGCAGAATTGTCGACGGCGAGATCACTCTCGTCCCGTATGATCCCAACTACAAAGCGTCGCTTCCGTGGTATCAGGATGCGGATGTGTGCAAGCAGGTCGACAACCGCGACAGTGTTACGACCTGAAGCTGCTCAAGGCGATGTACCGCTATCTCAACGCGCGCGGCAGTCTTTTTTACATCAAGTACTGCGGCCGCCTGTGCGGCGACATCTGCCTGCATCCGGACGGCGAGATCAACATCGTCGTGGCGAAGAGCTTCCAGAACAAGCACATCGGCAGGTACGTCATCGGCGAAATTCAAAAGCTCGCGAGGGAACAGCACATCCCCAAACTGCACGCGGAGATCTACTCGTTCAATGCGCAGTCGCAGCGGATGTTCGAGCGCGCCGGATTCCACAAGGCCGGCGACGAGCTGTACGAAATGGAATTATAACTTTCAAATAGAAAAAGCGCCCGCTCGGTGAGCGGGCGCTTTTTTCATTCTTCAGAACTCGGGGCCGTCATAGTGGTAGTAGTCGCTGTCGTCGATAAAGCGGTCGTCGCGCGAGAGCTTTTTGATCCTGCGGTACGCCGCGGCGAAGAGCAGCACAACGAACACAACGAAGATCCATGCATAGCCGTCGTACTCATACGTTGCGATGAAATCGTACGTGCCGTGCAGCAGCACCGGCACGAGCACGGCAAGGCGGCGGCAGCGGCGGCTGCGGTACTCGTCGCCAAAGTTGTCGTAGCGCTTGGCAAGGCCGTAGAAAGCGCCCATGAACACACCGAAGCACGCGTGCCCCGGCACGGCCGTGACCGCGCGGACAGCCGCCGTGCCGAGACCGTACATCAGCACATAGCTGATATTCTCCCACAGGGCAAAGCCGAGCGCGACGAACACGGCGTAGACCACGCCGTCGAACTGGCAGTTGAATTCGCTTGAATACCACGTGCGCTTCTTGAGCAGCAGGTACTTAAAGCCCTCTTCCGACAGCGCGACCACAACGAAGTAGAGCAGCACGTTGTAGGCGGTCGAACTCTGCGGCAGGAGAATGCCCAAGATCGCCTCGCCGATCTGCTCGGTCACGATGGCAGCAAATGTCGATAGAATGCCGAAAATCACGAGCGAGAGCAGCAGCCCCGGCGACTCTTTGTCGAGCCGGTCCTCCTTGTAGACAAAGCGCAGCAGGACAATGGCCGGAATGACTGCCGCAGCGATCAATATCGGGTTTACATAAAAGAGAAACATGATAGCTTTCCTCTCTTTTTTCTGATGATATCACAGCATATCAGCCGCGAGAATATTTGTCAACGCGGTGTTTTTTCTTTTTCCCACTTGACCGGAAGGAATTGCGCGCGTATGATAAATGCATTCACTTTATTCATATAAAGGAGGGGAGAATCATGGAACGTCGAACGCCGTGGCTCGGCTATCTCTGCGTGATCCTGAGCGCCGTCATCTTCGGCTGTATGCCGCTGGGCGCGAATTTTCTCTACGCGCAGGGCGTGACGCCGATGTCGCTGGTGTTTCTGCGCAATCTTCTCTCGCTCCCGGTCCTCGCGCTGCTGTGCCAAAAGCAGGGCGGGCTGCGCATCAGCCGCGGCGCGCTGCTCGAGACCAGCCTGACCGGCTTTTTCGGCTGCTGTATCACGCCGATCCTGCTGTTCAGCTCGTATCGCTATCTTGCCTCCGGCATGGCGACGGTATTCCACTTCGCCTATCCCGTCATCGTGGTGCTCGGCGGCCTGGTGCTGCGCGAACGGGTGCAGAAAAAGCGCTTTTCTGCGCGGTCCTGTGCTCCCTCGGCATTCTGCTTCTCATCGACCCAAGCGGTGCAGTCGATCCGCTCGGTGTCGCGCTGGCGCTGACGTCCGGCGTGACCTACGCCGTCTACATTCTGCTTTTAGCGCATTTCCGCCACCGCGAGGTCATGGGCTTTCGTATGACCTTCTACATGGCGCTCATCAGTGCGGTCTGCATGTTCTTTCTCTGTCTCTTCTCGCACCAGCTCTGCCTGCCGCAGACCCTCGCCGGATGGCTCGCGGCGCTCGCCTTTTCGCTGATGATCTGCATCGGCGCGGTCATGCTCTTCCAGAAGGGCACGTTCCTCATCGGCGCACAGCGCGCAGCGATTTTGAGTACGTTTGAGCCGATCACGAGCATTTTTGTCGGCATTCTCTTCTTAAATGAAACGCTCACGCCGCGCATCCTGCTCGGCTCGGCCATCATACTGGTCGCGGGCGTGTTCATCACCCTGGCGGCAAAAAGGGCGAAGACAAAGAAGAGGCGGCCAAGGACTGATTCCCTTATTCCGCCTCGCTGCCGCCGCTTTTTTCGCACGCGCGCAGAACGACGATCATCGCAAGGCTGTCGCCCAGCTGCGTAAAGATGGCGGCGAGCAGCGCGACCTCTTCATCGCTCTTTCCCTGCGCCATGGCCGCCGCGGCGGCGCTGACGGCGGCAGGCAGCGTGTCCTGACAGGACATCGTATCACCTCAGGTCAGTTTATGCACCGGGCGCAAAAATAACCGGCGCATTTCTGCTTCGTTTCATCACCACAAGGAGGTTTCCCGTTCCCATGCACAGCAAATCACCCGCAGTTGCGGCACTGAAGGCCGCGTTTCCGCACACCATCCCGATCTTCGCAGGCTTTTTATTTCTCGGCATGACCTATGGCGTCTATATGCGCACGTCGGGCTTTAGCTTCTGGTATCCGATGATCATGAGCGTCGTCATCTTCGGCGGCAGCCTTGAATTTGTCGCGACGAGCATGCTGCTCGCGCCGTTTGCGCCGGTGCAGGTCTTCCTGACGGCGGTGATGATCCAGGCGCGCCACCTGTTTTACGGTATTTCGATGCTCGACAAGTACAAGGGCACGGGCTGGAAAAAGCCCTACCTCATCTACGCGATGTGCGACGAGACGTTCAGCGTCAACTATACGGCGGAGATCCCCGAGGGCGTGGACCGCGGCTGGTTCTACTTCTTCGTCTCGCTGCTCGATGAATTTTACTGGTTCCTGGGCGCAACGCTCGGCGGCATCCTCGGCGGGCTTCTGCGCTTCAATACCGAGGGGCTCGACTTTGTGATGACGGCGATGTTTGTGGTCATCTTCATGGACCAGTGGCTCAAAGAAAAGCACCATTTCAGCGCGTGGATCGGTCTTATCGCAAGTGTTGCGTGTCTGCTCATTTTCGGTGCGGACAACTTCCTCATTCCCACGATGATCTGCATCCTCGTCGCGCTGACCGCGCTGAGAAAGCCCGTCGAAGCCAAGACGCAGGAGGCGGTAAAATGACGATCTTACAACAGACCATCACCATCATCCTCTGCGCGCTCGGCACGATGCTCACGCGCTTCCTGCCGTTTCTGGTCTTCAACCCGAAAAAGCCGACGCCCAAGTACATCCAATACCTCGGCTCAGCACTGCCGGGCGCGATCTTCGGCATGCTCGTCGTCTACTGCCTGCGCAATGTTGACGTGCTGCACTTTGCCTACGGCCTGCCCGAGCTCATCGCCATCGCCGTGACGATCAGCCTGCACCTGTGGAAGAGACAAATGCTGCTCTCCATCGCGGGCGGCACGGTGTGCTATATGCTGCTGGTGCAGTTCGTGTTCTGATTTTGATTTCAACAGAAAGGAAGATGTTCCCATGCGCGTGCTTGACCTGACCCACACCATCGCTGAAAATATGCCGGTCTATCCCGGCACGGAGACACCCATTTTCGCCGGCGCGAACACCTATGAAAAGGACGGCTTCAAGGAGACGAAGCTGACCATGTACACCCACACAGGCACACACATGGACCCGCCCGCGCATCTGTTCGCCGGCCGCACGACGCTCGACGCGTTCCCCGCCTCACAGTTCATCGGCAAGGCGCTCGTTATCGAGTGCAGCGACTTGAACGAGGGCAAGGCCATCACGCTCGAGCGCATCCTGCAATACGGCAAAGACGCGGAAAATGCCGATTTTCTGCTCTTCCACCTCGGCTGGGACAAGCGCTGGGGGACGGATGCCTACTTTGGCGACTATCCCTGCCTTGATGATGCGGCGATGGATTACATCATCGCGGGCGACTACAAGGGCATCGGCTTCGACGTCATCGGCCTTGACCCCATCGCAGACGAAAACCTGACACGCCACAAAAAGCTCTTCCAAAATAAGGACATCGTCAACATCGAAAACCTCAAGGACCTCGACAAATGCGGCAAGGGGTTGTTTTCGTTCAGCTGCTTCCCGCTCAAGCTCGAAAACTGCGATGGTTCGCCCATCCGCGCCGTGGCATGGTTCGAGGACTGATCCGTTACGCCTTGATGCAGCAAATTGAACGTTCAGGAGGAATACCATGGTAGAAAAACAGGCCTTGACCGCACTTTTTGAAAAATATATCCGGAAATTGAGGATCACACCCACGTGGGATATCCGCCTTGAATTTGTGGAAGACCCCGCGTGGCCGAAAACTGGCGACATCAAGATCAACTGCGCCGACAGAAAAGCAATCATTCTTCTGAATATTGCGAATCCCAAGCGGGAGGAAAACTTTGAAGAGATCATCGTTCATGAGCTGATGCACATCAAAATGTATCCGCTCGATCAGGTGACCGAATCGCTGATCGTGAATTGCTTTGAAGAAGGCTCGGCAGCAAACAAGTTTGCCTATGAACAGTTTTTTACGACGCTTGAGCAGACCGTGGAAGAGCTTGCCAAATGCTTCTTGCTGGAATTTGGCGAAAACAAAGAGCTCTCCTACGGAAGATGCCGTCAGGAAATGTCCTTCAACGATCTATATGACGGTCTGAAGAACATCGACTGACAACAAATTTCTCCGTCTCATTATGAACAACACTTGCCCCCTCCGTATTTTGAATACGGAGGGGGCAAGTTTATGGTTCTTTTTATCGCTCAATGAGTTTCTGGCCGCTGCCGTAAAGATAGTCGTAGTTTTCGCGCATGATGTTCTTGATAAGCGGAATGCACAGCACCGCGTCGGCTGACATCCACGCAAACGGGTCAGCCACGCACAGGCCGTAGACCGCCGCCTGCGGTGCCTCCGCGCTGACCACGCCGCCCGCGAGCGCCGCAGGCAGCAGCAGACAGACGGCAACGCGCGCGACAAGCTCGGCCGCTCCCGCGCCCAGCACGAACTGCGGCTTGCCGATGCCCTGCACACAGTTTCGCGCGACAAAGATAAACCCGAGGAATGCGTAGAGCGACAGGTCGATATAGAGGTAGGAATTGCCAAAGCGGAGCGTCTCCGCCGTCACCTTGTCAGCACTGAGGAAGATGTGAAGATAGGTGCCGTTGATCGTCAGCAGGAGGCCAATCAGAATGGAACACGCCGCCATGATGAGCATGATGATAATCGACTGGATCGTGCCCTTTTTGATGCGCTTTGTGTCACCCGCGCCGAGATTCTGCGCCGTAAAGCTGGTCATCGCAGAGCCGAGACCGTTGAGCGGCGTCATGAGCAGGCTATTGACCTTGTTTGCCGCACCGAAACCGTTCTGCGCCGCATTGGAGACCATCGCTCCACCCAGCATATCAAACTGAACAACGATGCTCTGCACCACAATGATGCCGATCGCCAGCACGGAGAACTGGAGGCCGAGCGGGATGCCCTGGATCAGATGGCGCGTCACATCATGGCGCGTGATCTGCCAGTCCTCCTGATGCAGGCGCAGCTCGGGATATTTGGAGAAAGCATAGGCAAAGCAGCCCAGCGTGCTGATGAGCTGCGCGCTCACCGTGGCGATGGCCGCCCCGGCGACACCCCAGCGGAACACAATGATAAACAGCAGGTCGAGTCCCACGTTCAGTACCGTGGAGAACAGCAGAAACGCCAGCGGCGTCACGCTGTCGCCCATGCTGCGCAGGAACGAGCAGATGAAGTTATAGAACAGCTGCGCACCGATGCCTGCAAAAATGATCGCGCAATAGGTATAGGCCGCGCGGTAGACCTCGCCGTTGTCCGGCGTCACATTGATCCACGCAAGCATCGGATCGAGCAGAAGCAGCGCAAGCACCGTCAGGATGACCGTCAGCGCGGCGGATAAAACGATCTGCGTCGTCAGCGAGCGGCGCACGCCAGCAGGATTGTGCGCGCCGACATTACAAGATGTGACTACGCAGAAGCCCGCGCTGACGCCAAAGGCAAACTGCAAAAAGATAAAAATGAGCGACGACGTATCGTTGACACCCGCAACCTCCTGCGCTGTCAGCGTTTGGCCGACGATGGCCGCGTCGCTGATCGTGTAGACCTGCTGCAGCAAGTACGAAACAATGATTGGGAAAGAAAACGCCAAAATCGTCTTCCAGCATTCGCCCTGCGTGAGTTCCACCGGCTGGAACAGGGCAGATAAACCTTTTTTCTTCATAACTAAAATCTCCATCATTTTTTGACTGGCAGATTATAGTCTCCCTTTTCCCCCTTGTCAAGGCAAAAGTTGAACAAATCAGGTAAGGTCTTGGTGAAGAAAAGCACGGAAAACGGCACAGTTAGAAATATCATCTTCCGCAGTTTTCAGGGTCCCGTCAAGATTTATGCGCAAATTTATTTGCAGGCTCCGGCTGAGTGAAGT
>ENA-OZVY01000595-OZVY01000595.1-human-gut-metagenome-genome-assembly--contig:-NODE-595-length-14148-cov-5.068545_pt1 | contig 14148 bp, 13 predicted proteins | sample MGYA00243453_ERZ654061 | MGnify/ENA primary metagenome ERZ654061 (study PRJEB26926, sample SAMN06165135) | human gut metagenome | biome: ENVO:00009003; feature: ENVO:2100002; material: ENVO:00002003... | reverse complement strand
ATCCTGAGGTACCTTTATTTTTATAAGCCTGCTTTTATAAGGTCATTTTCATCAGAAAAAGTAATGCAGTTATACAAGAATAAAACCTGATCGTAGTCTTCGACGTTTACCAGATTGCTGATCGACTGGTTCGTGTACCGGAGATCGATCATAGTTACGGTATCGTAGTTGTTGATCAGAAACTGCATCATGGAATTGGCATAGCTGTCTTTGATCACCAGAATGGAACGCCTGTCAGTTCCGGCTGTATCTTTTGGATCGGATGCAGCTTCTGCAGTCGTTGTGTTGTTTCGATGGAGCGTTGCAACCGCTACGTTCTGTCCGGTATAGGATGCATATTTGTCTTTTACATCCAGATAGTCACGGAAGAAGATGGAGTCATAGGAAGCTTCTTTATCAAGTCCATTCGAGGTTGTCATGGATGGTGTTGCACTATTATCTGCCAGAGTGTAGAAATCAATCTCATCTTTTGTAACAGACTGATCTAAGGTCTTTGAGAACAGGGTTCCCTGAAATTCTGTGCTGGCGGTTTCCTTTGTAAAATCCTTCAATTCATAAGGAGTATATCCAAGTTCTGCTCCGGCAGACTGATATGCATAGTAAGCACCAAGGGATGTCCAGTGGTGGTCGGTACGATAATAGATATACTCGCTATCATGTTCCTTTAAGGCATTATATATATTGATCGGTGTCACACCGGATAGTTCGTTATAACAGGATTCGATCATGTCTTTTTCATCAACTGATACATTCTTAACAGCCGAAGGCAGCAGGGAATCTCCATAGACACCGACAGAGGTCGGACACAGCATGAAGTAGGTTGGAATCTCCGGATGCTTTGCAGCGAAGCTGTTAATGACAGCAAGATTTGTATGGATCTTATCAGCATCATATGCCGCACCGATATCGTCATAATCCGAAAGTACCTGCATCATCCGATCGTCTTTTGTATATACTGTTGAAATCTCTGTTTTGCCCATCAACCGTTCAGAATCATTCATGGCTGAGATCCACTGTTCCCTGCCATAGAACCGGTCAGAGAACCAGGAATCAAAACCGTTCATAAATGTCTCGTCCTTGATGGAGGAAAGACTGATGGTTGGAAATTCCGACAGATAGCGATTTTCATTTTCGGAAAAAGGTGCCTTCTCTTTTGGCAGTTTAACAAGTGTCAAAATGGGAAGTGCGATGATGATACATGCAAATATGATAATTCCGATTTTTTTATGCATAAGGGCTCACCTCTAAAAATTAAAGTACAAAAATGGGTTATAGCTTGCGTTGACAAGGTAGGCGGTGGAAAGCAGCATCAGAATCGCCATCAAAATGACGCTTCCGTAATTGCCGACAGCCGGAACTTTGTCTGCGAGCTTAACAGCCAGCTTCTTTGGCAGATCCGTAGAACCGATGATCGCAATGATGAATAATAATCCGAAGTTCACAAGGATATATATGGTATAACTGTCATAGAAGTTACTGCCAAAGCGGAACATCCGTCCCATATAGGAGAATGCCTGTGCGATCGTTGATGTATCAAAGAGTACCCATCCAAGCATGACGAGAACGATCGCATAAATACGTTTTATAATAGAAGGAATCTTTGTAAAGATATCCTGTTTTCCTGCTTTTGTCAGAGCAGTTGTAACCAGCTTTTCTATAATGATCAGAACACCGTACAGAGAACCCCACAGAATGAAGTTCCAGCTTGCACCATGCCAGACACCGGTTAAGAACCAGACAACTGCGGTGTTGAATATCGTACGGGCAAGTCCCTTGCGGCTTCCTCCGAGAGGAAAATAGACATAGCTCTTGAACCAGCCGGAGAGTGTCATATGCCATCTGCGCCAGAACTCACTGATACTCTTGGACATATACGGATAATTGAAGTTTTCCGGGAAATGGAAACCGAGCATCTTACCCAGACCGATCGCCATATCAGAATACCCGGAAAAATCAAAATAGATCTGTAAGGTATAAGCGGCAATACCAAGCCATGCGGTTGCAACCGGAAGCTCGGATAAGTCCATAGCTTTGACATTTGTCCAGACAACACCGATATTATTTGCGATCAGAACCTTCTTGCCAAGACCGACCGCGAAGCGGAGAATACCATCCCAGATCAGGTCGATGTTGATCACACGTTCATTCAGCTCGGCAGCCACATCTTCATAACGAACGATCGGACCTGCTACGATCTGTGGGAACAGCGTGACAAAGGCTGCAAAGGTGATCGGATTCTTCTGAACAGAGATGTTCTTCCGGTACAGGTCGATCGTATATGACATGGACTGGAAGGTAAAGAAGCTGATACCGATCGGAAGCAGAGAGGTCGGTGAACCATAGTGCGTTCCGAATATGTTATTAATATTTTCTATGATGAAATTGCTGTATTTGAAAAAGCCAAGCAAGGACAGATTCATGACCATCGATACGATCAGTGCAAGCTTTCGAAGTGCCTGACGGTCGCCTGCCTTATAAATGACCAGACCTGCAAAATAATCGATCATTGTCGATGCGATCAGTACAAATACATAGATTGGTTCGCCCCATGCGTAGAAGAACAGTCCGCTGATCAGGATGAACAGGTTCCGTAACTGCTTCGGGACAATATAATAGATAACCAGTGTAACCGGTAAAAATATATATAAAAATGTCAAACTGGAAAAGACCATGTGATACCCCAACTAACTTCATTATTATGTCGACTTCTGTCGCCGTAACAATTATAAAGTTAACGTATGGTAGTGTCAATCAGATTAAATATTAAATATTTGTGAGAAACCGGCTAAGAAACGGGAAAATATATAGATTGTGTGCATAGTTACAATATCGGCAGGCATATACAGATATACAGCAGTATTAAGACTACCAATATAGGATTTTAAGGAGATGAGAAAAAATCAGCCCATGTGAAACCATGTGACTATATAAAAGAACTGCCTTACTTAGACTCGCTGTGGTTTCTATGATCTGCATATACGTGATTCGCAAATGTTCCTGTGCCAACTCGCCTTTCAGGCTCAGACAGGCACCCACATTTGCTCGTATATGCATCTCATTACGAAATCCTCACTAATGTCTTAGTAAGGCAGTTCTTTTATATAGATTGTATAGTTTCACATGGGTGTCCTTCTATTGGATAGCATCCTTCATGCTTGCGACATAGTCTTTGATGTAAGGCACGCAGTCCCTGCCATATTTGGCGCAGAGCTTGACAATGGCAGAGCCGACGATCACACCATCAGCATGAGCAGCCATTTCCTTCGCCTGCTCCGGTGTGGAGATTCCGAAGCCGATCGCACACGGAGTATCCGTTACGGCTTTGACCAGCTTGGTCATAGCACCGATATCGGTCGTGATCTTGCTTCTTGTTCCGGTAACACCGAGAGAAGAAACACAGTAGATAAATCCATTTGCTTCTTTTGCGATCATGCTGATCCGGTCATGGGAGGTTGGTGCGATCATGGATACCAGATCCAGATCATACTTCTTACAGATGCCGTCGAACTCATCCTTTTCTTCGTAAGGGATATCCGGCAGGATCAGTCCGTCAATGCCGATCTCCTTACAAATGCCGATAAATTTTTCAGAGCCGTAAGAGAAGACAACATTTGCATAAGTCATAAATACCATAGGGATGGTAACTGTCTTACGGAGCTTTCTTACAAGGTCAAATACATCATTTGTCGTAACATGGTTTGCGAGTGCGCGGATATTTGCACCCTGGATAACAGGGCCTTCTGCGGTTGGATCTGAGAATGGGATACCAAGTTCAATCAGGTCTGCACCTGCTTCTACCATGGCATATACGATCTGTTCTGTTGTTTCAAGATCAGGGTCACCACATGTAACAAATGGGATGAACGCCTTTCCGTTTTTGAATGCATTTTTAATATTACTCATAGAGATCCTCCCCTCTGTATCTGGCGATGGCGGCAACGTCTTTATCGCCTCGTCCTGAAATGTTAATGACCATGATCTGGTCTTTGTCCATCTGTGGTGCAAGCTTCATTGCATAGGCAACTGCATGAGCACTCTCGATCGCAGGGATAACACCCTCGATCTTGGACAGATATTCAAATGCATCAACAGCTTCATCATCTGTAACAGCGACATATTCTGCTCTGCCAATGTCATGCAGGTATGCATGTTCCGGTCCGATTCCCGGATAGTCAAGACCTGCGGAAATAGAATAAACCGGTGCGATCTGTCCAAATTCATCCTGACAGAAGTAGGACTTCATACCATGGAAGATACCAAGTCTTCCGGTATTGATCGTTGCAGCTGTCTCAAATGTATCAATTCCACGTCCGGCCGCTTCACATCCGATCAGGCGAACGCTCTTATCCGGAATAAAGTTATAGAATGCGCCGATCGCATTGGAACCGCCGCCGACACAGGCGAGAACGGCATCCGGCAGTCTGCCTTCCTTCTCCATAAGCTGTTCCTTGATCTCCTTGCTGATAACAGCCTGAAAATCGCGAACCATCTCAGGGAAAGGATAAGGTCCCATAACAGAACCCAGAACATAATGAGTATCATCGATTCTGGAAGTCCATTCACGGAAGGTTTCGGAAACGGCATCCTTTAATGTACCTGTACCGGTTTCTACCGGGTGAACCTTTGCTCCTAATAATTTCATACGATAGACATTTAAAGCCTGACGGATGGTGTCTTCCTTGCCCATGAAGATCTCACATTCCATACCCATCATGGCAGCAACTGTAGCAGTTGCAACACCGTGCTGACCGGCTCCTGTCTCGGCGATAACTCTTGTCTTACCCATTCGTTTTGCAAGGAGCATCTGACCGATAACATTGTTGATCTTATGTGCTCCGGTATGGTTTAAGTCCTCGCGCTTCAGGTAGATCTTTGCACCGCCGAGATCCTCTGTCATTCTCTTGGCATAGTACAGACGGCTAGGTCTGCCGGCGTATTCATTTAACAGTTCTGTCAGCTCCCGGTTGAATTCCGGGTCATCTTTGTATTTCTTATATGCTTCTTCAAGCTCAAGCATGGCGTTCATCAGTGTTTCCGGTATGTACTGTCCGCCATGGATTCCAAAACGTCCTTTTGACATATATGTTTCCTCCTGTATGTGTTGTTTCTATATTATAAAATATCATTAATGCTTTCAAATAAAGTTCGTTGTTCCTGCAGAAACAGGATTAGGTTCTATTCTACATCTTCCCCCCCGTAACCATGCAAATGCGGCTTTCTTATCAGGGCTTCGCATAAAGGTTTCTCCGATCAATACTGCATCTGTGCCATTTCCCCTTAAACGGTCGATGTCTTCCGGTGTGCGGATGCCGCTTTCGGATACATAGACGACCGGTTTACCATTTATCGAATCCGGGATCAATGTCCGAAGTCTTACACTGTTCATGATGTCAACGGTAAAGGTCTTCAGATCGCGGTTATTTACACCGATAATGTCTGCGCCGATCGCGATCGCACGTCTGACTTCTTTTTCGTCATGTGCTTCTACCAGAACGGACAGCCCGAGGCTTGTTGCAAGCTCGTAATAACTTTTGAGCTGCTCGTCGGTAAGGATCGCACAGATCAGAAGGATCGCAGAGGCACCGATCACCTTTGCTTCATAGATCATATAAGGATCGACGGTGAAATCCTTCCGCAGGATCGGAGTGGATACTGCTTCATGGATCGCTGTCAGATATTCGTTGCTTCCCTGAAAATAAAAAGGTTCGGTCAGCACGGATATGGCGGATGCACCGGCGGCTTCATATTCTTTCGCAATCTCGATATATGGGAAATCCGGTGCGATCAGTCCTTTGGAAGGAGAAGCCTTTTTTACTTCGCAGATAAAGGAGATTCCCGGCTTTGCCAGATTGTCGCGGAAAGGAAAAACAGTATAAGGTCTTGTTCCGTTCTCTGTTTCCTTTTCTACGATCGCAAGAGCTTTTGCCTTCATTTCTTCAAATGGGATCTGTTCTTTGCATCCGGTAACCCGTTCTTTTGTTTTTGCTGCTATTTCATCTAAGATCATATATATTCCTCCATAGCGGCCCGGAGATTGAAGGTCCCGGGTCGGTTATGTGTTTTGCTTTTACAAATAATTAAGCGTTTGTTGCTGCTATAAAGTCTTCCAGCTTCTTCAGACCGCTGCCATTTGCCAGAATATCGGCTGCAAGGGCGAAGCCTTCTTCAAGTGAGATTTGGTTTGTGATATGCAAAGCTGCACCGGCATTTAAGATAACGGCTGTACGTTTGCCATCTGTGATCTTGCCGGATAAGATATCCTTTGTGATCTGTGCATTTTCTTTCGGTGTGCCACCGACCAGCTCAGACTTGTCACAGAGGGTGAAGCCGTATGCGGTTGGGTCTAAGGTATAGGTGTTAAATGTACCATCGTTGAATTCACATACAGTTGTTGTTGTAACCGCTGAGATCTCATCCAGACCGTCATTTCCATGAACGACCATACCACGTTTTACACCGAGGTTGCTGAGTACTTTTGCAAGCGGTTCAACGAGGGAGGCATCATAGACACCAAGTAACTGTAGATTTGCTTTTGCCGGATTTGCAAGAGGTCCTAAGATATTGAATACTGTAGGAATCTTGATCTCTTTTCTTGGAGCGCCGACAAATCGCATTGCTGTGTGATATTTCTGTGCAAATAAGAAGCAGGTACCAAGATCCTTCAGACAGGCTTCGCTGACTTTACAGTCTGCTGCGATGTTGACGCCAAGGGCTTCCAGGCAGTCGGCTGTTCCGCATTTGCTGGATGCTGCACGGTTGCCATGCTTTGCCACCTTACCACCGCCTGCGGCTGTTACTAATGAGGAAACAGTTGAGATGTTAAAGGTTCCTGCGCAGTCTCCACCGGTTCCTACGATGTCGATCTCCTCATCGACATCCGGTGTAAATTCACCACAGTGTTTTCTCATGATCTCAGCAAATGCTGTGATCTCCTCGATTGTTTCACCTTTAATATGAAGTGCTGTTAAGAAGCTTCCGATCTGTGCCTGTGTTGCTTCTCCGCTCATAATTTCATCCATAACGGCTGCTGCCATTTCTTTATCTAAATTTTCGCCTTTAACTATTTTAGCAATTGCTTCTGTAATCATATTGAAATCCTCCTTGATATTATCTTTTAATAAGACATTTGCAGGTTCTGTATAGAATTGTTATGATTAAACATTTTGACTTACCAAGACAGGGACATTTGAGTCCGCCGGTACTTGATGGTGCATTAGCAGCATCTTAGTACCGCTGCAGGGGTAACTGAGACCTTAGCGAGGCTTAAGCCGAGGTTAGTTCGAAGTTACACAGAGTGGAAACGAGCGGAAGCGTTCCCTGGTTGGTAATGGCAAAAATGTTTAATCTAAGTAGTGTATTGCAACCTGCAAATGTCAGGTTATGCCTCTAAAAAGTTTCGTAAGATGATTGTTCCTTTTGGTGTCAGAATCGATTCCGGATGGAACTGGACACCATATATTTCATAATCCTTGTGTTTGACTGCCATGATCTCATCATCGTCGGTTCGGGCAATAACGGTAAGAACATCCGGGAAGTTTTCTTCGGAAGCGGCAAGGGAATGATATCTGGCAACCTCGATCCGTTTCTGAAGTCCCTTGAACAGTTTGCAGTTGATGTCGACATTTGCAACGGACATTTTGCCATGCATCAGCTTTTTGGCGTATGTGATCGTTGCACCGTAGGTTTCACAGATTGCCTGATGTCCGAGACAGACACCAAGGATCGGAACCTTGCCGGCAAAATAGGAGATGGCTTCTTCACAGATACCTGCATCGGAAGGTCTTCCGGGACCGGGTGAAATGATGATCTTCTCCGGGTTCATTGCTTCAATCTCCTGACAGGTGTATTCATCATTTCGTATTACCTTGATGTCAGGATTGATCTTTCCTACAAGCTGATACAGATTGTAGGAAAAGCTGTCATAATTATCGATCAGTAATATCATGCTTCGTCACCTCGTATCTTTTGAGAATTAATCAATGCATCCGTTACGGCTTTTGCTTTGTTGATGCATTCCTGGAATTCATTTGCCGGTACACTGTCGGCTACAATGCCGGCACCGGAACGGACAAATACTTTATTTCCTTTGCGGTATGCGATTCGGATCGCGATGCAGGTATCCAGATTTCCTGAGAAATCGATATAACCGATCGCGCCGCCGTAAATACCTCGTTTGTTATTTTCAAGCTCGTTGATGATCTCACATGCCCGGATCTTCGGTGCACCGGATAAGGTTCCGGCCGGAAGAACCGCATCGACAGCGGAGATCGCATCCAGATCCTCACGGAGTGTTCCGCGTACGGTAGAGCCGATATGCATAACGTGTGAATAACGCTGGATGGACATATATCGTTCGACTTCGACCGTTCCAAACTGACTGACCTTTCCGAGATCATTTCTTCCGAGATCCACTAACATATTGTGTTCTGCAAGTTCCTTTTCATCTGCCATCAGGCTCTTTTCCAGTTCCAGATCTTCGACCTTTGTTTTTCCCCTTGGTCTTGTGCCTGCCAGAGGAAATGTGTGGAGAACGCCATCCTCTACCTTGACCAGAGTTTCAGGGGAAGCCCCGGCAACCTCGATCGTGTCACCGTCAAAGTAGAACATGTAAGGAGATGGGTTTGTGCTTCGGAGCAGTCGGTAGGTATCGAACAGGCTTCCTTCCATTTCGGCTTCCAGTCGGTTGGAAAGCACGACCTGAAAAATATCTCCTTCATATATATAGTGCTTTGCCTTTTCTACCATCCGGCAGTAGGCTTCTTTGTCAAATAATGGTTTGAATTCTGTCTTAAGAACAGGAGCAGGAATATCGGCTTCTGCGCCATGGAGAATGAGTTCTTTCATTTCTTTGATATCCTGTAAGGCTTTCTGATATCCTTCTTCGATATTTGCTGTGTCGGCATTTGCGATCAGGATCAGCTTGGATCTTACATTGTCAAATGCGATCACCTTGTCAAATAACATCAGGTCGACATCCTGAAATCCTTCCTCGTCCTTTGCATCAAGCACCAGCTTCTTTTCACTGTATCTCAGATAGTCATAAGAGAAATATCCAACCAGTCCGCCGGTGAAGGTAGGGAAGCCTTCGATCTTCGGACTCTTATAATCTTTTAAAACCTCACGGATGAAGATTTCCGGATGGATGCCGGAGGTCTCTTTGATGACTGCTCCGTTCTCATCCTTTAATGTCAGGGTTCCGTTCATACAGGTGATATCCAGTTTTGGACTGTATCCAAGGAAAGTGTATCTTCCCCAGAGCTCCTGATTCTCCACGCTTTCCAGAATGTAGCAATGCTCATTTTCCGCTTTCAGTTTCTTCAACAGATTGATCGGAGTGATGATATCAGAGAGCATCTCATAACAGACCGGAACCATGTGATATCCCTGTTTCGCATATTCTTTTGCTTCGCTAAGTGTTGGTCGTATCATATGTTTCACCTCGTTCATAAATAATAGTTTAATAAGTTATTTGAAATTGTTCATGTATGGTGAGGTGCGCTTTGCCTGATCTGCTTTTTATAAAAAGAAAAAGCACCGTCAGAAGATTGTATAAAAAAATCTCATCCAAAAGCAAAACGCTTATAGGACAAGATACAAATACAACACTCCTGCGGTGCCACCTATATTCATCAAAATCTGATGCACTCAACCATATACTAACATATATGTACTTTCTATAACGGGAAGTCTCCGTCGCCCCTACTAGATTCGCTCGTTCGGTTTGCCCTCGCAAGTCCATTCACTTAAGAAATCATCACTGCAATCTCACCACCTGCAGTTCTCTGGACATGTTGTTCATAAGCTACTCTTCTTGCTCATTGGTTTGTTTTATTGTATTCATATTGCACCGGTATGATATATTTGTCAAGAACTAATTTTATAATTGTTCAAAAAAAGGTACAATTATTTCGATGGAAAACCTTGTTTATTCGTTAAAAATCACTATAATAAAAGTAAGATGACTCGCTATGCGCAAGTATAGCTTTTAATACTGAAAATATACGGAACGTGTATATAATGCATGATATATGATTCGTATAAATAATCAATGGAGGACTATAATCGTGGAAGAACGTAAAAATTTTGGTTTCGGTGTATTGATCGATATTTTGAAGAAAAATCCAAAAACAATTGTTTTGACTGAAGGTACTGATCCCCGTATTCTGGAAGCATCTTCAAGACTTCTTGCAAGTAACTTCCTGCATCCGATTCTTGTAGGAGATCCTGATAAGATTTATGAAGTTGCAGAGGAAAGCGGTTTTAATATAAGAGGTTCCGAGATCATCAATCCAAGGAATTTTGATCGTATGGATGAGATGGTTGAGATGTTCTGTGAACTCAGAAAGAGCAAGGGTGTGACACCGGAGCAGGCAAGAGAGATCCTGTATCAGAACAACTACTTTGGTACGATGCTTGTTAAGATGGGAATTGCAGATTCGCTTCTCGGTGGTGCTACATATTCAACTGCAGATACAGTAAGACCTGCTTTACAGCTGATCAAGACAAGACCGGGCAACACACTGGTTTCATCCTGCTTCATTCTGGTACGTCCGTTTGCAACAGGTGGTAATGAAGTGTTCGCTATGGGTGACTGTGGTATCAACATCAAGCCAAATGAAGATGAGCTGGTTGAGATCGCAGAGGAGACGGTTCGTTGTGCAAGAATCTTCGGTGTAGATCCAAAGGTTGCATTCTTAAGCTATTCAACCTATGGCTCCGGTAAGGGCGAAGATGTGGATAAGATGAGAAATGCAGCAAGAAAGACAAAGGAGCGTAACCCTGATCTTCCGATCTCAGGTGAGATTCAGTTCGATGCAGCCGTATCACCTAGAGTTGCAAAGAAGAAATGTCCACAGTCAGAGGTTGCAGGAAATGCAAATACCTTTATCTTCCCTGATATCAATGCAGGAAATATCGGTTATAAGATTGCACAGAGAATGGGTAACTTCTCAGCATATGGCCCGATCCTGTTAGGACTTAATTCTCCTATCAACGATCTGTCCAGAGGATGTACAGCAGATGAGGTTTATTCTATGGCGATCATCACAGCAGCATTAGCAGATAATAAAGATGCATAAATTGTAGATAGATAAAAGCCGGACACTATCTTTGGTTTAAAGAGATAGTGTCCGGCTTTTGTCTATTGTCTAAAGATGATTATTCTATTTGCAGGAATTCTGCGGCTGTTAATATTTGTGGCTTTTGAAGTCCTGATTCTGCTGATTTTTCATTGCAAGAAAGTGTGATTTTTCTTGAAATAAATGGGTAAATGGTTTACCATAATATCATGAGTATTTAGTGTGGGATTGTAGCACTTTTTTAGCGTGAAGGGCGAACAAATGGCGCCTGTGAGACAGAAAAATTGGGACAGCATATTTGTGGGTGTCAGAATGGAGATTTGAATGAGTTTCGTGTATTCATTGTTTTTGAAAAGAGCCGGAGAGGAACTTTCACAATTTGATAACAGAATTTCTAACATGCTTCCAGTGGCTGCCGGTCTGGTTTTTTTTGATATGCGAAACTATCGTAATGATAATGGGGAATTTAATGTTTATATAGAGTGGAATGAGGAATTGAATTCCGTTCTGAACGACAGACTGCCTTCGGGTGGTTATTTTATAAAGGCAACAGGAAAACAGGCAAGACAGTTGGAAGAAAAAACAGGTGGAATTCCTGTTTATATGAAGTTGATCGCGCATGAGGGCAGGCTGTATCCGTATCGCACATATGTGATGTGGAATGGCAGGCCTTTTAGTGTGGAATTTAACGGAAATATATTGATTCCGGTTGATTATAAGAAGAAAGCAGAGAACGTGAGGATACAGGGTTCGCAGAATGGCGGTAAAGGCAAACGTACGGATGTATCCGGAAGCCAGATGAGTAGTCAACGAAGCTTATTCGGTACAAGCCAGAGCAAAATATTAGCAGGCAGTCAACAGGAAACTTTTGTTGGTAGTGAACGCGAATTTTTGACAGGCAGCAATAAAGGCTTTTTTCTTGGAAGTCAAACCGGTTTTGCTGTTGGCAGCAACCGAGGCTATCTGACGGGCAGTAATCGGGAATTCTGGACGAGTAGCAATCGACCTTGGATGTATGAGTCGGAATATGAGAATGGCAGCCAGAGAAGTCTATTCGGTGGTAGTCAGAGAAGTCTGTTTAGTACAAGTCAACGTGGAAATTTCTTTGGAAGTCAAGGTAGATTTTGGGGGACAAGTCAGCAGGGATTCCTTTTTGGAAGTCAGCGGGAGTTTTTGACAGGTAGCAATCGGGGCTTCTTTTTTGGAAGCCGGAACGGCTTTTCCTATGGCAGCAACCGAGGTTATCTGACGGGCAGCAATCGTGAATTTTGGACGAGTAGTAATCGGCCTTGGATGCATGAATGGGAATATGAGAATGGCAGCCGGTACACGCCGACTTTTTATCAGGCAACGGATGGCGGGGCAGATGATTATGATATTCCGCATTGGTATTACATGCCACCGGAATGGCAGCTTATAAACCGGTCAAAACGACCATGCAGCAGAAAAGGCGGAAACAGCACATTTGGCTATGGGCTGGATTTAATATAGAGCGGAAGCGTCCCTTGGCTGAGAAGGTCAAGAGCCTGTAACTAATCAATATTTAGTCGGTTTTCAATTATCTTGAAAGGACAACATATGGACGGATTTCATTCCTTATGGTCAAAACCATATATGGCGGGAAAACAAGCGGAAGAATATTGGATGCAGGACTATGAAGTCCTTACGATGATTCTTTCGGCATTGATGTGGAGAAAACACAATGGGGGGATCCGTTTGTGTGCGGATGCAGAGGCAAGAGTATTTATCGAGAAGCTGGGACTTGCGCACATCTGGAATCTCGGAATCGAGGAAATTACAGTGCCGGAAGCGGTACCGGAAAAGGTGTTCTGGGCAGCCGGCAAATTATATTCATTGAAAAAAATGCAGATGCCTGCGGTCATGGTGGATCTGGATCTGATCATATGGAAGGATATACGGAATATTATAAAAGATACGGATATCTGTGCAATACACAGAGAAGGGATATTCCCTGATGTGTATCCGGGAAAAGAGTTTTTCCATATGAAGCCGGAGTATCGGTTTGACCCGGACTGGAGCTTTGAGGTTCTTCCGGTCAATACCTGTATGTTATATATCGCGGATGAAGCGTTTAAGAATTATTATGTTGACAGTTCGATCACATTTATGGAGAATTGTCTGGAGACAGAGGAGAATCTCTGCCATATGGTATTTGCGGAACAGCGGCTTCTTGCGATGTGCGCAGAGAAGCAGGGAAAGCAGATATCATCTTTTTTTCCCGGTTCGGCACAGATTGAGAACCAGGATATCTTCACACATTTATGGGGCTATAAGAACATTCTGAAATTCAATTATAAAGAAAGGGAAGCTTTTAACCATAAAATGTATGATCGCATCGTCCGGGAATTTCCGGAAGAAGAGACGACACTCAAGCAGCTTCCGATATCAGGACTATAGGGAGAATGGTATGAAACTTTTACGCAAAATACCAAAGGAAATATACATATATATCGCATGGGGCATACTCGTAGGGGCAGTGAACTTAGGGTCTGCCTGGGTTTTTATGTACAAATGCGGGATAAATGAGATCTATGCCAATTATATGTCGTGGATTCTGTACAACTATGTGTCATTTGCGACAAACCGCAAATCTGTATTCCACACAAAGGCTGCAACGATAAAGGCATATTTTATTGAACTGGGATTATTCTATCTGAGCCGGATATCTACACTTCTGATCGAAACGGGGATTATCTTTGCGCTTGTTACCGGACTGAAATGGAATGCGATGGGAGTGAAGGTATTTACATCTATCCTTGTGATCTTTTTGAATTATTTCATCAGTAAGAAATTCATCTTTTCCATTCAATACGAAAAGAAAAATAGCGGAGAAATGTTGTCGGAAGACGAAGTATGCCGCGAAATCGTGAGATAATTAATAAAAACTTTACAAGATTTATTTCCATATTTTTGTAAAATGTAGTACAATATCGGCGTAACCATGCATTCTGTGTGGTTTATACATAAGCTGACAAAGTAAATTTTTATAGAATTTAACAATGCAGGATTTCTTCTATATCTTTCACAGATAATCTGGATGGTATATATA
>ENA-OZVY01000588-OZVY01000588.1-human-gut-metagenome-genome-assembly--contig:-NODE-588-length-14263-cov-5.928561_pt1 | contig 14263 bp, 15 predicted proteins | sample MGYA00243453_ERZ654061 | MGnify/ENA primary metagenome ERZ654061 (study PRJEB26926, sample SAMN06165135) | human gut metagenome | biome: ENVO:00009003; feature: ENVO:2100002; material: ENVO:00002003... | reverse complement strand
ATCGACCAGGACCTGGTCGACGCGCAGCAGGCGCGCCGCGTGCTCGACCGCATCGCGCGCCAAGCAGGCCGCGGCGGAGGAAATACTGTCGCTGCCGACACTAAATTTGAAAACCAACGACGCGGGGCTGACCGACGACCAGATCGCCATTCTGCGCACGCTGAAAGACGGCGCGCTGCAGGTGGACGATCTGATCGAAAAGACGCAGATCCCCACGCGCCGTGTTCTTTCCGCGCTGACGATGATGGAGCTTGAGGGCTACGTCGAGCAGGGCAGCGGCAAGCATTTTTCTTTGACCGTCACACTACTGGAGGAATAACATTCATGGCAAAAAAGCATCTGGTGATCGTCGAGTCTCCGGCAAAGGCGAAAACCATTGGAAAATATCTCGGCAAAGACTACGAGGTCAAGGCCAGCATGGGCCATTTGCGCGACCTGCCGAAAAGCAAGCTGGGCGTTGATATCGAGCACGACTTCGAGCCTGTCTATCAGCCCATCCGCGGAAAAGAGGAACTCATCAGCGAGCTCAAAAAGGCCGCCAAGAGCAGCGACACCGTGTATCTTGCAACGGACCCGGACCGCGAGGGCGAAGCCATCTCGTGGCACTTAAAAGCGCTTTTGAATCTGGACGATGAAAAGGCCAAGCGCGTGACTTTCAACGAGATCACGAAAAAGGTCGTCTCCGAGAGCATCAAGGAGCCGCGCGCCATCGACCAGGACCTGGTCGACGCGCAGCAGGCGCGCCGCGTGCTCGACCGCATCGTGGGCTATCAGCTGAGCCCGCTTCTGTGGAAGAAGGTCCGCCGCGGCCTCTCCGCGGGCCGCGTGCAGTCCGTCGCTGTGCGCATGGTCGACGACCGCGAAAAGGAAATTCAGGCCTTCGAGGCGCAGGAATACTGGACACTTGACGCCGACCTCACCGACGAGGCGACGCACAAGACCTTTGAGGCGCACTATTACGGCAAGGACGGTAAAAAGGTCGAGCCGGCCTCCGGCGAGCAGGTGGACGGCATCATTGCCGACATCGGCGACAAGTCCTTTACTGTGACGAACATCAAGCGCACGGACAAGCAGCGCTCCCCGTCGCTGCCGTTCACCACTTCCACCTTACAGCAGGAGGCCTCGCGCAAGCTCAACATGACGCCGCGCCGCACCATGGCCATCGCCCAGCAGCTCTATGAGGGCGTGGACATCACGGGCGAGGGCACGGTGGGTCTCATCACCTACATGCGTACCGACTCGCTGCGCATCTCCGAAGAGGCCATCGCCGCAGCGAAGACGTTTATTTTAGGACGCTACGGGCAGAGCTACTATCCCAAGACCGCCCGCCACTACAAGGCCAAGGCCGGCGCGCAGGACGCGCACGAGGCCATCCGTCCCTCGAACGTCAACCTGACGCCCGAGCAGATCAAGGGCGATCTGACGGGCGAGCAATATCGTCTGTACCGCCTGATCTGGAGCCGCTTTTTGGCCTCCCAGATGGCGAACGCCGTGTATGACAGCGTGAGCGCGCAGATCATGGCGGGCGGACACGAGTTCCACGCGAGCGCCAGCAACTTGAAATTCTCCGGCTACACCGCCGTTTACGAGGAATCCCGCGATGACGACAGCAAGGAGGAAAAGGAGGGCACGCTGCCGCCGCTTGTCGAGGGGCAGGGCCTGACGCTCGAGGCATATACGCCGCTCCAGCACTTCACTCAGCCGCCCGCGCGCTACACGGACGCGACGCTCATCCGCGCGATGGAGCAGAACGGCATCGGCCGCCCGTCGACCTACGCGCCGACGGTCTCGACGATCTTAGACCGCGAATACGTCATCAAGGACGGAAAATACCTGCGTCCCACGCCGCTCGGCGAGGTGGTGACGGGCCTGATGGAAGAGCGCTTCCCCGACATCGTGGACATGAAGTTCACCGCCCGCATGGAGGAAAAGCTCGATACCGTCGAGGAGGGCAAGACCGCGTGGAAGGACGTCATCCGCGACTTTTACGGCGGCTTTGAGCGCGACCTTGAAAACGCCGAGAAGGCGCTTGAGGGCGTGAGACTCAAGGTCCCCGATGAGGTCAGCGAGGAGAAGTGCGACGTCTGCGGCCGCAACATGGTCATCAAGAGCGGGCGCTTTGGCCGCTTCCTGGCCTGCCCGGGCTACCCTGAGTGCACGTTCACCAAGCCCCTTGTCATCGAAATGCCGGGCCGCTGCCCCAAGTGCGGCGGGCGCATGATGAAGCGCACCGGCGTGAGCAAGAAGACGAACAAGCAGTACACGTACTATGCCTGCGAATTCTCCACCAGCAGCGATCCCGAGAAGAAGTGCGACTTCATGACCTGGGATGTGCCGACGAAGGACGACTGCCCCGAGTGCGGCCAGACGATGTTCAAAAAGGCGGGCAAGGGCTTTAAGCGCCCGTACTGCATCAACCCCGCGTGTTCGCGCTTTGTGCCGGAAGACCAGCGCGGCTATGTGAAAAAGAAGACCACCGAGACCGCGGAAGAGGGCGCGGAGAGCGCCGAAGCCGCCGATGCGGCGGAGACCGCGGCAAAGAAGACCGCCGCCAGGAAGACGACGGCTAAGAAGAGCACCACCGCAAAGAAAACGAGCACAAAAGCGGCGAGCACCAAGAAGACCGCGACGAAGACCGCCGCAGCGAAGAAAACGACAAAGAAGGCCGCAGCCGAGGATGGTGCAGAAAAGCCCGCAAAAAAGACGGCGGCAAAGAAGACCGCGACCACGAAAAAGGCGGCCGCTAAGAAGACGACCGCCAAGTCCGCGGCCAAAAAGACCGCAGAGAAAGAAGAGAACTGATGCAAGTAACTGTGATCGGCGCCGGCCTTGCCGGCTGCGAGGCTGCCTGGCAGCTCGCGCAGCGCGGCATCGGCGTGACGCTGCATGAAATGAAACCCGAAAAGACCACCCCCGCGCACCACACGGCGGATTTTGCCGAGCTTTGCTGCTCGAATTCGCTGCGCTCGGACCAGATCGAAAACGCGGTCGGCCTTCTCAAAGAGGAGCTGCGCCGCCTCGATTCGCTGATCCTTGCCTGCGCGGACGCGACGCGCGTGGAGGCGGGCGGCGCGCTGGCGGTCGACCGCTACGGCTTTTCAAAGCTCGTGACAGAGAAGATCCGTTCGCATCCCAATATCACGGTTGTCCCCGGCGAGGTGACGGCCATCCCCGAGGGGAACGTCATCATCGCCTCGGGCCCCTTGACGAGCGACGCGCTCGCCGCCGCCATCGCCGAAAAGATCGGTGACGGGCACACGCTGAACTTTTTTGATGCCGCCGCGCCGCTCGTGACGTTTGAGAGCGTCGACATGGATTCGGCGTTTTTCGCCTCGCGCTACGACAAGGGGACGGCGGACTACATCAACTGCCCGATGACGGAGGAGGAGTACGATGCCTTCTGGCAGGCGCTCACGACCGCCGAGGAAGCGAGCGTACACGGCTTTGAGGATAAAAACGTCTTCGAGGGCTGCATGCCCGTCGAGGTCATGGCGCGCCGCGGACACGATACGCTCTGCTACGGCCCCCTCAAGCCGCGCGGTCTGCGAGACCCGAAGACGGGGCAGGAACCCTATGCCGTCGTCCAGCTGCGGCGCGACAACGCGCAGGGCAGCGTCTATAACCTTGTCGGCTTCCAGACGCATCTGCGCTTTCCCGAGCAGAAGCGCGTGTTTTCGATGATCCCCGCGCTGCATGATGCGGAGTTTGTGCGCTACGGCGTGATGCACCGCAACACCTATCTCCGCTCGCCGGGGATGCTGGACCGCTACTATCGCCTGATCGCGGATGACCGCATCGCCTTTGCCGGGCAGATGACCGGCGTGGAGGGCTATATCGAGTCCGCGGCTTCGGGCTTTCTGGCGGGCATCGAGATGGCAAGAAGACTCGAAGGCAAACCGCCCGTCGATTTCCCACGCGAGACGGCCATCGGGGCGCTGGGGCTTTACATCAGCGATACGACGGTCTCGGACTTTCAGCCGATGAACGTGAACTTTGGTATCATGCCGCCGCTGGGCTACCGCATCAAGGGCGGCAAGCGCGTGAAAAATGCGCAGCTCGCCGCGCGCTCGCTTGAAAAGATCGACGCGATGCGCGAGGACGTGCTGAGTGACAGGAAAGGAGAGTGACCCCGTGAAGATCATCGTCGACGCCATGGGCGGCGATTTCGCCCCGCTCGCGCCCGTCAAGGGCGCGCTGATGGCGCAGGAGAAGTACGGCGTGGACATCGTCCTGACCGGAAAAACGGAAGAAATTTTGAAGGCCCTGCAGCAGTGCGGCTGCAAGGAGCTCCCCAAGGGCATGGAGATCGCCAACGCGACCGAGGTGGTCGAGATCTGCGACGATCCGGCGACGGCCTTTAAGCACAAGAAGGATTCGTCCCTCACCGTGGGGCTCAATATGCTGCACGCGGGCGACGCGGACGGCTTTGTCAGCGCGGGCAGCACGGGCGCGCTCCTCGCGGGCGCGACGCTTCTCGTCAAGCGCGTCCGCGGCCTGCGCCGCGCGGCGCTCGCGCCGACCATCCCGACGGCCAAGGGCAAGGCGGTACTCATCGACTGCGGCGCGAACGCCGAGTGCACGGTCGAATACCTGCTGCAATTTGCGTATCTTGGCAGCTACTACGCGCAGAAAGTGCTCGGCGTCGAAAATCCGCGCATCGGTCTTTTGAACATCGGCGCGGAGGAGAGCAAGGGCGACACGCTGCGCCGCGAAACGTATCAGAAGCTCAAGGAAGCGGGCGAGGCGGGGCATCTCAACTTCACCGGCAACATTGAGGCCAAGGAAGCGATGCTCGGTGAGTGCGACGTCATCGTCGCCGACGGCTACAGCGGCAACATCATGCTCAAGAGCATCGAGGGCACAGGCAAGCTTCTTTCCATCAAATTGAAGGAAATGCTGATGCACAGCACCGGCACGAAGCTGGCGGCGCTGCTGCTCAAGGGACAGCTCGGCGATTTCAAGAAAATGCTCGACGCGAACGAGGTCGGCGGTACGGCGCTGCTCGGCATCTCGAAGCCGGTCGTCAAGGCGCACGGCAGCGCGAGTGAGGTCGGTATCTGCAATGCGGTCCGTCAGGCGATGGAGGTCGCGCGCAGCGGTATCATCGACGACATCGCGCAAAATATCGACAAGATGCGTATTGAACAGAAGGCAGAATAACGCGAATGCCAAAAAGCGGCAAAATGGGTATTGACAGTACAGTGCCTTTGCCGTATCATTTGGAAGAACCAAAACCGTGAGAGGAAGTATAAGACTTATGAGCCCCGAAGAAATTTTCAAAACGATGCAGAAGCTGATCGTAGAGCAGTTCGCGCTCGACCCCGATGAGGTCACGATGGACAGCTCTTTTGAGGAAGATCTTGGCGCCGACTCCGTGGATCTTGTCGAACTGGTGATGGCCATGGAGGAAGAGTTTGAGCTCGATGAGATCCCCGAGGAGGAGCTCACCTCGCTCAAGACGGTGGGCGACTGCGTGCGCTACCTGAGCACGAAGCTCGGTTAAGAAGAAAAAAGCCGCCCCGCTTTGCGCGGGGCGTCCTTTTATCAGGAGGAAAAACCATGCAGGCCTTGGAAGAAAAGCTGCAATATCATTTCAAAAATCCGGCGCTGCTCGAAGAGGCACTGCGCCACAGCTCGTATGCCAACGAGCACCGCGGCGCAAACTTTTTCAGCAACGAGCGCCTGGAATTCCTGGGTGACAGCGTGCTCGGCTTTGTGACGGCGGAGTATCTGTTTGCCAAGCATCCTACCGCGCCGGAGGGGGAGCTGACGCGCATCCGCGCGCTGCTCGTGTGCGAGGACAGCCTGCACGAGGTCGCGCAGCGCCTGGAGCTCGGAAAATACTTAAAGCTCGGCAACGGCGAGGAGAGCTGCGGCGGCCGCACGCGTCCGTCTATCCTGGCCGACGCGACCGAGGCGGTGTTTGCCGCGGTGTATCTTGACGGCGGCATCAGCGCGGCCAGCGCGCTCATCCACCGAGTGTTGCTCGATACCGAGCGCGAGGAGGTCGCCGAGGAAAAGCGCCGCGACTATAAGACCATTTTACAGGAATTCGTGCAGCGCACACCGAACCAGACGCTTTCCTACCGCCTGTTTGGTGAGAGCGGCCCCGACCATGACAAGACGTTCTATTTTGAAGTGCTGCTCAACGGCGGCGCTGTGGGCAAAGGCGCGGGCCGCAGCAAGAAGGAAGCCGAGCAGATGGCCGCAAAAGACGCGCTCGAAAAACTGACGGACCAGCGCTGAAAAAATGATCACCGACTGCTTTGACGATAAGACGGAACCCGTCATCAGCCTGCGGGACTTTTACGGCGAGCAGAAGCACCTTATCGAAACGTGCCTGATCCTGTTTTCGCAGAAGATCTATCAGCATCTGCTGGACACCTTTCCCAGTGAAAAGATCGGCCTGATCGGTGCGTGCAACGGGAATATCCCCATTTACCGCATGAATTACAAGGGAAAGGACATCGCGTTTTACCTCTCGGGCATCGGCTCGGCGATTGCCGCATCGGAGTGCTATGAGGCGAGCTGGATCGTCGGTGCGTCGAAGTTCGTGATGTTCGGTTCCTGCGGGAGCTTGAATCGGGAGGCGACGAGGGGCAAATTCATCGTCCCGGCGGAGAGTTACCGCGGCGAGGGCTGCTCGTACTATTTCGCTGCGCCGTCCGACTACATCACGGTCGAGAACGCGCGGAAGCTCTCGGCCATCTTTACCGAGCTGGGCGTCCCGCACGTGACGGGGCGGGTTTGGACGACGGACGCCATGATCCGCGAGACCGCGGGCCTCGTCGCGCAGCGAAGAAGCGAGGGCTGTCTCGCCGTGGAGATGGAGCTCGCCGGCGTGCAGGCGGTGTGCAGTTTTTACGGCTTATCGCTCTATAACTTCCTCGAGGCGGGGGACGTGCTGGAGGAGAGCGGCTACGATGTCGCCAATCTTCGCGGCGCGAACCACGACCTCGGCAAGCTTTATATCGCGCTGGAAACGGCGCTGCGCATCTGAATAGAATTGAAAACGCCATGACGAAAGTCACGGCGTTTCTTTTTTGCTGTTTTTCTTCTTTTCAAAGAGGATCGACAGCCCCGCGTAGAGCAGGAACAGCCCGAACGGCTTGCGGAAGACGCTGCTGTCGACCATTGTCGTCAAAAACGCGGCGGCGAGCGCACAGAGCGTGCCGGTCGGGATGGCCGCGCACAGGACGGCTTTGTCGAGATATCCGTTTTTGCGATGCGCGAAGAGCGAGATGCCCGCGGTTGGCAGAAAATAGAGCAGGTTGATGGCCTGCGCTGTGCGCTGCTCCACGCCGAAAAAGAGCGTCATGCATAAAAGAAGCAGTGTCCCGCCGCCGACGCCCCAGGACGAGAGGATTCCCGTCAAAAGCCCGCAGAGCGCGGGAAAGAGCCAGTCCGTCACAGAAGGTACCTCACCGCGCCATAGAGCAGAAACAGCGCGAAAATGCGCTTGAGCCATGTGTTCGGCACGTCCTTGAAGAGCCTGCCGCCGAGCCATCCGCCTGCAAGCCCGCCGACAAGGTAGGGGAGCGCCTCTCCGAGCGGCAGCGCGCCGCGGAACGCGTACACGAGTACCGACACAAGGCAGAACGGGAAGATGACAGCCACGCAGGTCGCAAGCGCCGTCTTGTCGGAGAGCTTTGCCCACGAGCGCAGCAAAAACGCGAGCGGGATGCCGCCGCCCCCGCCGAATAAGCCGTTCACCGTGCCTGCGAGCGCGCCGCAGACACGGTATTTGCCCTTTTCCGTCATGCTGTCACCGCCTTTTTGATGCTATGTAGCGGCCGCCTGAGGGGCGGCTGCAAAAATTACTGCTTCTTGAAGCTCTGGCAGTCGGTGCACTGGTCCATGGTGGGGTTGGCCTCGTGCGTACCGACCTGGATGGCGTTCAGACCGCAGTACTGGGCGTCCTTACAGTGGTTGGCGCAGTTGGTCACGGCGCAGCGAATAGAGGTGTTGGGCGTGCAGGAGCAGCCGTTATTGGTATGATCGGTCATGGATTTGTCCTCCCAAAAAATTGTTTTGGCATTTGCCGCGCTTAGTTTGCGCGCATTTTTGCCCGCTATGCAAAAGGAAGAACATTCCAATAAAAAACGTCCGGCTGATATTCAGCCGGACGTTTTTTCACTTGTCATTTTAGAAGCCCGTCGATCGCGCGGTAAAGCTCGGAGAGCGTCTCCTCGTCATTTTGCTGGATGGCGGCGGTGACGCAGGTCTCCATGTGGTTGCGCAAAATCTGGCGGCTGGTCGAGCGGATGGCGGACTCCACCATCTTTTTGATGGATTCGAGGTGCCCGATGGCGCGCGCAAGGCGGTTGCTGATCTTTTTCGTCTGCTCGGGGTCATGGACATGCCCGTGCACATGGGGGTGCCCGTGGCTGTGCTCATGGACGTGTTCGTGCTCGATCATGGCATTCTCCTTTAGAACTTCAGCGCGCCGACGCTTGCTTCCACGGTTCGGATATACGCGCGGTCGATGATCTGCTGGGTGACGGCCTCGAGATATGGCGTGAGGGGCATGTCGTTGTCCATCTCGGGCACTTTGCTGCGGAGCAGGTCGTAGATAGCCTGCGTGCCCTTGGCGCAGCGCTTATCGTCATAGCAGTCGAGCGCCTGACCGTCGCAGATGAGCTCGGCGGCGAGGATATACTTGGCGAGGTGCATCGAGTCATAGGCCTTCTTGGCGGCGTTGCAGCCCATGTTGACATAGTCCTCCTGGTTGGCGCAGGTGGTCAGATTGTCGACCACGGCGGGGTGCGCGAGGATACGCAGCTCGCCCTGAAGACCCGCGGAGGCGTACTGGATCATCATGAGACCGTTGTTGAAGTCGGCGTTCTTGTTGAGGAACGCCGGCAGCTCGCTCACCAAGCTGTTGAGCAGGCGGTCGATGCGGCTGCTGCTCATTTTGCACAGATCCGTGATCGCGATGCAGAGGCTGTCGGACGCCATACCGGCATAGGTGCCGTCGGCGTTGCAGCCCATCAGCGCGACCGCACCGCCGTCCTCTTCATCGAAGATGAGCGGGTTGTCGACGGACGAGTTGAGCTCGATAGCGAGCGTCGTCTGCGCGTCATAGATCGCAAGCGACGCGAACGCGGTGACGGACGTGGTGCCGGAGAGCAGGATAAGGCCTTCTTTGGAAGAAAGCACGACGGGCTTGAGTCCCGCGCGCTTGAGCGCCTCTGCGCCGTCAAGCGTTTCGCCCTGATAGGTGGCCTTGCCCTCGCCGATCATCACCATGCCGATGTGGCCCTCGAGCGTCAGATAGCCGACAGAGCCGTGGCTGGGGACGACGGGGCTGATGCCCGCGTTGAGCATGTCGCGGATCAGCGCGAGCGTTTCAAGACGGATGCCCGTGTGGCCGGAGCCGAAGTGGCAGAGCATGACGAACATCATTGCGCGCGTGCACTCCTCGGCGATGGGCTCGCCGACGGCGCAGGTGTGGGCGTAGATGTTGTTGCGCTGGATCGTCTCGCGGTCCTTTTCGGGGATGAACTTCTTCCAGTTGTCACCAAGGCCCGTGGTCAGACCATAGATGGCCTTGCCCTCGTGGCTGAAGCGGTCGACATGGGCGCGGCAGTGGTTGACGCGCTCTTCATATTCTTTGGAAAACGCGACCTTTGCGCCAAAGCGCGCGACACTGACGAGGTCGTTGATGGTGGCGGTGCCGCCAAGCGTAACAGTGTTCATATCGGATCGTACCTCTTAAAATGTGGGGCTCGCTTTCTTACAGGGAGCTGTCGGTCTTGTAGCCGTCGGCCTCGATGGCGATGTAGCGCACCTTTTTGCCCATCTCCATCTCGCCGTAGAACGCGACGTAGTACGGGCGGTAGAAAGGACGGTATAAGGCCGGCTCCCGCCTGATCTATCCCGAATCCAACTGGAAGATCGATTGGCACGAGGACGAGTGCGTCAACTGCGGCAAGTGCACGAAGATTTGCAACTTCGGTGCGTTCTACAAGGACAACAACCGCAAGGTGCACTACGATGCGGACAAGTGCTGGGGATGCACCATCTGTGCGCCCAGTTGCCCGAAGCACGCTATCCACCTGCTGCCGAGAGAGCAGAAGGCCTGAGAGAAGCACTAAGGCACTACGCAATAGCATTTTGGCCGGACGGTACCCTAAAAGTGGCCGCCCGGCCTTTTTCTTGCTTTGCGCGGGAAATGGAGAGAGGAAGTCAGCACCATGGCACTTATCAAAGTTCTGATCATCTTTGTGGTGATCCTCGCCCTGCTCAACAAACGCCTGCCCCTTTATCTTGCGATGATTTTTGGTTCACTCCTGATGATCGTGATGTTCCGCCTGCCGCTCGCCACGGCGGGGCAGACGGCGCTGCACACGCTCACGGGCTGGGACGTCTGGTCGGTGAACCTTGCGATGTACGTGATCTCGGTGCTTGTCTACGAGCTTGACCTGCGCCATCGGTTCGAGGATGCACAGAGGGCGATGAATGGACTAATGCGCGACCCGAGGCGCAACACGTCGCTTGCCTGCATGTTCATCGGCCTGATGCAGGGCCCCGCCACCGTGACGATCTGCGGCGGCATGGTGGACACGATGGCGGGCGACCACCTCAAAAACGATGAAAAGGCGGCGGTCGCCACGTACCTCCGCCACATTCCCGAGGCTATGGTGCCGACGTTTACGGGCGTTATCGTGGCGTGCAGCATCAGCGGCATTTCTGGTGCTTGTGATTCTGTACGCGTTCGGCACGCTGGTCGCGGGCTCAAGCGCCGCGGCCGCGGCCTTTATCCCGCTGGCCTACACCATGATCCCGAACGGCGGCGCGTTTTTGCTGGCGCTGCTGATGAGCGTCAGCTTCGCCTCGAGTCAGCTGAGCCCCACGCACATCTGCACGGCGATCATCTCGGACTATTTCAGCGTCACATTTTTCGCCACGGTCAAAAAGCTCCTGCCGCTGTTTCTGCTCACCGTCCTCATCGCCTGCGGCTACTACATGCTGCTGACGGCGGTATTCTGAAGAAAACAAACAAGGCCTGTGCCAAGCAGCACAGGCCTTGATCGATTTGCTGTAAAGGGAAAATCAAAGGGAAAACAGAGCAAAAAATGCAGACCCTTTCCCCTAAACGGAGATTTCGGGCGATTTTCAGAGAAAAAACAAGATTTGAAAAACACGAAAATACAACTAATTCAATACAAAAAGAAAGGATTCCAAACATTTCTGTTTGAAATCCTAACTTCTGTCAGGCGGCTTCCATTCGGATATTTTTCTAAATCAATCCTTGATAATCGTATCAGTCGTCCAGCTCCGCCTCGTGCTTGAGGATCGTGCCGGAGGCCGCGTCGATCTCGTAGTCATATTCCATATTGCCGGACTTGAACTCGACCTCGTAGACGAGCGTTCCGTCCTCGTCGTCCAGCTCGATGTCCATGTCATACGCCTTGCTCTCGCTCACGCCCGCATGGTTCAGGGCGATGGACTTTGCCTTGGTGTAGCCGATATCCTGCACCGTTCCGGACGGCGCGGGCTTTTGATCAGCAGGCTTCGTCGTATCATTCGGTGCGGAAACGGCAGCCAATAAATCTTTCTGCCCGCTGAGCACCTTGCCGGTATAGGCGTCCACCAGATATTCAAACTCGCCCCATGCCGTTTGCAGCTCTACTTCGTAGTGCGCGGGAGATTCGTCGAGCTCGGGATCGACCTCCGCTGTAACGGAATCCACCGCCGTCGTTCCGGCATATTCCTCCGCAGCGGTACGGGCTGCATCCCTGCCGATCGGCATGGCAGGTGCGCCCGCTTCGGCGAGGTCCTTGAGCTCTTCGACCGAGAGCTTCGCCAGCGCGTCAAACTTCAGGGCAGGGTTCAGTGCAAGCACGCGGTTCACCAGCGCCGCCTTTCCGGTCGAAATGCTGTTTTCCCGCGCCTGCTGCTCCAGGACCGCGTCCTGCGTCAGCGTCTGCGTCAGGACGGACGCCCTCGATTCGCTTGTCTGCAAAACACCGTCCACGGTGCTCGTCAGCTCGCGCTGGAGTTTTTCCGCGCGAGCGGTATCCTTGTCCTCCACCGAGATCATGATGGCGGAGGAAATGCTGTCGAGATAGCCGTTTCGCACAAGGCTGCCCACGATGGCATTTACTGCCACATCGAGCTTCGCGCCCTTGAGATCCGCGCCGTTGCCCATATCCGCAAGGATAGCTTTCGCGTCCTCGTTGAGCGGCGTACAGACGAGCACCTTTTCGCTTCGATTCACCTTCAGCTCAATGCTCGGGTTCACGTCCAGCGACACCACGGAGGCCACCGCGTTTGCCCGCTGGTAGAACAGCCCTCCGCCGAGCAGCATCACCGCAAGGCAGGCGGCAATGAGTGATGTCCATCTTCTCTTCGTCGTTTTCTTTGTTGTCATGGGAATTACCGTTCCTTTCCGCTCTTCGCAGCGAGAGAGAACGCCGTTCGCATCGTTTGGCGCGGTCTTTTCGACCGCCGCGGCCAGACGCTGCTCCATTTTTTCGTTGGTCATCGGGCGTCATCTCCTTCCAGAAAAATTCGCATCTTTTTCAATGCTCTGTGATATTTCGACAGGACGGTGGGAAGCGGCAGCTCCAGCAGCGCCGCGATCTCCCGGTGCTTCATACCCGTGACCGCGTGAAGCAGCACGATGCGCCGCTCCTCATCGCTAAGGCTTGCCAACGCGCCTTGCAGCAGTGCGCGTTCGTCGGCATCCAAACCGCACTCCTGCGCGGGAATGGCATTCCATTCCTCCTCGCTGAGCGCGGCATGGCGTTCTTCGCGCCGCAGGCGCATCAGACAGAGGTTGCGGCATACGGTCAGAAGCCACCCTATCGGCGAGCCGGTGGAACGGTACTGCGCTGCGCAGTCCCACACCTGCACATAGACATCCTGTGTGAGATCCTGGGCATCCTGCGCGTTTTTGAGGTAGGAAAGCGCTAAGCCGTACACCGCCGCGCGCGTGCGCCGGTACAGCTCCGCCAAAGCGTCACGATCACCACCGGCAACGCGGATCAGCAACTGCTGCAGCTCGTGCCGATCCTCCGCCGGCGCATATTCGGTTGTCATCAGCATACTGAGCATGGGCTTTTTTCTCCTGTCATCCGTGTAATGCACGGAAAGGACGATTTATTGCACGGGATTTTTTATTTTTATGATTCTGTTTCTTTCGCCTCATCGAACTGCAGCATTCTGTGATCCTCTGTCAGCACCTTCATCTGGCTGATGGCAATGGCGTTGAGTTTCGCCAGGCGCTCCGCCTGTGGGATTCCTTCGTTGATGAACACTGCATTCAGATTTTCCAGATTGGACAGGCACCATATTCAAAACATCGGCTTCGTTGGCATAGACCAGGGAAATCTGACGGGCAGACAGTTCAGGCGGGATCAGATTTTCTTTGATAGCATCGGTATGAATCCGATAATTGATCTTGGCAAGGTTGCGCTTGATGTCCCAACCGAGCTGTTTCATCTCCTCGGTCTTGAGGCGCTCAAACTCCTTGACTAAGTAGAGCTTAAACTCCACAGAGATCCATGAGGCAAACTCAAACGCGATTTCCTTATGTGCGTAGGTCCCGCCATAGCGGCCAGCCTTGGAAACAATGCCGATGGCACCAGTCGCATCTACCCATTTCTGTGGCGTCATCACAAAGCTGTTCAGCCCTGCCTGACTTCTAAACGCATCGAATTCGACACGGTTAAAATTCGGATTGTAGAGCGTTTCCCACACACCGAGGAACTCGATGGTGTTTCTGTTACGAAGCCAGTTTTGGATGATGTACCGTGGATTATCACTATCCTTGATTTTTGCAATGTCTGTCAAGCTGAGGAAATCATCTCGCTTGAGGTCCCGCTGCACATTGATTTCTGTTCCACGAACGACCAACTTATCCATTTTCGTCGCACCTCCTCGTAGTTAATTCTTTCAGCAGCCTCTGGCAGCCCGCCAGCACATCCTGCCACGTTGCCTCGAAATCGCCCGTGTACCACGGGTCGGCAACATCGCCGGGGCGGTCGGTGTAGTCCATCAGGAGGTGCAGCTTGCTGGTAAAGTCGCCGCCGCAGATGCGGTACATATTCCGCAGGTTGTCGCTGTCCATGCCGATCAGGAGATCGTATTTTTCGTAGTCGGCATTGGTGAGCTGCCGCGCGGCGTGACCGCCGCAGGAGATTCCATGCTCTGCCAGCTTGCGCCGCGCCGGTGGATAGACTGGGTTGCCGATCTCCTCCCGGCTGGTGGCCGCCGATTCGATATGGAACTCTGACGCCAGTCCCGCTTCTGTCTC